>Ga0209410_1001244_pt1 | contig 12338 bp, 12 predicted proteins | sample Mar14436cmmetaG_FD_184135 | JGI IMG/M metagenome (GOLD analysis project Ga0209410, IMG submission 184135) | Marine hydrothermal vent microbial communities from Guaymas Basin, Gulf of California to study Microbial Dark Matter (Phase II) - Marker... ... | reverse complement strand
ATATTATTTAGATACCCTCTATTTAAAAACGTTTCGGTTTTCATTTTCATACCTTTTTGTATGGTTATATTATTAACCTGATTCCTTTAAAAATAAAACTTAGATATGTATAAATTAAAATTTAATATATAAATACTTATCGGTTTTTCTCCCATATCTTGTGGGTTTAAAATTTGAAAATCTGATAATGCGTTCAGATGGGCTTTAGATCCATCAAACTATTTGTTTTAAAATATTATTATGTATATGTGTATTTGTATTTAAAAATCTTTCGTCTTTCGTATCTGGCATTATCCACCAACTATCATTGTCCCTGTCCCCTCTTTGGTAAGAATCTCCCCTAAGATAGCATGCTCACTCGCCTTTATTATATGTGCTCGCTTAACCCCTCTTGAAAGTGCTTTAATGCAAGCATCTAACTTGGGGATCATACCTCCAGTTATTTCTTCACTTTTTATAAGTTTTTTGGCCTCTGAGATATTGAGGGTTTTTATTAATTTTCCATTTTTATTTAATATTCCATCAACATTTGTCAGGATTATAAGCTTAGTTGCATTTAACACCTTTGCAAGTTCTCCAGCAGCAATATCTGCATTTATGTTTAATGAATTTCCTTCCTTATCTTCACCAATGGGGAGAATTACGGGGATATGTCCCTTTTCAATGATACTATGAAGGAACTCCGTATTGATCTCCTCTATGTTACCAACTAAGCCAAGAGATTTTCGTTTTTTTGCTACAAATACACCAGTTACCCCAATAGCTCTCTTGTCATATTTATTTATCTTCCCGACTATTCTATCATTCACATGCTGTAAGCATCCTATCACAATATTCAATGTTTTTTCATCCGTTACACGCTCCCCTTTAACAAATCTCGGTTTTAGCCCAAATTTTTTCATGTTAGAGGATATCAGATTACCCGCACCGTGCATGACGACCAGGTGTATTCCCATTTCATTCAGTAAGATTAGATCGCGTGCAGCAGAATCCAGCACTTTATCATCCCCAACTATTTCGCCACTGAATTTTACAATAAATACCTGACCCCTAAATTTTTTAATGTATTCTATAGCCTCGATCAATTCCCTTGAAGTTACCATTTGAATACCTCATCGAAAATAGATCATTTTCGAAAATAGTTTCTTTTGGGAATGCAAACACTTTTCTTTTCTAAAGAAAAGGGTTTGCTTTTTAATGTATTCTATAGCCTCGATCAATTCCCTTGAAGTTACCATTTTAATCTTAAATTATCAGATCATTTCGATATCTCCTCGCCCCCATCCCATCTCACCAATGCCCTTGGGAGAACATTCACATCCTTAATCCTGTATTCTAAGGTGACCTTTTCCCCAGATTTTAATGTGCCAATATTCCAAGTCAATCTGGTACCACTTCGCTCCACATTCATGGTAGAGATACTAACCTCTGCACCCTCCACAATTCTATCCTCCACGATACAATTCCTGAGGTCATTCTTGCTCTTATTCCATACCAATACCCTTATTGTATCACCTTCCTTAAACTTTTCTATTATCACCCTTCCTTTTTTTGGATATACCATAAAAATTAAAAGTGATACTGCGATGATGAACAGGGCTATGAGAAACCAGTTAGGTCCCTTTTCTGCTGGCAAGACACATCTTGAGGCATCCACTGAAAACCGTGAGGATTTTTCATCGATTAGATTTCCTGCAGAATAGAGTCTTGCACTGATATTGAATTCATCCAAGGATACATCTTCGGGAACGGTAAAATCAAATTCCATGCTTTTTATTGATTCTGCCTCTATCACCCCGGTGGACATATTTTTACTATAGAATAAAATTCCTTTCTTATTTCTGATCTCAACCCCCAGAAGCCCTTGAAAATCAACCCTTGAGCCAACATCAACCTTCATTACAACATCTTCTCCCGGACAGTATTCTCCGGAGATTTTATTCAGAACAATTTCCGTAATCCCGGATACATTCTTCAAAACAGGTTCCCCGCTTCCATATCCCGTGATAATTTCCATAGTTTCTCCACTACCAATGGGTCTTGGATTATAATATAGCATAACCGCACTGTCACCGAGAATGGACATCTCTTCATTAATCTTGTAATCCCATACGCTCCTCATGCTTTTTTTCCAATTGACAATCGTTACTTTGTCTGGATATGTCAGTTTTCCATTCAGATCTAAAATTCCGGTAGCAACAATATTTGGTTTATCTTTTCTGTTATAAGCCTTCCAGTATTTGAAATTTAAATAATCTCCAGAATATTCCTTTTCGGTCTCCTTTAAACCATCCCCGGGGATGTAGATGGGGGCACCATCATTATCACCAAGCATTGTGTCTATATGAATCCTCACCCCAACATCAAATCTCTGAGAAGGGTTTTTATTTGTTATCTTTACGTGAATGAGCGTGGAATTTTCAATCATCTCCAAGATTTCTTCCACTAAAATCTCTTCTGGAAGCATCCACTTTACCCATATTTTGTTTTCTTCTATAGTGGCGTACTGCTCCAGATACCGATCCATTCTTATTCCCTCCTCCGGATCCATAGAATTGGTATAGAATTTGTCATCAACCCTTATTGTTAAGAATGTTCCCTCCCATGGCATTGGATAGTGGTAGGTTAATTTCTCCCACTTTTCGTTGTAGATTCCTCCCAGAGAAAAAGTGCCAATATTCTTACAATTCCCCATAACAATATGCATTCCCTTCCCCTCGTTTTGAATTTCTACAGCACATTCCTCCGCAATGACCAATGTCGATAGCAATATTACTGATAGAAATAACAATGGTCTTTTTCTTAAGAACATTTTGTATATTAATTTTGTATAGTATTTACTTTTTAATATGTATATGTAAAGTGGGGCTCTGAAATTTCTAACTAACCTTAAATCTCAGTAGAGCAGCCTTTCCCCCAAAGGTGTTCCATAACTGGAATCCCTCTTCGAAATCGTCTGAAACTATCTCCACTCTTGCATTAGTAGACTTTGCAAATTCATATAATTTATCGATAGTTTCATCATCCAGATTTTCAGATAATAACAATATTTCAACGGCCCCCATCTCAAGGGCTTTATAAACATCATCCCCGTATGAAAAATTTCCATCGGAAACCAATTCCTTCATAAATCTCTGCATCAATGTCTTGTGCCTTACCATCTCCACTCCTTTAAGAATATCCTGGGATTTATCAATCAATTCCCGAATTCCAGATTCATTAGTATAGGTAATATCCTTTACCGCAATAATCTTTTTTTTCAATTCATGATGTAGGTAATCCCCCTCAAAAAAATCGTCCTTCGTCCCTGCTGGACCCCCAATAATAATCCCCTTGAGCTCTTTTATAATTGGTAAAAAAGAATTTTCTGCATATTCCGCAACCCTGACCTTAAACTCATGGGATTCCTGTCTTATGACCCTCTCAAATCTCCTCTGGGATTGGCCTCCAGCCCTGTGCTTTCCATGATAACCAGAGGTTAACTTCTTTAGGATGTTATAGTGATCCCCCTTTAAGGTTGCAATAGTCGCCTCTTTGTTATCGATAGCTATGAGACCGTAAACATCCTTTGGGGTAACTAATGCCTCCAATGGTTCTGTAACAAATTTCTGATCACACCTATAGATTCTGATATTTATTGGCTCGAATGGTTCAACAGACCAAAGTTTTAGATCCTGAACCCCCTCTCTTTCTGATACATTTCCACAGAATACTGCAAGCCCATTTACTGGAGTATTTTTAAAAAGTTTAAGATGCTGAATGGTCTTTTCCAGGGCATCCATGACATTCTTCCTGGTTGTCTTTGACTTTATATTAGATGCCGTTCCTTTTTCTTCTGCCAACTGATTCAGGACATTGCTGAGATCATAACCCTGCGGGATATAGACTGAGATTAACTCCGTATGTTTACCCTGCTTGCTCTTCAGTTCCTTTATGATCTTTTTCAGCTTGAATTTTTCTTTTAATTCCATTTTGTTTATATCTTTATATCCATTCCGGATAGAAATGAACAATAAATAGATAATAACATAATAACTAGAAATAAATCTGTAATTTGTCAGTGTATTTTATTAAAGATTTTGCCTAGGTCTAGCTCAAATGCCGTGACTGGTACCCCCAAGCCAAAGTTCTCCAGAACCTGGGGGTGAATCTCGCCGAAAAAACCAAATTCAGTGGAGGCAGAACGACCTTCTATAAAGCTGTTATGTGGATAAGCTTTAATCTTATATTCCAGATTCAAATTTTCTAATAGTCCGGTGACTACCGCCTTCATCTCTGAAAAATTTGCCCTGGAATGTGCAATTAAGGCTGCAATCTTCTTCTGATCCTTCCCCTCAGCAGAGATGCAGTCTCCAATTTCAAATATCCTTTGGGGGTATTCCCTGTTTTTATTCTTCTCTAAAACCGACATCAAGGAAGGTAAAATCCATGTCCTGGCTACGGAATGTTCCAGGGATACCGGATTCTCTGCTTCCACTACCTCTTCTTCTGGAATCTGCATTCTATCAAATAGGTCATCCCTATTGGTCATGATCAGGGTCATAACCTCCTGAAATCCAAAACCCAGCATTAATTCCCTTACATTACTTGAAAATTTTTCCAGTGGATCTTTTTCGCCGATTGTCCCCATTTTTGGTATCTCTGGCTCGAAATTTTCATATCCATGGGCTATGGCGATGTCCTCTACCAGGTCAATGGCATGGAGGACATCTGTCCTGTATGGAGGAATTGAAACATGGATTTTATCAATTTCATCCGCATCAAATTTAACCCCATATCGCATCCTCTCCAGAAGTTCCTTTATCTCTTCTTTATTGAAATTCATGCCCAAGAGTTTATTCACATATCCCACTCGTAGAGGCATTAATCTCGGTTTTAGGTCCGGTGTTTTCATCCTGTCTGTTTTACTGTCTGTTTTTAATATGGAATTATTCTATAAAGAATTAAGCAAAATTAACCAGAATGGAACTCCAAATCTTTTATACAAAGAATTGTAAGGGATTTCTGAAACCGGTTCAAGAGATTCTTGAAGGGGTCTATGGACTAAAGACATTCGGGAATAAGCCACTGGAATTGATTGAAAATGCATATAATCCCAAAAGGAATCAGTACGATGCTACCTCACTTTTAGATTATTTAATTCGAACTAAAGAGGGAAAAATTGCACTCTGGATTATAAACAATGATATTTACTGTGAGGGTATGAACTTCGTCTTTGGCTATGCCGCATTTCATCATGGAGCGGTCCTCTCCGTATTTCGCTTGGATTCACTAGAATTAATACAAAAGGAGGCCGTTCATGAAGTAGGTCATGTTCTGGGATTGGGACATTGTGATAATGAATGCGTGATGCAATTCTCGAATTCCCTGCAAGAGGCAAAGGAAAAGCCAATGAAAGTTTGTGAAAAATGCAGGAAATTAATAAAGCTCGAATAACCAAGGATGATCCTGCGGCTTATTTAGAAATTCCAATTTTTTTTGATCTCTGATCATGAAATAGATCTCCTCCGATCTCTCAAAACCGAATTCAGAAAGATCCCTCGCCTTAACTTTTCTTAATTCTGGAACATATTCATAATTTTCATTTCTTTTGAATCCATCAATCAGTTCGAAGTATGCCCCCCCTTTTTTCTCTTTTATTGGCTCATAGATAGAAGAAAATTTATCGCTTACCAGATTTGCCATCTTCAATTCTTTTTTTGATGGATTAATTGTGATATGTCCGTAATTTGGCGGTATGATTACCTTGTCACCCCTCTCCACTTCAATTAAAATCACATCGGTGATTTTCCCATTTTCTAATCTCTGCAAGAGGTAATGAGCCCTTCCCTCCAATACCTCATAGATTTCCGTATAGGAAAAATTTGTTCCCTGGATAGGGGGATGATAGTGCCCCATAGTTTTTATGTATTCTTTACCTAGAATTCTGGGAGGGATTATGGTAATGTCATATCTTAGATTTTCCCTTCTCATTATTTCCCTGTCGTTCTCATCCAAAGCAAGATCCCTGTACATATAATAGAGCTCCATATCCCGGGAATTTCTCAGCCATTCCTGATCATAAATTACATCTTTCATGTCACTTAACATCCTCACATGTGGTTCTATCATGGAATCTCCAAATCTCAGCTTTCTCATAAAAATCACCAGTTATTAGTTACATCTTAGTTATATCTCCTTTTTCATAATTAATTTTTCAATTATATATGGGATAATAAAAAATGGGATATAAAAAACTAATCAGATACATCATCCTGATAGGAATCCTGATTTTATTAATAGCTATCTTCAATTTTTTTGGTCAGATCGAGAAAACCAAGAGCGATTTTATGAATTTTCTGCCAAAGGGGATAATTGCATTGGTTGTAATTCTTATCACAAAGATATTTATAGATATTTCCAGCAAGGGGTTCCAAGAGGTCTTGGAAAAAATCAAGGTGGACGTGGAGAACATACTAAAGATTTACAGCTACATAATCTGGTTTCTTGGTCTATTGCTGGCTTTATCCATACTTGTTGAGGACTTGGGTACATTCCTGATGTCTCTCGGTCTAATCGGTTTTGGATTAACGTTTGCTATGAGGACCCCATTAACCTGTTTAGTCGGATGGTTGATGATAATCGTGAGGAAACCATTCAGGATAAACGATAGGATAAAGGTTCAGGATATTGAGGGAGATGTTGTTGATATAACCCTCATGTATACCCTGCTTAGAGAGGTTGGTGCTGGAGGTACTGAGCCAACGGGTAGATTAGTTACATTCCCAAATTCCATGTTACTCCAAGAACCAATAATAAATTACACACTGGATGTGAATTATCTCTGGGATGAAATATCCATTTCTGTTACCTATGAAAGTGACAGAAAGCTTGCAGAGAAGGTGATAAAGGAGTGTACAACAGAGGTGGTGGGAAATATAATGAAGGATGGTGCTGAGGCAATGAAGAGAGTGTCTCAGAGATATAGGGCCATGGGCAGGGGAATCTCAGAGTATATCCATCTAACACCACAGATACGAGTGGAGCTGGCAGACTCCTGTTTTAATGTAAGTGCCAGATACATAGTAAAAGCGAGACATAGGAGAAAGATAAGAACACAAATCTATCAGAAAATCCTGGATAGATTCAAGGAAACAGAAGGTATTGAAATTGCTTATCCACATATGGAGGTTCTGATGCATAAACAAGAATGATTACTTACGCGGATGTACAAAGGGTCTACAGATCTGAGAAGAGGTCTCCGACACTGCAGAAAATAGACGATAAATTCTACTCCAAGATTTCAGAACTCCTGACGGGGATTGAGAAAGAACACAGAGAATACATAAGAAAATTGGTAGATGAAATCTTTGAGAGGAGAAGGAACAAGATCGTGATCAATGCCCTTCGCTCTCCCGAAAAAGAACCTGGAAACATGATCCCCATAGAGAGGGCTTTTTATGCAGAACTTACGAGAGCATTGGCAAAATATAAGGAGAGGGTTCTCTCTGAGAAATTTAAGGATGAGGAAGAACCAGCAGAGATTGAAAAAATCAAAACAGAGAAGATAAAGGTCAGATTCCTCCGTTCACTGCCATCAATCATCGGCTCTGATATGGTTCACTATGGCCCATTCAAAGAAGGCGATGAGGTAGAGCTTCCCAAGGATAATGCCGAGATTTTGATAGATCAGGAGATTGTGGAGGAGATTGAACATAAAAGATCAAATAGTGAATAACAATGGAAACCACAAAATTATTATAGACTTTTGTTGAAATTTTACAGATACATGTCATTGCCCTTAATAGCATACATAGTTCTATTTGCTATGTTCACCGAGTGATCTGCAATCCTTTCCAGATACTTAGCAATCAATAAAAGATTCAATGCCATTGGCATCTTATCACAGTTTACCTTCACCATCTCCTTCAATTTGGGGAAGATACTCCCGTAGAGGGCATCAACCTTATTCTCATTAATATTCACTTCATTCACCTTATCTTTATCTTTATTGATAAATGCATCTATGGCGTCTTTAGTCATCCTTTCTGCAATCTCGGCCATTTCTTCAAGTATCTTTTCCTCATTCTCTGGCTTTTCATTAACAATAAAAGGGATTATCATGGCAATATCCTTAGAATAATCACCAATCCTCTCCAGATTTGAAGCCACATTCATAGTAGTGCTGATAAACCTCAGATCACCTGCTACTGGCTGATGAAGTGCTATGGTGTGAATACATCTTTCCTCTATATCTCTATAGAGCACATTGGTCTCTTCTTCATCCACTTTAATTATCTTTGAAGAGAGTTCCATGTCTCTATTTTTTAGGGCCAGAATAGCATCTCTCAAAACCTTCTGTACCAATTCACCCATGGCTTCTAAATCTCTTCTCAGTTTTCCCAATTCCCGATCGAGTCTACTTCTTGGCATTTTAATTCACATTAATTTTTATCCTAAGAATTTCCTCAAATTTGCTGCTCTTAGGACATATCCCCCTAAATCGTCAGTTTTATCTCCCTTTAATGAACCCGCAATATAATCCGTTATCTCTTTATGCTCTTCATCTGGTTGAAGATCTGCCGCGAAATCTCTAACTCTAACCCCTACTTCAAGACCTTTTGGCAAAAAACCTGTAGCCGGGTTAAAATATCTGAGAGAATCCCTTAAATCATCTTCAAAATTTACATAAACTTCGTTGATAAATTGCAGGTCATCGTCATTCAAGGCATTCAAACCAAGGATTTCAGGTGGCAAACCTATGGAATAAAGAGCAGCGGTAAATGTTATCGCCCTCGGCAATGTAACTCCTTCTATACTACGTGAATACCCGAATAGACCTATATGCAACTTTCTCTTCCTTCTACTCGGAACATACCTTGCAACCTTATTGATTACCGGTGCTAATTCTATGATTTGTTTCTGGTATTCCCGAGAATACTTCCCGATTATTTCCAGACACCTCTCTTCGTCTATTTCCTGTGGCGAACCTGTTTTTCTTTCCTGCAATTTTCTTATAGCTTCTCTAACTTCGTCAGGAGGATTGTCATATTTGAACGCCGATTGAACGGTAAATGTATGAGCGCTGGGATATTCTTTTGTAACTCTTTCTACTGTCTGTGGTCTGAGATTGCCTCTGAAAGGAGCCGAGCCGATACCTACAATAGGATAAATTTCAACACCTATGTCCTCAGACAATGTTTGCAATCTTTGAAGAGCTATCTTGTTTAAAAGAACCGCGCTGATAAGTCCGTAATTCATCGCAGGGTCTGACCTTGCAAGAAAAACTCTTTGATACTCTACATCCTTGTCTTGCAAATATTCTTTAGTCATGTTGTGAGAATCGAGCATGTGTTCCATATCCTCAAAGAGGGGTATAACATTAATTCTTTCGGGCTTGAATTCCCCAATCCACTCAGCGATTGTTATATCTCCTTCTCTAAATGGTTTATTCTGTTTTCCCACAACAAAATCGCAATAATATCTGTAAATTCTATCAAGGCACTTAGGAGAGGCGGTCATGGGTAAGATAACTTCGAATATAGGTGGCGTATCGTTATCGTCTTGATAAAACAATTTAGCGGCGTCAAATGACCTGGGTATGCTTTCCAATGTTTCCAATAATATTTTTGCCTCACCCTTTTCCACGGTTGGATTTGGCACCCTTAAAGTTATAAATACATCTCTGCCTAATCTTTTCTCCCGGAAGAATGATTCATATTTTGTCAGCAACTTTTTGACTACAAAATTATCAACTTCCTTGCCCTCACAATCCCACATCTGCTCATCACAACCTAAATGAGAGAAGGCGTAGTATGCTTCCTGTATTTCGTCTTCTCCGCTTAGTTCGGTATCCCCTGCAAAAAACGGGGAATTTACATTATCAGGGTGTTGTGTGCTCATGCATTTTGGAATTTTTGTCATTTGAATCATCTCGTGGTTAATCTTATCCAAATCTTCCCGTGATGTAATCCTCGGTAGTCCTCTCCTTTGGCCTTTCAAATATATCCTTGGTCTTTCCAAATTCTACCAACTTACCGAGCAGGAAAAATCCAGTGAAGTCCGAAACCCTTGCTGCCTGCTGCATATTATGGGTTACAATTACTATAGTATAATTCTTTTTTAATTCATTAATTAATTCCTCAACCTTTGCTGTTGATATGGGATCTAATGCTGAACAGGGTTCATCAAATAATATCACTTCAGGTTTAACTGCAAGGGTTCTTGCGATACATAATCTTTGTTGCTGTCCTCCTGATAAATCCAAAGCTGGTTTATCAAGCCTGTCCTTTACCTCATCCCAGAGGGCAGCGGACTTCAGGCTTTTTTCAACTATCTCCTTCAATCCATTTTTGATACCATGTGCTTTAGGACCATAAGCTACATTATCATAGATTGTCATTGGGAAGGGATTTGGCTTTTGGAATACCATACCAACCCTCTTTCTTAAAGAGACAACGTCAACATCTGGATCATAGATATTTTTTCCATCAAGAAAGACCTTTCCACTTATCTTTACATTATCTATCAGATCATTCATCCTGTTCAGGGTTCTTATGAAGGTCGTTTTTCCACAACCAGAGGGTCCGATTAAGGCAGTTACTTTGTTACTTCTTATATCCACTGTAATATTCTTCAGTGCATGATTCTCATTATACCAGAGGTTTAGATCTTTGACCTCTATCTTATTTTCACTCATCTTTTTAGATTCCTTGAGAGATAATTATCTAAGAATCTTGCTGTATAATTCAGGATCAAAATCATAATTATCAACACCAGAGCTGTGCCAAAGGCATTTCTCTCTGAGATTCCTTCTGATGTTAAAGTATATAGATGTGTTGTCAAAGCCATGGTGGGGTCAAAAATCGAGGTTGGTAGAATTGGATTTAATACAGCTGCAGTAAATATTATCGGTGCTGTTTCACCTGCAGCCCTACCCAAACCCAGGATTAAACCCGTTACTATACCTGGTAATGCAGATGGCAGTATTACTTTTCTTACGGTGTATAGCTTTGTGGCGCCGAGAGCATAACTCCCTTCTTTGTCCGATTTGGGAACTGTTTTTATAGCCACTTCCGACGTTCTTATAACTGTTGGTAGGATCATAAAGCCCAGTGTTAGTCCGCCAGATAATATAGAGACTCCACCAGTATAATCCCTCAGATAAAAAACAAACAATGCAAAACCAAACAATCCAAAAACGATAGAGGGAACTGCATTCAGGGTATCCACCCATAACCGGATTATATTGGTTATTCTTCCCTCTTTTGTGAATTCTGTAAGATATATTGCGGCACCTACACCAATGGGAGCTGCAAACAGGAGAGCAATAGCTGTCAGATATAGCGTCCCGAGAATTGCCGGAAAAATACCACCTTCTCTTCCAGCAGCTCTTGGAATCTCCAGAAGGAATTCAAGACTTATGGCTCCTATACCTTTTACAGCAACATAACCAAGAATCGCAAACAGGGTCAGGATTATTGTCATTCCAGAAATCCAGAAGATTCCCTTTGCGATCTTATCCTTGACATAAGCAGAAATCATCTTCGGATATTATACTTAATCAATAATACATTTGAAATTAAACTAAGTACAAGGACAATGAAAAACAAAACGATTCCCAGTGCAAATAAAGCAGAATAGTGCATACTCCCAACGATTGCTTCACCCATCTCCAAGAGGATGGCAGATGTTAAAGCTTCGCCAGGCTCTAAGAGGGATGTTGGGATTTTTTCCACATTTCCAAGGACAAGAACAACTGCCATTGTTTCCCCGATGGCTCTTCCCATCCCAAGAATTGTTCCAGCCATAATCCCTGGCATTGCAGAGGGTAATAAAACATTCTTTATTGTTTGCCAGTCTGTTGCTCCAAGAGCTAATGATCCTTCCTTATACTCCCTTGGGACTGCCTCAAGTGAATCCTGTGAAATGCTTATTATTATCGGCAGGATCATTATCGCCAGAATTATCGAACCTGCAAGTATTGTTTCTCCTGTTGGCAGAGAAAAGATTACCTTTATTAATCTAACGATTATCATCAACGCAAATAAACCATAGACGATGGATGGAATTCCTGCAAGTAATTCGATAGCGGGTCTTACAATATTTTTAGCCCACTCGGGTGCTATTTCAACCAAGAATATTGCACATGAAACCCCAAGTGGAACTGCAATTATCAATGCACCGAGGGTTATTAGGATAGAACAGAGTATAAATGGAAGGGCACCAAATTCTCCTTTTACAGGATCCCATTCTGTTCCCATAATAAAATTCAGCAATCCCTTCTCCTCAAATATTTGAAGACCCTCCTTGAAGAGAAATAGAATTATGAGCAGAATAATAAAGACAGAGGTTACTGC
>Ga0209410_1001243_pt1 | contig 12338 bp, 3 predicted proteins | sample Mar14436cmmetaG_FD_184135 | JGI IMG/M metagenome (GOLD analysis project Ga0209410, IMG submission 184135) | Marine hydrothermal vent microbial communities from Guaymas Basin, Gulf of California to study Microbial Dark Matter (Phase II) - Marker... ... | reverse complement strand
CTTATATCCTTGCATGAGGAGTTCATCTTTCCTTCAGAGATTAGTGTTTGTGTATCTACGGTAAGATTTATCTGATATTCTGTAAGGTTGTTTCCCGAGTTTTCTGTTATGTTTATCTCTTTTCTGTATTTCCAGTTCTCATTCCACCAGCTACCTCCAGCTGGGTCAAAAGCGAGGAATTTAGAGGGTGTGTTGTCTGTTTCGTATTCGAAGTATTGCCACGTGTTTGACCGGTGTGGAACTCTATAAACATAAACTGTTTGAGTTGACTCTGGTAAAACTGAAGAGTCTAAGACGAAGAGGTCTGTAGTAATTCCAAACCCCTTTAATTCTGTTTTAATGTCATCGAAGTAGCCATTGTTCCATTTATACATGAAATCTGTGGTTGTGAATAATAGGTGTGGTTCATCGTGCTCTTTTTCTGTATAGGTATAATTCCTGTAATAAAAATATCCAACCTTGGTCAGATTTCCTGTTTCTTCTCTTGGTGGGATATACTTGAGACATGGGGCATCTTTGAATTCCTCTCTTACATCACCTTTATAATAGGTGAAATTTTTGCATTTTCCATCTTCATTCGGGTTGGAGCCAACTATTGTGATGTTTGTAGATTTGCTTGTTGATGGAATATATCTTAGAATGTGTGCATCTTTATATTGATCTGTAACATTTCCTTGATAATAGGTTATATTAAGATAACGCTTACTCCCAGTTTTATTTACTAAGTGCCACGTCCTGAAGCTCTTTAATTCCCCGGAGGTTGCTATTGCAATATAAGAGAAATTCTTTTCCTTGTCGTTAAAGATTCTAAAGGTTATTCTCTGCGAAACTGGAGAGGAATGGTAAGAGATTATCTCGATCTTTGTTGCGTAGGAAGAAAGATTGAACCTCTTCGTTATTACGGTTTCTGTTATCGCTCTGCCCTTTATATCCTTTCCAGTTAATGCCTTTGGGGTAAAGTATTTTATTTCTCTCTTTGAGATTGTTGTTGTAGTGAGGAGTGAAGGGGCTGTGCTTAGTTTTGGAATCGTCGTGTTTGGGGTTGTGGTTGTTGTCGGGGTAGATGTTGTGGATGATGATACAGTAGTTGTGGTTCCGAGTGGATTCTCTATTCTGAATTTTGTTACAGATTTTACATTTTCATTCACGAGTAGTCTCGCTTCGTATTCTCCCGAACTTGAAAAACCATCTATTAGTATGAATGCGTTTCCCAATGGTGTTGTCTTGGCTTTCTTTTCAAAAACGATCTCGCCATCCTTTATAATCTTTACCTTGAACTCTGTATTTTCCTGTCCTTGGATTAAGATGTAGATTTCTTGGTTTTTATAATATGTGGTTTTGTCTGTGGTTATGGAAAAGTTCTGGTGGGCTAATGAGAATACTGCGAAGAGGCTCAGAGCTAATGCTAGCAGGATTGCCTTCCTCATATCAACCTGCGATTTTTTACCAATTTTATGCCGATGCATTTGCCATCACATATAAAGTACCGTTATATTCTTGAGCATATTGCCCTGGAGGGATATCTATCCAAAAATACATTGTTATTACACTTCCCGCAGGTACATTTTCCCTTATTGGCGAATAATTCTTCGTAAGTCTCGTTGTATTTGTGCTCTGGTAGAGATTCTCGTTAGCATTCCATGTTATGTTTGAAACACCAATTCCATACTGAATTGAACCAAATCCTTGAACATCTTTTGGGGTTAAGTCTGTTCCTTTTATATAGATTCCATCTGCATCATTTGAATTTTCATCCAAGGATATATTATAACCATCAACATCATTCAACAAGGCCGAGTTTCCATAAGTAAGAGGATCGCAAATTCCAAAATCTGTGTGAGTCCAAGACAAATGCAGAATTAAGACCTTCGTTATCTCTATTATCACATCCTGAGTGTCATTTTCAACAAGATTTGACTTAAATAGAACATCCAATTTCCATAAGGAACTCAAATTTCCAGTTGCATTTACATTCCAAGTTGCATTACAAAATTCGTCACTCTTCATAGGGTTTGAGGAGCAATTCTTTGGATTAATTCCAGAGATTACATAGAATGGTTTATCTCCAGGAGTTGTGTTTACTGATGTATCTGGTAATGGTGATGATAAATTATACCTGAGAGTTCCATTTACATTCCCGCAGTAACCATCTCTACAATACACAGTTGCATTCATTATGAAGATTTTATTCTGGCCTACCTTATAGCCACCATTTGACTCTGCTTCTCCTTGTCCAGGAATTTGTGGGGGTATTGTCAGATTTACTTCTAAGTAGCCGACTCTTGTTATATTGTAAATCGAATTATCATAACTACCAGAATTGGAAGATGTGTCATTACATAGGAAATAGACTGGATACTCTTCATTTTGAGAAGTTGTCATATTGAAAACATAGTAAAAAGTAGCTATCTCACCATTTGTTAATTTTCCTCCGAGGGATGTGTTCCAATAAACTGTTCCATTAGACCAGTTGCCTCCTGTATAGTTTATCCCTCCTTCATAATACCAGATATCATTTGTAGCATCTATCTGCCATGTCTCATTTAATCCAGAATGATAAACAACATCCTCTGGATCAATAGTCCATTGAGTAGGTGCATCGTTTCTAACATCTATCTCAACTCTATACAATTTTGGCTCCCTTTGGTAAAAATAAAATGTTGTATTTAATCCAGAACCTATTAAAGTGCCCCCAGAATGTGTATTGCCCAGGTTGGTAACATCGTAAATTCTTATCTCCGTAACATTTGGTAGTGGTTTTCCTGCACCACCACCAAAAGCAGTAAAACTGGAAACATTAAACCATATATGGGTTAAATTCTTCTGCATGTTGTAATCCTCGGATGCATTTACTTCCCATTGATAACATAATGCTGTGTTGAAATTCCAATTTGTACAATGAAGTATATTAGTTACATTAATCTCTCTGTGAGGGATATATAGTTCCACTAATGTATAGACCATGTTTGAATCATTCATTGCATATAATGCAGTCATGTTCTCAGCAGGTTTCTCACCAGTATAATTTTCAACAACCTGTGGCATTATGGTTAAATTCTCAGTAATATTGAGATTTTTAATCCTTGCTCTTAGACTACCTTCAGGTAATGGGGTTATTACCTCAATATCATAATCCTTATTAAGTGCTAATTCATCCAATAGTATGGCATCTGATGTTGTTATAATTTTACTACTGATTTCCTGTCCAAGAATATCAAAAATTGATATTCTTGTATTCTCGAAGGTAATTCCACTAGAATTAATGACAGTTATATTAACTGTCCTTCCCTCATATATGGTGAAATTCCATGTCTGACTCCAATTTTGATTTAGGGCTTTGTCCTTACAGGTTATGTTCCAGAAATGCTCACCTAAGGGCAGGGAGGTTGCAGTTAATGACGTGAGAGTATCGTTTTTTGTGGATTCATTTATATCTTGTGGATTGTTGTCAACATATAATGAACAATTCAATTCATCTGCTAAGTTATCTGTTACAATGAATGTAAAATTTATTGTGGTATCTGCGGTATAAGAGCCAGAGAGTGGGCTCTGTAGTTGTATAATAGGAAATGTAGAATCAACTATTAATGTTCTATTATGAGTAGCAAAACCACAATTGCCTGCTTTATCACATGCTTTACAATTCCATTTAAATATTCCTTCTTCTATATCTTTTGTAAATGTATAACTTATATCATTTATACCACTAGTGTTGGTTTCATTTGCTTCCCAAGTCCCTGACCAATCGCCATATAAGGTTACATTTAATACCTTGTAATCATCACTAACGGAGCAATTAAAGGTTACTGGCGGAGCCAAACTATAATAATCTGGTGGATAATTAAGAGTTACTATTGGGGCTAAAATATCAGAATAAACCTTCACCTTTATATAATCTGTATCTATTTCTGCCCATCTACTTCCAGTTGCACCAGTAGTAGGAGCAGGAGAATAACTTCTTGCCAGTATCTTTATATACCCGCTCGAATTTACAATATCATCAAAACTATCATTATAAGCAATAGATTCTGTTTGTTCGGTATTATCTGTACTGTAGGATGCTACTTGCATCCATGACTGGTTTGTCACATTGTACACATAGAGTATATAACCATCTGTTCCAGAACCAACATCGCCAAAACCCATCCAGGTTATATTTATTTTTGTAATTTCATTTATAGCTTCATCTATTCTCATCTCAAATCTTGTATAGGCATAATATCCGGCATCTGCTCTAAATTCCTGATAGATATTATCATCACTTTCCAAATCTGTGTATGGATCATCTATTGGTGTTGTTGTGTCTGCTGATATACCTTCATAAGCTCGGTGATATGTTGTGTTTGCATAGGTATATGTAGATAAGCCATATCCAACACCCAAAACATCCTCTCCATGATTACTGGCTGACGCATTATAATAAAGTGCTGCATTGTCTGTTATATTACAGGTAATTGTATAGGTTCCAGCTTCATCAACTGTAAATGTAAAGGTAGCATATCCATCTGAATCTGTAGTATTTGTTCCTAGCAATGAAGTTTCATTATAAAAATATACAGTGTATCCCTCAATAGGAGATTTTGTTATGTTATCTTGTACTTTACAATTCATTGTAGTAGAGTCACCTTCTTTTATTCCTGATGGACTTAAATAACTGTCGCTTATCTCACTCCACCCCCACACAGTGAAGGACATTACATTCGTCTGGTTTATATTTCCTGTTGTGTCGTTTGCATAAATCCTCCAACCAACTTTAGTTCCGGGGGTTATGGAAGAATTAGACCAAGTGAAGTTAGACCAGTCTGATGTTCCAGTTAAATCTTGAGGAGATTCGTAGGATGTTTTATTCTCCCATGTTCCTGTTTCATTTGTCTCTAATAATGCCCTTGACAGCTCTATGTTATCAGTCCAATAAGCAGATAGCTTTATTGTATCACCTCTATGAACTACATCTGTGCATTGACCATTAATAGTTTGATTTTGATTGCTCCAGGTAGGGGGTGTAAAATCTACTGTAAACTCTCTCGTTTCAGATACATTAAAATTGGGTACATTATCTGAACAGTTTATATGCCAGGTATGAATCCCTTCCTCTACATTGGTAATTGTAAATGTTGTTGAGGTATTATTCATAGTGGATTCGTTAGTTTGGTTTAGAATAGAATCAATATAGAGTGAGCAGTTTAGAGTTGTAGCCAAATTATCAATAGCTGTGAAATTGAAAACTATTGTGGTGTTAGTTGTATTTAAATAATTTATTGGTGAGTTTAGGATTATTTGTGGGGAGGTATTATCTATTGTGAATTGATAAATTAAGTGCTTTAAATTATTGGCTGAATCGTTAGCCCATACATCAACAGTTGTTAATCCTTCTGACCATCCTGTCGTGTCTATGTCATATGGACTGGGCAATGTGTTATTCGTTAGCCCAGCATCCCTTGACCACCATACAGTATCAAGATTATCATCAGTTACAGTCAGATTTATTATCGTTCCCGAATTAATGGTTGAACCATTAACTGGGGATTCGAGGACTATGGAAGGATTGGTAAGGTCGATTGTAAAGGTTATCGTCTCAGATACATTGTAATTTCCAACCTCATCGGAGCAGTTTACAAACCAATTGTGCTGTCCTTCAGGAATATTGATTATGTAAAATGTCGTTGGTGTATTATTCATAGTGGATTCGTTAGTTTGGTTTAGAATAGAATCAATATAGAGCGAGCAGTTCATCGTTAAAGCGAGATTGTCTATAGCAGTGAAGTTGAAAGTTACATTGTTAGTAGAAAGATACGAATTATTATCAGGTGAATTTAGGGCTATTTGAGGTCCCTGTCTATCCACAGTTATATTTACATGTATATCATAATCCCCTAAATTCCCTAAGGAATCATTCGCTCTGACCCTTAACTGATATGTATTTGAATCAGGTAAGCCAATTAGATTCCATGTACAATTGAATGGAGCAATGCCATCAGTATCATTACAGGCTGACTGCCAAGAAGCTGAAGGGCTTGTTCTATACTCGAACATAACCCAAGAAATTACACCTACACCAGAATCTGTAACAGACGCATTTACAATGTAGGTATTTGTTGTAATATTATCATTATTTAAAGGTCTATCAAGTGTTGATATTGGACCAAAATTGTCTATTCCAATCCTTCTTATGGAGCTATTCTTGGCACCATCATCATCCTCTACTGTTAATCTTAAAAAGCAATTATTGTTGTCATTTTCATTACACTGAGTCTGTGATGTTGTGTCAAAGGTGCAATTTGCATCTGCAGTATTACAGAGTATAGAAGGAGTATCGAAGTCCGTGTTGTTGTCTAATTCAAATAGGTAATTTACAATAGAGCCGTCAGTATCTATAGAACTGGATGCATTTAGATTTTCTATTCCATGAAGCCATTCCCCTTCAGATGGATATGTCCAGTTTGCTATTGGGAGGTCATTTATTGTTAAATTTACCGCAGTAGAGTAGGATTCTGGAGCATTACTTGATGTAGCTTTACATCTAATTTCCCAAGTATTATTGCCTGAATCTGGGCCAGATGTAATATTAAATGTGTGTGAACATGATGTTCCTGCAGTTAGTGTTCCACAAGAATAATTGTTTTCATCATTAACTAAATCTGTTGTTGATTGTGTTATATCTGTCCATGTTCCAGGGTTGTATTGTGCATAAAGGAAAACATTCTCACAATCTGCTCCCCCAGAATTACAGGAGACATTACATGTTTGATTGTATTTATTGTTATAAGAAGTTTCATTTATCTCTAAATCTGCTGAAGGTTCTGTCATATTAACAGTCATAGTTGCAGCTGTGGTGACATTCCATGTTAATCCAGGAAAACTAGTATTTGTATTTCCTGCTATGTCGGTTGCATATGCTCTTGTCCAATTATATGTCCCTGAGTAAGTGCTCTGATATTCTCCTGAATAAACACCATCCCCAGCTATTAAATCACAACTAGCTCCATCATCAAATAATGTTATATTTTCATTTGATGCAACTTCTGGTATATCTATCTCAGCTATAACAGTGCTCACATTAAAATTGTCTTCTACTGTCACATTTAGGCAGATCCATTCATTTACACTAATAGATGTATCATTAATCTGCTCACTACTTATGGTAGGAGGAGTATTATCTACAATAAAATTATTATCTGATTCGTCCTGTGCAGAGCCTCCTCTATTGTCATTAGCTATACATCTTATTAAATATTGATTGCTATCTGAATTTTGAGTTGTGTCCCACACATATTCATAATAATTTAGCCCAGGAGTGGTGTTAATTCCAATTAAATACCAATTTCCACCAGAATTTGGTGAATATTCAAAAGTTACATTTTGTATCTGATCACCTGGATCTGGATCGCTAACAGTTGCATTAACAGTAATATTCCCAGCTACTATTTCGTTTCCATTCGGATATTCTACAGTACAGATTGGATTTTGATTCTGTACATCTATAACAACATTCAATGCAATATCATTATTTTCTAAACCAGCTTTATCTGTGACATTAACGCTTATATTATAAATTCCATCCGGAATAGTAATTTCCCATGAATAAGTCAAACCATCTTCTGGAGTTGTATCACTACCTATTAAATACCATTGTCCATCAGTTACATTATAATAATACCATGCTGCATTCTTTATTCCAGAAGTTGCATCAGATGAGCTTGTTGCATTTAGTAAATAAAGAGCTTGTTGAATTATCTCTGTATCAGTTGGTTTATCTAATACTGCGTTAGGTGCTGTAGTATCATGAGTTATATTGCCATGAATGTCATAATCTCCATAATTTCCTTCAGAATCATTTGCTCTCGCTCTCACTTGTATCCCAGTCTGATCTAATATAGAAGATAAATCCCAATTATATTCATAAGGTTCTGAACAATCTATATTCAAGTCATGCCAACTTCCATCATAAAAAGCAAAAAATTCAACACAAGAGACTCCTGAGCCGATATCAATGGCAGAAGCATTTATTATTTGAGATTCACTTGTTATATAAGTATTATTTTGTGGTTGATCTAAGATTGTAGTTGGGCCTGTATTATCGATACCAATCTGAATTATTGTTGAATTTGTAGCCCCAATATTATCTTCTACTGTTAATCTTAAATAACAATTTATATTTTCTTCTTCGCACTGATTTTGAATTGTTGTATCGAAAGTGCAATTCTCTGATGCACTATTACATAAAATGGAAGCTGAACTGAAATCTGTGTTATTGTCTAACTCAAACAGGTAGTTAATTATGTTTCCATCTATGTCACTTGAACTAGAGGCATTTAGATTTTCTATCCCGTGTAACCAATCCCCATCACTTGGATATGTAAAAGCAGCTATTGGGAAATCATTTACATGTAAAGAGAGATTTGTTGGAAGAGAGGTTACATTTCCTGCATTTGATGAAGTTGCATTACATGCTATCACATAATCTCCATAAACTTGGGCAGTAATATTGAAGGTTGCTGTTTCTTGTGTCCCAGCAGAAATGTTTCCAAGACTTATGTTGTTATAATTTGCAAACAATCCACTGGATGTGGTATTTAAAATTTCATTGGGAGTACATGTAAGAGAGCCATTACAATAGATAACAAAAACGTTAACATTTTCACAATCTTGTCCGGCACATTCTGCGGTACAGTTTAATTCAAAACTTTCACCCTCTGACACATTAGGATCAGAAGTAGGAGAAGTTAAATTTATTGCAAGATTTGGAGGATTTAATACATTAATAACAGCATTTGCTGTATCATTATTGTTAACATTGGGTAGCTCAGATGTAAACAAAACATCAATTTTCCATTTTCCTATTTGAGTTGCATTAACTTGCCATACTAATGTACATGTATTCTGTCCAGTAGTAGCATTTAACTGACCACATGTTTGATTTCCTAAGTTAGCAAAAAAGGGCTGTGCTCCTACTGTTGTGCTTATCTGAGTGTCTGGTTCTAAACTAGAGGCATTATATCTCAAGGTTCCATTAACAACTCCACATGTGTCTCCAGGATTACCTAAACAAACAACTGTTGCATTAACTGTGAAAATATCATAAATTGTTTTATTTATTTCTGTTGTGGGGGGTTCATTTAAGGTAGAATTGAGATATCCTGCTGCTATATAAGTTACATTATACCAAAGCTGATCCCAATATGCTGTAGTTGGCTGAGCAACAGCGCTTGTTTGTCTTGATCTTATTGCTGCTCTTGTTCCACTTGCTCCAAAAAAATTTGAACATGACCAACCATCTTCCTCATTCGTAACATCTACACAACCAGATGCGCCAGCTGTTCCGGGACAAGTTTGAACTATTGCACTCCATGTGTTATCGCCATCATTATCTATACTTATTTCACAAGAGTCAGGATTATTGTTAGTTGAACTCCACTCATAGCAAACCTCTACTTTAGTTATTTCAACACAATCTGTTATTGTTGCATTATAATATGTCCCTTCTACTCCGGCAAAATCTCCTCTCCTGGTGACATGACCTTCTTCATTTCCATCATCACATGAAAGATAGTCTGATCCCCCAGCAGATGGACAACTACTTGGATAGGACCCATCACAGGTCACCACAGATCCTTGGTCATAACAAGTTATGCTTTGTGGTCTTAACCCCCCACTTGTAGTTCCACCAGTAGTGGGATCAACAGCTAAGTACCAAGGTCTAGCTTCAATAAATCTCTTTGAATTATAGTCAATCTTGGAGGGGCCTATTTCATAAAGATAGGGCCATTTCTCTGGGACCTTAAAGCTGTATTTTACTACAGAATTATTTGTAAGATTTTGCCAGAGAAGTATTTTTTCGTTTTGTTTTTCCTTGATTATCGCTCCTTCTGCTTCTATTATCTCAAACTCTGGTGGAAGAGATTCTGTAAGGTTAAACTTTGTTGTGTTTATATAACTTATAATCCTTATCTCTGATCCTGTTGGTCCCTTTCTCGGGTCTATCACAACTGGTATTTCTCTAAGAATGTCGAACTTGTAATGTTGCTTTACATCAAAGTAGGAATCCATCGATAACTGTTCATTTTCCACTAGTGCGTCTACACTCATCTCGTATTTTCCTTCTGTTCCTGTTTGATAGAATGCTTGGTAGATTCCCTTAGATATTTCTCTTATCGTGCCACACTCAGTAGAGTATATCTTAGACACTCCTTCAGGATCGGTAACCCTTAAGAAGACATGCGCATTCGGAACAAGATGTCCGTCCTTATCTAAAACAACAATTAGGATTTCGGAAGTTTCGTTTGGTTTATAGATTGATTTTTTTGTGTTTATCGAGACTAGGCCCCACTGGAATTCTATCTCCTCCTCCTCATTATATGATTCCACAACTAACTTGTAGATTCCTGGTTTTATGGATTTTTTGTTTGGTATTTTTATTTTGTATAAACTGTCGTTTATCCTTTCGATTATTGGCTTTATGTTGAGTATTTTTCTGTGTGCACCTTCTAAGTGAACCCTTGGGTTGGATTTTAGAGTAAATGTGTTAGGAACATTCATTGTCCAGAGTTCAAACTCTGGTTTTTCTGAGAGGGAGAAGTGATTTCTCCTTGATTTTAGATTAAGTATTTTGATTGGTTTGCCCAATGGTGGGGTTTTTGTTATGGTTAGATCTGTTATCAGTGTAGTGCTTAGCTTTGGAACTGTAGTTGCGGTTGTAGTTGTGGATGATGATACAGTAGTTGTGGTTCCGAGTGGATTCTCTATTCTGAATTTTGTTACAGATTTTACATTTTCATTCACGAGTAGTCTCGCTTCGTATTCTCCCGAACTTGAAAAACCATCTATTAGTATGAATGCGTTTCCCAATGGTGTTGTCTTGGCTTTCTTTTCAAAAACGATCTCGCCATCCTTTATAATCTTTACCTTGAACTCTGTATTTTCCTGTCCTTGGATTAAGATGTAGATTTCTTGGTTTTTATAATATGTGGTTTTGTCTGTGGTTATGGAAAAGTTCTGGTGGGCTAATGAGAATACTGCAAGGATTGAGAGAATTATGAGTAATGAAATTATTACTCTATATTTCCAAATCCATACCCAATCCATGAATTTATCTTTGAATTCCATTTATCAATCTCTCCAAGGTTTTATTTCTAGGATAATGCAATTTTGCCTTACCAACTTCTCTAACAATAATACTGCCCTCTGCCTCCATAATCGCAAGGTATCTTGATGCGGTAGAGCGATTGACATTAAGAAGTACAGATATCTCCTCGATCGTTAAGCCATAGCTCTTTTCCTCCAATATTCTCAGAATTTCTAATTTTATGCCATTATTCTGCATATCATTAATAATAATTATTGATGATTAATATAAAAATATGTAAAGATATTATTATAACGGATGGAAATAAAATGGTCTTGGAATCTGTCATAAATTTGACAAATATTGAAAAGACTCCGAGGGCTATGTTCTGGATTGGATTTTTTTATTCTACAATTGGGCTTATTCTTTCCTACTGGATATTTGGAAGTTATTCCAGTCTTGCTTCAGTCTTTATTACAGCTATGCCACTCATCGTTATAATGTATAATGTAATTAAATTGGAAGAGAGGAGGGATTTGGAATTTTCAATTTATGAGAGATACGGCAGACCGATAAAGAGGATGTTTCTCATAGGTGAGCATTACACCGCAGTATCCCTCTTTATATTCCTATTCTTAGGAATGGTAATTTCCTACTCACTATGGAATACTGTTCTTCCAGATTCTGTTGTTGAGAGATTATTTGAATCTCAGATCGAAACAATAAAAGCCATAAATGTAAAGGCGATGGGAAATGTTGTAGATCAAGAGAATCCGCTCCTAAGTATCTTATATAATAATTTCAAGGTTTTATTCTTCTGCATTTTATTTTCATTCCTTTACGGATCCGGGGCAATTTTCATATTGACTTGGAATGCCTCGGTAATTGGTGTTGCGGTTGGTAGCGTAATAAGAAGTTCCATTGTAAAATATTCTGGTTTGAGTCCGGGAGAATTTCTCTACAATTATTTATCAACATTTTCAATAAGTTTTGGTTATGCAGTTCATGGAATCCCAGAAATTACGGCATATTTTATTGGGGCACTTGGCGGTGGGATTATCTCCGTTGCAGTCACAAATCACGACCTTAGGTCAGAGGAATTTAGAAGCGTTTTAATCGATTCGTTAGGTTTGATTTTATTATCATGCATTTTATTACTTATTGCTGGACTCATAGAGGTCTATATAACTCCAAATCTGTTTTAATTTTATTTTTTAAGAATCACTTCGTTGATTTTTCAGCAAGTTTTAGAATTGCCTTAGTAAGTTTTTAGGGC
>Ga0209410_1001242_pt1 | contig 12347 bp, 16 predicted proteins | sample Mar14436cmmetaG_FD_184135 | JGI IMG/M metagenome (GOLD analysis project Ga0209410, IMG submission 184135) | Marine hydrothermal vent microbial communities from Guaymas Basin, Gulf of California to study Microbial Dark Matter (Phase II) - Marker... ... | reverse complement strand
GGCCCTATTCGCCCTAGTCAGGTTAAGCATCCTGAGGGTTGCGAGCTCATCCCTACTCGCCTTAACCCCGCCCCTAATCCTAATCACCAGCAAGGAGTTGCATTCATCGCTCAAGCCCCTCTCCCCCACATGCTCGGCAAGACGATCTTATTCGTATTCCTTAAGGCCATGTATGTGGCGCCCGCGAAGGATAGGGTCGTCCTAGTCTCGCCATAAGTTCTCGTCCAGACATCCTCAACCCCAGCGAGCTCTAAGACCACCTTGGCCGCCTCGCCCGCAACTATTCCAACACCTCTCGGAGCTGGGATCAACTCTATCCTAACGCTCCCCCACTTCCCGACGACCTTGAGTGGGAGGCTGTGAGGCGCTCCACATGCGCATTCCCAGCTTCCACACCCCCTCCTAACGGGGATTATGTTTCTCTTCGCGTTTCTTATCGCCTTCTCTATCGCCGAGACTACGTGGACCGCCTTACCCGTCCCCAACCCGACATATCCATCCCTATTCCCAACGACCACTATGGCCCTGAATCTAGATCTCTCGCCCGCATCCGTCTGCTTTTGAACTAGGTTTATGTCGATCACCTCCTGCTCCAATTCGGGCAATAGGTAGTCGACTATCTCCACCTCGGTTATCCTTAGATGGTTTGCGAAGAGCTCCGCGAGAGATGTTATCCTCCCCTCCTTCACCATCCTCCCAACCTTTGTCTTAGGAACCCATTCCTCCTCGCTCAAGCCCCTTCAGCCTCCCTCAATATCCTCTCCTTGACCTCCTCGAAGTGCTTCTCAAGCTCCTCATAAATTTCGCCGATCTTTGAGAACTGCCTCGTCTCCAATCCCTCCTCCCTAATCCTCCGATAATAGTCGCTTATATGAGATCCCCTAATTCTATCTTCATCCGGGAAGATCTCCTCTCCGGCCGGGACATCTACTCCAGCGTCGATGAATCCTTTCACCGCCGCGAAGATCCTCGAGCCCTTAATCGGCTTATGCAATCCAATATCTACTATCGCCTTCCCTATCCCCTTCTTCTTCGCTTGGATTCCTGCGAGGAGCCCTGTTAGGTAGGATGCTGGGATGTTCTTCAGCCCACCCCTCCAACCATATTCTAAGAGCTTCTTGGAGGTCACGGTTAGGAGGGTTTCATCCCCGCCCTCCTTACATTTGATCACCTGGACTATGATGTATCTATTCGTCTTCCTGATGACGAGCCTTGGAAGCCCGGACTTCACGAGCTTAAGCCTCATCCTATAATCAGTTAACCCCTGTCTCCTCCTCCTAGGTGGAAGTCGCTTAAGCATGCTCACATCAACGGCCTCCTAATCAAGTTATTCTCCTTGAGGTATTCGAGCATGGCTGCAGTCGACTTGAATGCACCTGCCTTAACCATCTTATAGACCCTCCTATAATCCGACTTCGTCAAGAGCTTCTTGTCCCTGAGCTCTCTAAGCTTCTTCCGCTGAGCCCTGACCCTCATCATCCAAAGCTCCTTCCTAGAGATCCTACTATACTTGGCGCCCTCCTTGCTCCCCGGCCCACGCTTCCTCTTCTTCCGCTTCCTAGCCCTAATCCTCGCCCTGCTAGTCCCCCTCTCAGGAGCCTTGTAGATCGCCCCGTCCTTGATCAGGAATCTTACCTCCTCTCTAGTTATGGCCTCCGAGATCTCGTCAAGCCTCTCCCGATCGAATCTAACCCTATTCACACCACAGCCTAGCAGGTCTGCGGCAACCCTCTTCTGGAACTCAAGCTTCGCCGGCATCTACCTCGCCTCCCTCCCCCATCTCTTCAGGCTTTACAGCTTCGACCTCTTCTACCTTCTCCTCTTCTTCCAGCTCTTCGGGCTTCTCCACCTCCTCCGGCTCTACTATCTCGACCTCCTCGGCGGGCTTAGCCGTGATCGGCGGATTCAAGATCTTTAATCCGAGCTTCTCAGCCTCCTCGACTATCCTCATCCTCTTACGCATCCCAACCGATCCAGCTATCCTAACGGCGTGAGTCTCTGGATCCAATCCTAGGAGATCTTCAGGTCTATAGACCAAGACCTCCTTATAGCCGCTTGGGTGGAGACCTCTATACTTCTTCGGGGTTCGGTAGCCTATCTTCACTAGGGGTGGCCAGCCGCTCCTCTGAAGCCTCATCTTGCTATCCTTTCCCCTAGGCCTCCTCCAATTTGGCTTAAGCCTGACATATCTCCAGCTCTCCTGCCTCACGAACTCAGGCCTCTTAAGCTTCATCAGCCTAACCCGCCTCGGAATCTTTATCGGAGTCAATCCCAGCCCACCTATCCGCCGCTCCTCTCAAAGGTTTAAGAGCCTCCTTTTTAGTTCTTCATCGACTATAGTTTGGTTAGGCTTTTACTTCTGATAGATGCTTCACATTCTCAGAGGAGACCTTCATCACCACCTCTTTATCTGCCGTGTAGAGGGTGGCGTTCCTTATCGCTGCGAGGGCGACGTATGCCGCATCGTAAACCGTTATGCCGAACCGGTAAGCCAGCTCCACCGCCCTTGAGGCCAGCTCGCCTTTAAAGTCGTAGATAGTTATCGCTAAGTCTTCTAATGCTCTGACAGCCGACTTCACTTCTTCGATCCCGAATCTTGGATTGTATCGGAGGGCGTTGGCCACCTCGTAGTATAGGAGGCTGGGCGCCTCTAGATCTAGCTCTCCATCAACATACTTATCCCTAATGATTAATGCTTTGTCGCGTAAGGGCTCCATGGTGAACCATTTCACGGCTACGCTTGCGTCGAGTACGAGAAGCGTCTCCTCCTCCATTTGATCACCTCCTCCTCCCCAATCCACCCTGATCCCTCACAGAGCTTGGCGAGCCTATCCATCTCCTCGGCCGCGCGCTTCATGGCTGTAAAATCCTTCGATGCTCTAAGCCTCCGCTCCTCCTGCTCGACAACCGATTCCACATATCTCCTGAGGAGCTCGCTCCAATTGATATGCCGAAGCCTATCCATCCTAGCCTTGAGCTTTTTATCCACGCGGAAGCTCACTATACTGCTCACAGGTTCTTGTAATGCATTCAAAACTAATAAGTATTACAATCCCCTTTTCCCATTCCTCAGTAGACCGGGGTTATGGCTAGGACTCCCTCCAGGCCGAGAGTATGTCTTTTCGGACCGAGGCGGGTTCGACGACCTTATCGATGACTGAGATCACGGGGCTTCTAACCTTTATCGCATGGCCCTTGAATATTGCGTGGCCTCTTGGGAGCATTCTAGCGGCGTCGGCAACCTGCCCCATTATCACCTTAAGCCTCTCGAGGTCTATGTCCTCGACCCTGAAGGCGAAGATGTTTTGACCCATCTGGGTTGAGACGACCTTATCTACCTCACTAAGCCTCTGGGTGGCGACGAGTAGGGGGACCTTATTCCTAGGCCCGGTCGTTGCCAAGAGCTTCATCACCGGGAGCATGGCCTCATAGGCCTCTTTAGATGCGGGAGCCTCGTGGGGAACCTGTGGGGCGAAGTTGTGGACCTCATCTATGAATATCGCGACCCCGAATCTTGGATTGGCTCTCGCCTCATGGTAGCATACGTCTAGGGCATCTCTAGTCGAGAAGATTATCTCATCCCATCCCTCAACGTTTGAGAAGTCTAGGTGGACTAGGGAGTTCCTCGACACCAGTTCGATTAAGTCTATCGCCTTACCCGCCTCGACTCCGCCGAATAGGGCCTCAGCCTTCTCCTCAAGCGACTCCCTAATATCCAAGGATTCTATCTCTGAGATTATGTTCAAGTAGGTCTCTCTATCCCAGGTTACGGTCTCATTCCTCTCCTGCCTCCTCATCAGGATCGCGTATAATGCTCTCGCCTCCCTAGACTGAGGGGATAGTCCGAGCATCTTCCTAACCTTGTCATAGAATTCTCTTGGAGCCACCCTCACCTCCCTAGCCACCCTGAACGGCGCCTCGACCCTCGCATACCCGCCCTTCCTCTTAGCGGCCTCGGCCAGATCTGGGACGTTGAATTCTCCATCCCAATCCACTACGAGGAGGTGGACCGGCTGATCTCTCGGGGTCTGGGTCAATAATCCCATGAGGATTGTTAGGAGGAGGGTGGTCTTACCCGTTCCAACCCCGCCGCAGTCCAATAACCCCTGTCTGAGAAGGGTTCTCAGCCCAAGCCTCAATGGAGTGTCTGTTGGATAGATGGTTCCAACCCTTATGCTGAGCTCAGGTGGAGATAGGAATTGTTCGAGTTCTTTTGGAGTCGGCCTATAGACATCGATGAGTGGGGGTATTGGGAAGAGGTGGGGCTGGATCTGGCCATCCTCCTCATATCCGACTTGCCTGCATAGAGCCTTCCAAGTCTCCCTCTCCACATCCCTCTTCGCCAGGCCATCTCTAACGAGCTTATCGTCATAGCTTGAGGTCGGCCTCCTAATCGGGTTTAACTCGACTTGGAGGAATATCTTTCTCCCATCGACATCGACGTAGAGGTATTCGCCCTTATACACGCGCTCTCCCTTGAATAGGGTTATCTCGATCCTATCGTGTAGATATTCTCCACTCGCGCTCAATACCCTTCCTATAGGTTTCATACGTAGAATTCACCCCACCTCGCCATCACGCTCCCCCAAGATCTCTCCGGAAATCTAGATATTATGGATTCCAGAGCCTCCGCGTATAGGTCTCTGATGAGCCTCTTCGATAGCTTCACCTCCTCATCCGCCATCATAACCATCGCTGGAACCCCTCTCATGGGATCGCATGTCGAGAGGATATATGAGAGAACGCTCTCCGCCGTCTCATCCGATATATAGCTTGGAAAATCCACCCTAAATGGAAGTATCCTCCTATCAGCTATCGTCTTGAGATAGGTGTATCTGAATGTAAGCCTTGCCCTACGAGCATAATGATCTCTCGGAGGCCATGGATAGCACTCTCCAGCCGATAGAACCGCTGAGAGTATCGTCGAATCTCTGAACCTCGATCCCAATCCAAGCTCCATCGAGATGAATCTCTGCTGGGGTCTCTTGACGAACCCCGCTAAGACCACACCCTTTTCTTCACATCTATTCACAAGCCTTCTCACGGCTTCAATGTATTCTCCTCTAAACCTTGGGATGGGGATTAGCGGTCCATCGACGATCAATAGCTCGACATCATCCACGGCCTTCTCCGCAATCCTCATCAACATGGTCTCCCTCGCATTATCCACCCTCGCCATAAACTCCTCATCAGCTTCATCCATGCCTTGTTCGAGTATGAGGGGGTTTGCTAACCCCCTCTCAAATCTCGATCCATCGAGCTTCACGTATAGAGCTGCCAGAATCGCTATCATCGTATCTCCGAGAGTTATCGTGGAGCTTCCCGCATCGGCTGCCGCGATCTTATCGAATCTCCAGCGATCCCCAACCGCTCTGCCTTGAATCGAGTCCACAATCTTTGAGAGGGATTTGCTGAATTCTGAGGCTTTCTCCGAGAGCTTCTTCTCGAGCTCATCCCTAATCCTCTTGACGAGCTCCGGGTAGGTCTTGACTTCCTCAAGCCCTCCTAACTCCTCCAAGGCTGAAGCACCCACAACCATATCCGGGCTATGAGATTAATCATTTTGGGAGTTAGCTGAAAATAGAGGTCTGCTATTTCAGGGTTAGGCTTCTGCTCACATGAGGCAATATAACCTCACATCTTATGTCCCCGATCCTCTTGAGCCTCTGGAACTCATATGGCCTCTCAGTATGTATCGGGATGATAGCCTTTGGATCAATCTCATCAATAATCCTTAGAAGGCTCTCCCTATCGGCGTGGCCCGAGGAGTGCGCCATTCTCATGTCGAGTCTGAGGAGGTCTACCCACTCCAAGAACTTCCCCCAGCTTATCTCCTGCTCTTCATCATGGGGCTCGCTTGTAGAGACTATTAGCCTCGATCCAGGCTCAGGTTTGATCTGGGCGAGTTCCAGAACGTAGTCTAGGCTATTCGCAATCAAGATATATTTTCCTTGGTCTTTTGAGATCTCCTCGGCCTTCCTTAGCTCTCCCTCCCTCCTACCATCCAATCTACTCTCATAAACCTCTCTCATCCATCTTCGATAATGGCGTGGGCTTAGATCATAGCCTCCGCCTCGCAGAGATCTCCTCTCAAAGTAGATGCACGTATCCTTTAGACTTGGTAGGGCTATCTTGCTCCCAGCCTCCTTGAGCCTGTCTATTAGATAGGCGAGCCTAGGCGATAGTATTGGAGTTCTCCCGAACCCCCTAGCTATCTCGATTATCCCCCTTACCCTGTCGAGATCTGTTGAAGAGACCATGACGCACGCAAATCTCTCAGGCTTCTCCATGACATACTCCTCGATCCTCTTGAAGACGTTTTCCTCGGAGATGTTCGTCGAGGTATCTATCCTCGTCCCCTCGATTAGGAGGTAGTCTACCCCGCGAACCTTCTCCAAAAATCTCTCGGTGAGATCCATTCGGGGGCCATGGATTCTTATGTCCCCGGTGTAGGCTAGAGATGCGTCCTCGACGAGGAATCCGAATGCGGCTGGAACTGAGTGATCTACCGGATATGCTTTGACGTTGAATGGGATGTTTGAGATCCGCCTCCCCTCCTCGAAGATCTCGCATGATCTCTGGATCTCCTCCTTCCCCCTCCTGTCTCTGAGCCTAAAGATCTCGCCCTCAATATCATAGGATGACGACTCGGCCATCGCCTCGATCATGATCTTCATCGAGTTGCTGACGGCGACCGCGATCTCATCTGAGAGGAATCCCATGGCGCCGTAGTGATCCATGTGGGCATGGGAGATTAGGGTGGCTTGTATGCTCAGCTCAGGCTGGTCGGCCAGCATCTCCTTAACCCTTTCATCGAGTTCGATTAGATCTGCGCGGTAGATCCCCCTAATCCTCGGCAGGATCTCAGAATATAGATGATAGAACATCTTATTCGCTATCGCGAACACCCTATAACTAACTTCATACGCCCGCCTCCTCTTCATATTCACGCCGAAGTCTAGGAATAACCCCTCGCCATCCCTAGTCAAAGCTATCTTATTTCCACCTATGCAGTCCACCCCGTCCAATATCCAGAGGCCGACCACCATCTCACACCCCGGGAGTTTTGCCCATTTACGATGCGTTAATCCACCCCTTACTGAAAGCCATCTAGTTAATTAATTATCTTCATCATCTCCATGACCTCATGTATTCATGGCTAACCTTTAAACGTGGATATACTAAGTCTCATGAGACATCTATGACGAGTCTTGCCCAAACTCCGCCAGCCATTACTAAGATCTATTTTTCTACACAAAATCTCTGAAAATTTGAGGTTTAAATCGAATGATGCTGTAATTGATGGAACCTGTGCCGGAAAAACTTATGAATTATCAATGCGTGAAGACATGTATGAGGTTTTGCGCAGAGTTTGACATAGGCTATACGCCTTACATAGACCTGTCTAGAGAGATGGTTAAGATTGGGGGTGAGACCCTTGAGGGATAGGCTTGGGGTGGCGGTCCTCGGTTATGGATTCATGGGGACAACGCATCTCTCGGCCTGGAAGCTCATCGACCGATGTGAAGTGAAGGCGGTCATGGGTCGAACGCTTCCAAAGGTTAAGGCTGTGGCGGAGAAGTTCGGCGCCGCGGCTTACAATAGGCTTGAAGACATCCTAAAGAGGGACGACATAGATATAGTCGATATATGCACCCCAACCCATACCCATGCGGAGTATGCGATCAAATCCATGGAGGCTGGAAAACATGTCTTCGTCGAGAAGCCCATCGCCCTATCCTTGAAGGACGCGGACGCCATGATAGATGCCTCAAAAAAATATGGAGTGAAGTTTATGGTGGGCCACGTTTTGAGGTTCTTCCCAGAATATATGAAGATAAAGGAGCTGGTGGATCAAGGCATGGTAGGCGAGCCGGTTATCGCCAGAACCTTCAGGGGAGGCCCTATACCGGATTGGAGTCCATGGTTTCTTGATAAGGAGAAGAGCGGGGGTGTTGCGATAGATTTAGCGATACATGACATCGACTTCCTTCTCTGGTGCTTCGAGGATGAGGTCGAGAGGGTTTACGCCAAGGTTAAGAGGCTCGTCCATAAGGAGATCTCAGCCGAGGATTTTGCGATCATAACCATGAAGTTCAGGGGCGGGGGGATAGCATTTGTCGAGGCGAGCTGGGCGCTGCCCAAGAAGTTTTCATTTACGATGAGGTTTGAACTCGATGGCACAAAGGGGATGATCTTGTCGGATAACCAATCGACCATACCAGTGAAGTTGATAACGAATGAGGGTGTGGAATCTTTCTGGCCTGAGACCTTGCCATGGACGCCAACCATGTATCCCTTCCCAATAGATCCTTACTATAGGGAATTAAAGCACTTTGTCGACTGCATCCTAAAGGATAGGAAGCCCATGACTGATGGGGAGGTCTCGCGTAAGAGCTTGGAGGTGTGTTTAGCAGCTTTGAGATCATCCGAACTCAACTCCCCGATAAACCTTCCTTTAAAGGAGGTGTAAATGAAGATGGAGAAGGTTAGGTTTGCATTCTTAGGGGTTGCGCATATACATTCGAATAGTTATGCGAGGGCGATCATAGAGCTTCCAGAGGCCGAGTTGAAGGCTGTATATGAGGAGAATGAAAAACTTGGGAGAGAATTCTCGGAGAGGTTTGGGATAAATTACTACGATGATTATGAGAGGCTTCTTAGAATGGAGGATATAGATGCCGTGGTGATAACGTCTGAAACGGTAAAGCATCATAGACTCGCGATGAGGGCTATAGAGGAGGGTAAGCATATTTTATGTGAGAAGCCGATAGCTATGACCCTTAAAGAGGCAGATGAGATGATAAACTCGGCCGATAAAGCTGGGTTGAAGTTTCAAACATGCTTCGTCATGAGATATCACACCACCTCTCGGTTGGTCAAGAATCTAATCGATGAAGGGAGGATAGGAAGAGTGTTGGCGATCGTTGGGACGAATAAGTTGAATGCATCTCTACCACTCTCCATGGACTGGTTCCTGAAACCCGAGCTCTCGGGCGGAGGCGCCATAATGGATCACACCGTTCATCTCGCCGACCTCATAAGGTGGTATACGGGCAGCGAGGCGATAGAAGTCTATACTGAGTCCGGGAAGAATGTGACCAAGAATATAGGAGTTGAGGACAACTTCCTAACGACGCTGGAGATGGAGAACGGAGTAATAGGTCACATAGATGGGAGCTGGTCTTATGCGAGGGGGTTCTATACTTGGGGCGATGTAACCCTAGAAGTCTTAGGGAGCGAGGGAGTAATCCTACTCGACGCATTCAGGCAGAACATATATTATATTGGAATGGAGGCTCCTAATGATAAACTCGTCTGGCATTACTATGGATGCGATGCCGATAAAGAGATGATAAAGAGCTTCATAGATTGCATAGTGAAAGATGAGACCCCAGTGGCATCAGGCTTTGACGGCCGCCAAGGGCTGGCAATAACGCTTGCGAGCTATGAATCCTTGAGGGTCGGGAAACCTGTAAGACCCGGTTAACAATCCAATTTTTCTCGTAAATAGAATTTCTCCTCATTTAATTTGAAGACAGTCATCTCTCAAGAAGGCGACTTAGCTTGAAATCTATTTAGGAGAAGAAGGGGGAGGCTAGAATGTTCTTTGATAACTTCCCTTCAGCTTTGAAGCTGCTTCTTTATCGATTATGAAGGTGCAGTCTGGATGGTCTTGGAGGATTGAAGCCGGAACCATGACTGTCTTCGGCCCCTCGAGGCTCCTCGCAATCGCGTCGGCCTTAGCCTCTCCGCTCGCTAGCAGTATTATTCTCCTCGCCTCCATTATGGTCGCCAATCCCATGGTTATCGCATGGGTTGGAACCTCGTCTAAAGATTTGAAGAATCTCGCGTTATCCCTTCTCGTCGTCTCCGTGAGCTTCACCACCCTCGTCCTAGAGTCGAAGGGAGATCCCGGCTCATTAAATCCAATATGACCATTCCTCCCTATTCCGAGGAGTTGTAAATCTATTCCCCCAGCTCTCTTGATCATCTCCTCATATTCTCTGCAATGTTTTTCAAGGTCCTCCGCCATTCCATCCGGTATGTGTATATTCTCCCTTCTAATGTTTACGTGGTTGAATAGGTTTACGTCCATGTAATAGTGATAGCTCTGCTCATGGGTTGGAGGCAGCCCTACGTATTCGTCTAGGTTGAAGGTCGTCACCCTGCTGAAGTCTAACCCCTCCTCTCTATGCATCCTAACCAACTCTCGATAACATCCTATCGGAGTCCCGCCCGTAGCGAGTCCGAGAACTATGTCAGGCTTAGACCTTATGGCATTGGCCATAATCCTTGCGGCAAGCTTGCTCATCTCATCATAATCTTTCGTAACTATAACCTTGATTGGCATGGATAAAGGCTCGTAGATCAGCTTAATCAACCTTTCGGATTACAGCGACGGCTACGACGTATCTCCCACTATGGGATAGACTGACATCGACTCCCTTGACTCCAAGCCTTTCCAGCATATCACGAGTCTTTACATCAAACTTGAGGATCGGCCTCCCATTAGTGGAGATTATCTCTATGCCGCGCCAGCTAGGCGACCAATCCCCAGCATCTCCTAAAGCCTTGATGAAAGCCTCCTTCCCTGAGAATCGTGCAGCGAGGTGGGGTATGGGATCCTTGAATTTCATACAGTAGTCGATCTCGTTTTGGGTTAGAATATGTTTTAGGAATCTCCTGCCATGCTTCTGAACCGCTTTCCTAAACTTCTCCAAGTCCAATATATCGATCCCTATTCCTAGATCCATCGAGAAACCTCCAAAATATCAGCTAACTCCAAGCTTCTTCTTCATATATTCTATGGCCTGACCAACTGTTCTATTTCTACGAGCCTCTTCCTCCGGTATCTCAATCCCAAACTCCTCCTCCAAGGCGGCTATCAGCTCCACTATATCTATCGACTCCGCCATCAGGTCTTCGGCGAAGGTCATGTCCTCTCTCAGCTCATCTGGATCGACGCCAAACTGTTCGGCTATTACCCTCTTAACCCTCTCTTCAACATCGCTCATATGCGGAGTCACCACCTTCGCTTTCTATAAATCTTAATCAACCTTTCCCTTTCCTGCCTCGTCCTCTCATAAAGATATCTGTAAAGCCTCTCCTCCGCCTCGCTCATTTCCACTCCCCTCCTACTCATGACCTTTCGCGCGGTCCTAAGCATAGAGTCTAATCCCAATCCCCTTCCCATCTTTCCACGATAAAACCAGACAAATGAGGGGACGTATTTTGGGAGCGGCGCCCCACTTGAGATGAGATTACACATAACCCCGACCGTTGAGCCTGTCGTGAACATTGTTCCTATTCCCGTCTTCGTATGGTCTCCGATAAACGAGCCCACCTTTAGGCGCCCTGTATTGATGAGTTTGCCGTTTATATAAACCTCCACGTCGCTGTAATCGTTCTTCAGATCGCTTGTCGTTGTCAGGCCTCCGAGGTTGACCCACTCGCCGATGTAGCTATGCCCGATGAACCCAGCATGATACTTATTTGTGTGGCCGTGGATTATGGTCTCCTCCACTTCCCCGCCAACTCTACATAAAGGTCCGATGCTCGTACCCCCTCTAATCTTCCCGCCAAGGATCCAGCTATTCTTCCCTATGTAGCTTGGCCCGGAGATTATCGAGAAGGAGAGAATTTTTGCGCCTTCATCGACCAATATAGGTCCACCACTGGTATCAAAGACCACATTTGGATAGATATTGGCGCCTTTAGCTATTAAGAGGTTATCCTTCTCTCCAACAACACCAATTGATTGGAACTCGCTTAGATCCTTTCTCGGCAGGCTGTTCTTTAAACGAGGGAATTCTCTTCTTATCTCTTCGCCGTTCCAAGCGACAAGATCCCATGGATAGTTTATGATCTTGGCTTCATCAAGTCGCTTGACCCCAACCTCCATCTTAGCCCAATCCAATAGCTCCATTAAGTTCTTCACCTTCCTCAAACCTTCATTCAAGGTGTCCTCCTTCAGATAGGCATATACTATAGTCTCATTCTTCACCGCAACCACTTCCTCAGACTCGACAAGGCTTTCCTCAAAGAGCCATCTCCCATTCACTATCAGATGGTCATCACCCCGAAGCCAATTCAAATCATTTATGGCCTTTATCCGCCCATGGCCGGAAAACTTCTCAAGGTAAACCTCAGCCAACCAGCCCCTCATAAAGAAGGATGCATAGGCGTCTGGATACCTGTCCAAAACCTTCTCATAAAGAAGCCTCGTACCACATCTAAGGGCGAACACCGGGCGGGTTAGGGCGAGGGGATTAAGATTCTCCGCGAATCCATCCTCAAATATAGTTATTCTCATAATTCTAAGTGAAGCCATTCGTCAGCCATTA
>Ga0209410_1001241_pt1 | contig 12351 bp, 17 predicted proteins | sample Mar14436cmmetaG_FD_184135 | JGI IMG/M metagenome (GOLD analysis project Ga0209410, IMG submission 184135) | Marine hydrothermal vent microbial communities from Guaymas Basin, Gulf of California to study Microbial Dark Matter (Phase II) - Marker... ... | reverse complement strand
TGTCGCATTCCTCAGCGAGAGTGAGCACAGGAATCGTGCTTTTCTTCAATATATTCTTTATTGTAGAACCTATTCTCTGGGCGGATGCTGTTGTCTTTCTGCTGTATACGCGAACGGCAATAAGGTCGGCATCCTTCCTTTTGGCATATTCAACTATTTTTTTTGATGGAAGCCCTTCAATAACTCTTGTCTTTATATTTGTAATGCCCTCTTCTTCAAGGATTTCTTTCCCATGCTTCACCGCCTTCTCGGCGCTTTCTTTCATCTCTTTGTACAGAAGATTCGTAAGCTGCACGCCTCTCTCATATGTGTTTATTATGCTTATCACGTAAAATTCCGCAAATGGAAATGCCCTCGCAACATAACGTATGACGTGATCTTCCAAGCCATACCCGTCTGTGGGTATGACTATTTTCTCTATCATCCCAATCCCTATGCAGAAGTCGTATTTTAATATTTTCAGGTTTCGCATGACAATTTAGAAAGATTTAATTTGGTGAACTGCATAGGGTATAAAAATGAAAAAAGTCAGGGTCAGTAACATAAGAAATTTGATAACCAGAGATGCTTCTGTTGTTAGGGAAGATGACTCTCTCTTAAAGGTGGCAGAGGAAATAGTGAGAGACCCGAGAACAAGGTCAGTATATGTTGTTGATAAAAGTGGGAAACTGATGGGTATAATCCCTGTAATTGAACTTATACAGTACTTATATTATGAGCATATCCCTCAGGAATACATATTTTACCACTTTCCTCTCGCGCTGAGCGGCGAACCTGTTGCGAAGGATATAATGCTTTCTCCCGTCTATGTTCACGATACGGACAGCGTTACCGATGCATTGAAAAAAATGTTCAAAAATAATTTAGAAGAGATTCCTGTCGTGGATGGGGATATGAAAATAATAGGCGATTTAAATATCCTTGAGTTGATATCTGCATGGATAGAGGTATCCAAAAATGCTCCTTGAGCTCGCTCTGGCACTTATACTGGCAAAAGTAATGGACGAGTTGTTTATAAGAAAAAACCAGCCCCCTGTAATAGGCGAAATATTGATCGGGATATTATTTTCTGTCTCTCTCTTCATCCTGCCCGAGAAAGTCAATTTGTTCAACTATGAGTTCCCGGTTTCATTGGAAATTTCCCATCCTGCATTTGATTTTTTTGCTGATATGGGAATCCTGTTTTTACTTTTTCTGTCAGGTATGGAGATAAATTTCGAAAGCATGAAAAAGAGCGGGAGAGCAGCATTACTTACCGGCGGCATGGGTGTTTTTGTAACATTTGCACTGGGCTTATTATTCGGGATATATTTTCTTGGGCTCACTCTCCAACAGGCCGTTGTACTCGGAACGATTTATACGGCAACAAGTGTCGGAGTTACAGTTCGTACACTCATGGAAATGAATATTTTGAGATCTCAGGTGGGTATAGTGATACTGACTGCCGCTGTTGCAGATGATATTCTTGGCATAATACTGGTTACCATTGTTCTAAGCACCGGGGAGATTGCAGAACTGACTGCAGGCCTTCTAATATTTTTCCTTGTATTATATATCCTTTCAAAATACGGGATAATAAAGAAATTGATGGTGCACGCCGATGAATTTATTCATACGCCTTTCGGACTCGTGAGTTTTTCAGTGGGATTAATGCTTTTATTTGCCTATTTTGCAGAGGTTTCCAAAATAGCAGGAATTACAGGAGCGTTTTTCGCCGGGCTTTTCATAGGGCAATCTGCACAGAAGAGAAAAATAATAAATTCAGTCAAAGCAATTGCGTACTCTATATTCATTCCGATTTTCTTTGTAAAAGTCGGCACATTGGTTGACTTAAATCTGTTGTCCTCCTTTAATTTTTACCTGCTTTTGCTCATCCCTCTGGTATTTGCTGGAAAGATGATAGGTGGAAGCATTGGCTCGAAAATGGGAGGGCTGAAATTAAAAGATGCCATCCGTGTTGGGGTTGGAATGACCCCTGAGATGGAAGTTGCCTTGGTCATAGCATCACTGGCTTATGGAAGTAATATATTCGGGGCAAGTATGGGCTCCCAGATAATCACGGTGACAATAATGTATGTGATAATTTCCTCTATGGCTGTGCCTTTCATACTAAAGTATCTGTATAAGGGGGAAGAACCGTCGACTCAATCTCAAGAAGTTGCCGGATAGAGATTAACCTTCTCCTTTTGATTTTATGAAATCATAGAATTTTATTATCAGTTCGTGGAGGTTTATCTCCCCTATTATATCGCCGTCATCCACCACGGGTACTCTCCTAACCTTGTAATCCATCATTTTATCCAGCACATCCTTAACAGTTTCATCAGGTCTGCATTTTATTGGGTCTTTTGACATTATCTTTTCTGCTTTTTCAAAAAATTCGTACGGAAAATGATGTTTCTCAGGCATCCCAAGGTACAAATTTTTTTCTGTTGGACATACAACACACAAAATATCATGCTCTGTTATTATGCCCACAAGCTTTCTGCTGCCCTTACTTTCAACGACCCACACATGATCCCTCCCGGTCAAAATAGACAGGACATGATCTATGCTCGCTTCCTTTTCAATTAAAGGGAGGTCCCACACTCTCCTGTCAATTATCTCATCTGCAGGTATTTTGTAAAATTCTGACAAAGCTTCTTCCCCCATTAATTTTAAGCACTATTGACGTATTTAAAATTTACTACAGTATCCCCTTTTACGACAAAAACACCCTCAGTATCATCCATAACGCTGCAAATGTCAGTATGAGTGCAAGCCCCAGTCGGAGAGATTTTTCGCCTACCTTCGCATGCATGCGAGAGCCTATCTGCGAACCTGCCACTATCGCAATCCCAAAAACAGCGCAAAGATACCAGTCCACGCCACCCTTTGCCGCATGGCCCAGAAATCCCATTGAGGAGGATGCAAGCACAAGGAACGTGTTCGTTCCCATGGCTATCCTTATGGGCATTCCTCCAAGCAGCACGGCAATCGGAACAATCAGCCCGCCGCCGGATATGCCCACCATTCCTGCAAGGAAAGCTGCCACTGCGACAGGAACTGCAAGATACAAAATATGAACATCATACTCTCCGCCGCCGAACTTACGGTGCCAGACTCCGAATTTGCCAAGTTTAATCTTCATGCCCTTATTCAAAAACAGGAGGATGGCTGAAATGATGAGGAATGCAGCAAATGTGATTTTGAGGTACAGCGCAGGTATGCCCTCAGAAACAAACCCTCCGAGGAATGAGGATGTTCCTACGACAGTAGCAAGCAGCAAAGCGAGCTTCCAGTCAATAAGTTTGTGTTTCTGCGAGTAAACAAAAATCATTGAAATGCTCTGCAAGAATATAAGAAACAAACTTACGCCTGCAGCAGTGTAGAAGGCAATGTTAAGCAGGGTTAGCATCACAGGCAGATACAGCTCGCCTCCGCCCTTCCCGAACATGGAGAATATGAGGGAAATGATGAATACCAGGGCTGCTGTTACTGCGATTTCAATCATGCTCTACATACCTTTCCACTTTTCCTGCTCCATTTTGAAGAATTTCTGCAATTCATCCTGGCTCATTGTTCTCTCCGTGATTTCTACCTCCAGGCCCAGTTTTTCAAGCGGCTCTTTAATGCTTTCTATTAGCATGTACTTTATGGGCACGCCCGCAAAAGGAAACACCATCGTCAGCGATACCTTATTTCCTTTTACTTCCACATTCTCCACCATTCCCAGCTCCACCAGACTTGCATCCACCTCAGGATGCATTACTTTTCCTATAACCTCTTTCACTTCTTCTTCACTCATTTTTTCACCTCCGGCTTGTATTTCTTGAAATGTCGGACAATGCTTCTGCCAAATGGCGTGAGTGAGTAAACGAGATAATTTCCCTTTCTTGTGGCTTTTATAAGCCCTGCATCCTTCAGCTTTGAGAGATGATAGGAGCATTTTGAGTATGAGCATTTTGTTAACTCGGTGAGCATGCACACGCACATTCTCTGCTCTGCCATTGCATAGAGAATCCTCAGGCGCGTTTCGTAGGACAGAACCTTCATGACTTTCTCCACCTGTTTAATTTCATCTGCTGGCAATCTCTTTTTGATGTTGCTCCATCCGCCCTTTTTTTGCAATTCTCTCTCAATTTCCTTCGGGATTTCGAATTTCATTCTAACCTCCCTTGAATACCGTACCGTGGTATGTGTTCACCGCCGTTTTTGTGAGGGTAACGATCCAGAAGGATAGCAAAAGTAAATAGAGGGCAAAACCAACATAGTCAATCAGTTCGATATCGAAAATGTTTGCCACGGAATGGCTTGCTGCCACGTATGCTCCCAGAGGGAATGTGAATGCCCACCATGACATTGCATAGGGAAGTTTTAGCTTTTTTACATAGTGAAGGGTCATTATTATTGCCATCATTACCCACCATATCCCGAATCCCCAGAATATCAACCCAAAAACGAAGAATGGCTCTTTGATTGTCACAAATGCCGAATTTTTGACCAGATTTATCAGGGCAATCGTCCCCGCCCCTATGGGCCCCAGATTTATCCATATGGTGGGAGCAAGCGTGCTTGGCAGGGGGTGGTGGAGTATAAAACGGTACATGCAGACTGCCAGCAATGAAAGATAGATGAAGAAACCGGCGCCCCATCCGAAGTAATTTAAGAATATGACGAATTCCTGCGCCATCCCGGAAAATTGAGAGATAACCAAACTTCCCGCAATGGGAATAACTATCAGCCCAACGGGGGGTATGAACCATGCAGGGCTTATGTGATCGAGTTTAACATGCTCACCCCTGAACATTATGAAGGGTGTCAGCAATCCGAAGAATATTGTTGAAAAAGCGCCAGCAAACCAAAATACCTTCCCTACCGCCATATCTTTTCCAATCACTATGAAATTTGATGCCAGAACAAGCATGGCAACTGCAATGGTGGCGTAAAAATTCGACAATATGGGGTGTTCAAGATCTGCCATCGCCTCCTTTTTGAAGAATATCCATCTGAGTAGCCATGGAACCAGCAGGACAAAAAACAATACAACGTTGAAATAAAAGAGGAAATATGCAACATCCTTCAAAAAAGGCAGGTATTGTGAGTAAAACATGGAAGTTATTGCAAGTATTCCTGTCCCCATGACGCTTGCGAACCATGACGGCGTGAAGTTTTTGACTATCTGGCACCTGCATTCTATATCTCTCATCATGACATCACCATTTCAACTTTTTTTGAAATTTTATCGAGGGACGTATGCAAAAATGGATATATAAAATTTTCCATTTCAACTTTTTTTGAAATGCTGTTTTTACTGGCGAGAACAAACACCCGATAATAAGATTTTTAAATTCTCTTTGTATACAAAAAATGAGAGGAGGTGATGAAAATGATTGCGAAAGATTTTGTAAGTGATGATTGCAGGGTTATAGATGAAAATGAAAACATATCCCGTGCTCTTTCTCTGTTTGAGGAAACAGATTCAATAATCGTTACGAGAAAAAAGGAGTATGCTGGCGTGCTGGTGGAGAAGGAACTGACAAGAGTAAAACTCCCACCAAATGCAAAGGTAAAGAATTTTATAAAGCATGCTCCAAAACTCAGTCCTGATACACCTATAGAGGAGGTTGCACGTCTTATGCTTGAAAATGAGATATTTTCCCTTCCTGTATTTGAAGGCAAAAAACTTAAGGGGGTTATAAAAGTTGACGACCTTCTGAAAAACATAGTCGAAAAAGAATTCGGATATGAGAAAATAGGGAAATTTGTTTCGAAGGATATCAAATTTGTTTCTCCGGGCGATAATATCGGCAAAGTCATCAAGATTTTCAGAGAAAATAATATCTCCAGATTGCCCGTCGTGGATAACGGAAAGGTGGTTGGTATTGTAACAATGCATGATTTGATGGAAAAGGTCATACTCCCGGAAGAAAAGCCAGAGTACGGTGAATTCATCGCGGAGAAGAAAAGATATCTGAAAATACCTGTCAAAGGAGTAATGATGCCAGACCCGTTTACAGTGACTCCCGATGAGAGTGTAAGAAAAGTGGTTGAAGAGATGATTGAAAGAAAAATAGGAGGAGTGATAGTTGAAAGTAACGGGAAACTTGAGGGCATAGTGACAAAGAAGGACCTGCTGGAGCCGATAGCAAGCACCGAAAAAGAAGAAAAAATATTCGTACAGTTCTGCGGAGAGCTTAACAAGGTGGAGGATTTTGACAGAAGCGAGGGAATGACCCTGTTAAAGAATTTTCTGAGAAAACATGAAGCATTCCTCGAAACAGGCTATCTGTACGTCTATTTAAAGCAGTATAGAGAAAGGAAGCATGGGCTTTTCCTTGTATACTGCAAGCTCCGCCTCTCATGCCCGAAAGGGGTGTTTACTGCTGCAGACAATGGCTGGGGCTTCCATGCTGCCCTAAAAAACGCAATATCTGCCATGGAGAAACAAATAGAAAAAGCAAGGGGGAAATGATTCCCCCATAAAACATCCAAATGATTATATAAGGGATTGCTTTTCAGGTTTGAAATGACGAAGGGACTCTATCAATATCTCAGGGAAACGTGGAAAAAGCCTGACACCTCCTATCAGTCTCCCCAGTGGGAAAGAATGATAGAATGGAGAAAGGAAGGCAGCATAGTCAGAGTTGAAAAGCCAACCCGTCCTGACAGAGCTCGCTCTCTCGGCTACAAAGCAAAACAGGGATTCATAGTTGTGAGGGCGAAAGTAAGGAGGGGAGGGCTCAGAAAACAGCGTCTGAATTCCGGAAGGAAACCATCAAGAATGGGTGTAAAGAAAATAACAGGGGGGAAATCAACGCAGAGAATAGCAGAGGAAAGGGTTGCGAAGCACTACCCCAATATGGAAGTTCTGAATTCCTACAAGGTGGGGGCTGACGGAAAACATCATTTTTATGAAGTTATTTTGGTGGATAGAAGCCACCCCGCAATACTTAACGACAAGGACATAAACTGGATAACAGGAGAGAAGAACAGGGTTTACAGGGGAAAAACATCTGCAGGAAAGAAAGGAAGAGGGTTGAGAAACAAAGGAAAGGGAGCTGAAAAAATCAGGCCCAGCATAAGGGCGAATAAGAGAAGAGGAAAGTAGAAATGGAAGCCTTATTCCATTATATTTTTCTTAGAGTATTCTGCTATTCAACGGAATCGGAGGAAAAAGTCAGGGAGGCACTGCTTTTTTTAGGATATGGGGATAAAAAAGCAGAAGCAAAAATAGAAGAGCAGGTTGTCGAGGGTAGCTTTGGTGATAAGATAAAGATTATGGAATTGAAAATCGAGAAGGCAAGAGAAGTAAAGAATCTCTGCCGGAATATAATGCCGTTCCTGGAGTTACGGAACATAGGCAACGGTATCGATGATGAGTGTTTCCTTCATATGAGATTCAGCAAGGAAAAGGCTTTTGAGGGGCATGCAGCTTTAGCGAATGACAACAACATTATATCTTTTAAAGGAAAAATAAAGGCATACCCTTCTTCAAGGGAAAATGCAATATCTGCCATCACAGATGCAATATCTCAATACCATAACAATTAATAAGTAAGAATTGTATACCTTGTTGATGGGAAAAGTAAAGGTTACCTGCCCCAACTGCAGCAAAGATTTTGAAGTTGATGAAAATGCCACTCGCGGCAAATGTCCTTACTGCAAGATATCCCTTATTTTTGAGAACGTCGAAGAAAAATTCAAGCCATCTTCCCTGCCGGCGGAGGAGCCAAAAAGGAGAAGGCGGGAAGTGTTGGAAGAGAAGGTAAACGTTTCTTACATCGAAAATTTGGTTGACATGCTTCCAATGAAGTCCGAGCCAGAGCCCAAGGAGATTTCAGATGTTGCAGTTATGGAGTTGATAGAGAAAGAAACAGATGAAGCAGATGGTTCTGATATAGAAAAGAAAGTGGATAAAATATTAAAGAATAGAGGGTAAAACTAGAGGGTAAATACCCATACCTCCGTTTCTTCGGGCAGATCATCTTTTTCTATTTCTATCTCATTGGCAACGTGTCTTATCTCGCAGTTCTTCCTGGCATTTTCCAGGAAGGGCTCTACTCGCTCTATTGGCAGGGATAGCCCTCCGATTTTGTAGTGCATCGGGACTACCACCTTTGGATTTATCTTTTTGCACACCTCTATTGCTTCATCTGCATCAATGGTAAATGTACCGCCTACGGGGATAAAAAGTATGTCCACATGCCCTATTTTTTCTGCAGTTTCATCATCAATCACATGCCCGAGGTCCCCGACATGGCAGAATGTTATCCCGTCCACTGTAAATTTGAACATTGTTATCTCGCCCCTTTTTGCTCCCTTCTCCTTGTCATGATATGCTTTGAACGATTCAACTTCAATTCCACCAATGGTTTCATTTCCGCCCCTAATTACCCTTGTTCCTTCCTTTTCAACGACTTTTACCTTATTGTGGTCATAGTGGTCATGAGTGACAAGCACGATGTCTGCCTTTACGTTCGGCGGCTTTATTCCTATCGAGCTGCCGTCATGCGGGTCTGTCACTACTGTTACGCTGTCCGATATTTCAAAGCATGAATGCCCATGCCATCTTATTTTTATCATTTTTATCCCCCAAATATTCTTTTTATTTTTCCCAAAAGCGTTTCTTCCTTGAATGGAACGTTTTCATACCATTTTCCTCCAAACCATAATTTTACATTCCCGGAGCTGTCTATGTTGACCGCAATCCTGCTCTCTTTTGCGTAGTCAACAATTTCTCCCCTGTACACGGGAACGTTTTCATGCAATTTTTCCTTTATTTTAACCTCTGCTCTTTTCCCTTTTATGGTGATAAAGGCGTTTTTTGGCCCTATATCTTCTGCCACAACCGCCTTCTTTTCTTTTGGCGTTACAATCATTTTCTTCGCTTCTTTGACCCATGCCATAAATCTTTTCTCGGATATCCCTAGTTTTGATGCGATTTTTTTGTCTGCATTGGCCAAATCTTCAATCGTGGAGATGCCGATTTTCTCCAATTTCTTTCTTAATGTGTCTCCTATGCCCTTTATGTCTGTAAGAAGGCGCATATTCATTGCCTCATCCTTCCATTTAGCCAGTACCTGTTCCCCTATACCTGTTGTCTCTGCCACCTTCTTGATGCTTATTTTCCTTAGGTCATAAACCGTCTTTATCCCTGCCCTTTTAAGTTTCTTCGCATATTTAGGACCGATGCCCTTTATCTCAGTAATATTCATAATTCCCCATAACTGTATTGATGCAGGGATATAAAAAATTTAAGTGAAAAAGATTTTAATGGTGCAAACATTGCAAATCAATGGAAAAGATGCCGCTTGCATATGTGAAAGGCGGGAAGGTTATAGATGGAAACCATCGCTTCGATGCAATAAAAAAGCTGAAAGAACTGGGAAAAGAGTACGGGCATGTATATGTAATGGACCTGGACGGCGTAAAAAGAAACAGACCAAATCTTAGTGTATACAGAAAACTTTCCCATAAGCCGTTTCTCTGGATAGATTCCCTTCCGAGGGACATTGAAGATGTGATGGACGTTGTGATTGTGGGCGCAGAGAGAATAACGATAGGAGACATATTGAGCGACGATAAATTGGGAAAAATAAGAGATATGTGCGATATCGAAATTTTTCTGAGAGGAAATAATGAAAAAGAAGTGGCAGAGAAAGCCAAGAAATTTGGATTTGACGGTGTTGTCATTGTTTCCCCGAAGGAAAAGGTGGACGTGCCCGCCTGGGGTGTATATCCTGCAGAGGGCATAGTTAAAAAATTAGGGTGATACAATGGAAAAATTGAAGCAGCTTATAGCTTTTCTCTTTCAGAGAAGCGGAAAGGAAATTCTTAGAGATGATGATATTTATGCAGCTCTTTCGTACGAACTTGGGTGGTTGACACCTGCCCAGTCAATGGGATTGATAGAGGATTGTCTCAAGAAAGGATTGCTGGTAGCGGAGGAAGAAGGTTACAAACCTGCTTTTGATTACACCAGTATGGAAATACCGCTGGGGTTCAAAATCGATGGCAGTATGATGGAGATTCCTTCATCGAGCAATGAAATTCTTCCGGCGGTTATTTCAGAAATTGCGAAGAACGGCGTAAGCGAAAATTCTGCAAGGGATAGAATAATGAAAAAGGCAGAGAAAGAGCATATAATTCCTGAAGTGGCAGCATTGATTGTGGCAAAAGAGCATGGAATAGATGTATCTCCATTCATAAAAGATGCGTGGAATATCATAAAAAATATGTGACCATTATGGGTAAAATCAGTACGCCCATGCACAAACTTCTTCGTATGCCGAGTTCAAGACATAAGAGGCCTATCAATGTCCCTGTTGCCAGCACGATAACACCTGTAACGCCTGTAAAAAGGGTTACCATCACAAAAATAAATGTTACTGACGCTCTCGCGATCATGCCATAAGGAATGTGTGAAATATGCACCGCAATTATTTTTCCGAAAAATTTTGTTGCATAATATGAAACCAATGACGTTATAACAACGGCCATCAGAAGATAACAGAGAGAATATGGGGGAACGGCGTTGCTCCATCTCTCCACATCCATTATCTCATCCAATACAATTGCGCTTCCGCTCCTTGCTTTCTCGACCATGAAAAGCACCGCAAGAACAAAAAACGAAGTTGCAGTATTGACGGCAGAGAGCGTAACAATCACATTTTCTCTATCTTTTTTTCTTCTTGCAACCATTGCCATTATCGTTGCCACTGCTGATGTCACTCCAGGGAGCAACGAAACAAGAGCGCCTGCAATCGTCCCTGTTGCAACGTCTTTCCATCCCTCGACGAAATCAACTTCTTTCTCCCCTAATCCCTGCTCAGGAAGCGAAGGCACATTTAAGGAATGAAGCAAGGTTGGCATGCCAAAAAGCCCTGCAAGTGCGGGGAAAAGAAGAGATATGTTCATACCAAAAGGGGAGGAGGAATCCATGCCCATGATTTCCATGCCAAATATCCCTGAGAGCAGAAACACAGCTACAGCATACAAAACATGCATCTTGCTCCTTTCAGTTAATATTAGAACAGCAGATACGGCGAGCAAAATCCAGGGCACTATGCGGTCAACCAACCAGTAAAAATCTCCGGGAGGCCCAATCAAAAACCTGAACGGGATGAGAAGAATGAAAGCCATCATAACAGCTCCGTAGCTTCCTGCTGCCGACAGAGATATTGCTTCATATCCTCTTCCTTCAAGAAGCAGGGAGTGGGCAGGCAGGAGCAGGAGGGCGGTGTCCTCCTCCGGCGCCCCGATGAATGTCGACGGGATTATGTTGACAAACGTATGGGCTATGGAGGTGGAAATAATGATTATGCCCACAAGAATGGAAATCATTTCGCCTTTGATAAAAGAGATTGATAAAAGAAAAGCGGAGATGCTTCCGTATAATGAAAGAAGGATGATGGCTACGTTGTTTGCATGAAATCCTGGCACAAGCCCTGTTATGCATCCAAGCGCTGTCCCTATGAGGGCGAATGATATGATAAGGGCAATATCCATCATATCAATCTACCTTTCCGATGCCATGCTCCTTCTCTTTTATCTCGAGGTACATGCACATATTTTTTGAATCATATTTGAAGAGGGCTTTTACACAAATGTGCTCATAATTTTCGATTTCCATGCTGAAATTTTCAGGATAAAAGACCTTTATTCTGTATTCCCTTTCAAAATCCGTTAGATAGAAATATCTGGTATGCACCCCATCAACATAGCCCGTAACATTGACATTGGTACCCAAATATTTCTCAAAATTTTCGGATAGTTCCCACAACGGCATACTCCTTTCATCCCATTTCTCGCGTATTTCCACACTTTCCGAAAAAATTTCCAATTGGTTGCCATATCTTCCAACTCTTCCAGTAACTTTTACTATATCGCCGTATGACGCTTCGGTTGAGCCACGGATAAAAATTCTTGCAGAATGGTTGCCATCCTTCAGAGTTATAATCTCTGATTTCTCATTGAATTCTTTATCAACAACCATCCCCTCAACAACCACTCTTTTTCCTTCATATTTTTCCAAATCGGAAATGCTTATTTCTGGAGGATGAGAAATCATACTCAGAAAATAAAGGAAGAGGATGCATGTAATTGAACCTGCAAGATATGCATATTTTTTCATGCATCACCCGCTTACGATTCATCACATTTTCTGTTGGGTACGAATATTTTTTCGCTTTTTATTTTTTTCTTCATTTTCAATCATATTACCGCCCATTCATTCTTATAAACAAACCCAACAGAGATTCTGGAGAATGCTTTCAAAAGAAAATCTGTGCTTATCATATTCATACCACAATCTTTCAAGCTTTCCGAATGAATTTCATTCCCTGGCTCTTAACATATACCTCAAAGGTC
>Ga0209410_1001239_pt1 | contig 12351 bp, 9 predicted proteins | sample Mar14436cmmetaG_FD_184135 | JGI IMG/M metagenome (GOLD analysis project Ga0209410, IMG submission 184135) | Marine hydrothermal vent microbial communities from Guaymas Basin, Gulf of California to study Microbial Dark Matter (Phase II) - Marker... ... | reverse complement strand
GACAGCCAAAGCAACGTGGATAAATTTGACTGACAACTCCTTTAGCATCTTTATCTGTTGCTGAAGCTGGACATACATGAACGCAGATAGGATGGTCACAATGCATACATGGTCTGGGGATATAAGCTACCTTTGTTTTGGGAAAAGGTTCTCCATTAGTAATACGGTAAATAACCAGCCAATTCAAACTTAGATATTTATCTGTCTCATCTGTCCTCACCGGAATATTGTTTTCCTGAGAACAGGCAATAGCACAAGCCCCACACCCAGTGCATTTATCAATATCAATCACCATTACATATTTTTCTGCATGACTACCTTGATGTTCATGATTGTGTTCCATAGCTTCCCTTCCTTTTTATATTTTTACCAGATTGGCTTTGGCCATGGCCCATGTGGCTATACCACTAATTTTTTCTTCGGTATAGCCTAACAACCGATGGGCATTTACTCCCTTACCTGCTAAATATTCATCATAGGCAGAATGCCCCAATCCTAAAGGCATAGCTATCAATTCAGGCATAATTCCCTCAAAAATATGCGCTCTCACCTTTGCCTCACCAAATGGTGTCTTAAGCCTCACCTTATCTCCTTCAGCCAATTTATATTTAGCGGCAGTTTCAGGATGAATTTCTACTAACAAATCATTCTTTTTCAATAGAGTAGGAGGTAGAGCCTTCATCATATAAGGAGAGCTAGCTATATATCCTCCTGTAAGCATTAACGTTTCGTAACAAATGAGAGTGAGTGGGTATTCTTCTAAAGAACCTTCCAATTCCCAAGCTTCATAATGAGGTAAAGAGGCCTTTTGAGATAAATATAAAGCACTAAATTTGCTAGGAAGAAATTCAAATTTGCCGGTTTTTGTTTGGAAACCAACTTTTTTAACCTCAGGGTTAAACCAAACTCCCTGTGATAATTTTTCCCACATGGTGTTAAAATCCCTAGGTAGTGCAGAAACTTGGGATGAGGCTAATTTTCCTTCTCCGGTGTCATAAATCTTTTTGGCCACTGTCTTTAATATTTCTTCAAAGCTTCCCCATGGCAATGCTTGAGCGGTATTATCACTGATTTTTTTACTTATAGTAAGAATTATATCCCCTGGATGTTTTGTATCATATAAATTCTGAGTTGCTGGTTTAGAAATACCAAATACCGGATATGGCCAACCTTTAGGAGTAGTAATTCCATTCCATGTTTCCAGATAAAAAGGAGCAGGTAAAACCAAGTCTGCTTGTTGGGCAGTTTCAGTCCAGAAAGTGCTAAAGACCACTACAAAGGGAATTTTTTTAACTGCCTTCACAAACAAATCTGGTTGAGAAGCTGCATAGCAAGGGTTGGCTTCAAAGATTAATAAGGCATTTATAGGATATTTGGGCTCAGTGGTCAGATTAAAGGCAAATTGGTGCAACATACTGGTAGCTAGAGAATATTTCTTGCTTCTGACCTGGTCAATACGGTCCATTTTTAATGATTCTGTAGCCGTAGTATCTAAATTTAATTCGGGCCACCAGGTTTCAGCAATTTCATTAAAGCAAATCACTCCACCCTTTTTATTAATATTTCCTACTAAGGCATTGAGGGCATGAATAGCCATTACTTCATAAAGGCCACAAGGTATATTCCCCTTTCCTTTTTCCCATATAGCCAATGGACTTTTTGCTTGAGCAAATTCTTTAGCAATCCTTTTAATATCATTTATATTTACACCGGTAATGTTAGCTACTGCTTTTGGGGAATATTCTTTTAAAACCAACTCTTTAAAGGCATCAAAGCTATGAGTTGAATTAGAAACAAAATCCTGGTTATAAATACCTTCTTTAATGATTATATGGGCAAATCCTAAGGCCAGAGCTGCTTCGGTACCAGGTTTAATAGGTAATAATTCATGGGCCTTGGCAGCAGTGTCAGATAGACGTGGCTCTATCTGAACTATCTTGGCCTTTGTTTTAAGAGAATTAGCATAAACTCTTTGCATCCTTACCGGCACACTCCAGCCTTCTAATAACTGGCTCCCAAAACTAAGAATATAATCTGCATTTTCTAAATCAAATCCCACATGTCCCTTATGCCCTTGCATTAATTCCATTGCCAATGAAGAGGCATCGTCTGCAGAAGGCATCTTTAAATAATTAGGTGTGCCATATGATTGACAAAATCTTTTTATTAAATCTGACATCAAACCACGACCATAACCATCTATACAGGCTAAGGTATAACTTTCTCTCTTTTCACGAAATTCTCTTAATTTTTGAGCTAAAATATCTAACGCTTCATTCCACTCTATCTCTTTCCACCTTCCATTTTCCTGCTTAAGGGGTTTCCTCACTCTTCTTTTTTCTCCATACAAGAGCTGGACACTAGATGCACCCAAGGGACACAATCCACCTTGATTTATGGGATTAACCAAATCTCCTTTCACACTCACTACCCGATTATCGATCTTCCGCACTCTTAATCCACATCCCCCAGGGCAAAGCTGACACAAGGCCTTAGTCCAAGATTCTTCTCCATCAGGGGCTTGGTAGGTCCAACGCTGGCTAAATAAGACCATTTCATCCGCTATTCTCCAGGGTAAAGGAGAAAAAACGGCTCCTAAAGCACCACCTACCACAAATTGTAAAAATTCTCGTCTTGTCAACATATCCTATCTCCTATTTATGACAAGTAAAACAATAATTTGGGGCATCAAATTTTTTATGGCATCTCATACACTTTTCCATTACAATTACTGTGTGTTGAGGATATTTAGAGAGTTTTGAATACACATATACTGGTGGTTTATCATTATAACCCATTTCACCATGACACCTTCTACATTTAAAACCAGCTATTTTTAAGTGGGCGGCATGCGAAAAAAATACATTCTTTGGTTGTTTAGAATAGATAAGCCAAGGAATTTCCTTTTGTGTCTCTACAAATTTTTTAATAAAATGGGCCTCTTCCTTAGTTTCCCCCTGAGGTTCCTCATGACATTCTACACATTTAGCTAATTTAGGCACACCTGACCATTTTCCATTGGGTTTTAAATAATGGCAATCTTCACAAGCCATTTCCGCTTGCTTTACATGGACATTGTGATTGAAAGAAACAGGCTGAGTTTTTTTCCCATAAAGAGGGGGAACTGCAAAATGGTTACCAAAAAAGAACCATCCTACTAAGAACGAGATAATAAAGCCTACTATAAGTGCCCCCCAACCTCCCTTTCTTTCCTTTTCTTCAGACATATTTAACTCCTGAAATTTTAAGGTAAAATAGATTTTAGCCTTATTTACCCTTATTATAAAGTTTTGTCAAGGAAAAAAATTAAAATTTTCTTTTTTATAAAAAATCACCTTCTCACCTCTATAAAATAGGTAAAATCTGGGACATTTCATTGACATTACTCAAATACCAGCTTATATTTTCCTTTATTGGTTTTTAAAAAATATTGAAGTAAAAAAGACAGGTGATTGAATGTTAACAAAAATCCTTTTCCCCACAGATTTTTCAGCACAGGCAGAGAGGTTGATAGAAGCTCTGCCTGCCTTTCAGAAAGTAGGCACACAGGAAATTGTCCTTATTCATGTGGTAAACCCAGTAATTGCTTCAGATTGGCCTAATTTAAATACAAATTTCCTCCTTGAGCTTCAAAACAATGCTTTGACTATTCTGAACAAGTGGGCAGAAAAACTTGAGCAAGATGGTTTTACTGTCCAAAGGAAAATAGAATTAGGCAACCCATTTAAAGAAATCTTAAGGGTGGCTGAAGAAACTCAAGCAAAATTGATTGTCATGGGAGCTCATGGCAAGGGTTTTGTGCAGGGTCTTATCTTAGGTAGTGTAACCAATAGGATATTAAAAAATAGCCCAATTCCAGTATTGGTGTATAAATTAAAAGTCATAGAAGTCTTTGACAAACCTACCTTTAATTTTGTAACTGAGCGCCTATTTGAAAAAATCCTCTTTCCTACAGATTGGTCCTCCTGTGCCATGGCTGCCATCCCTTACTTAATTCAGTTCAAATCAGGAGGAGTGCAAGAAATAATTGCCTGCCGCATTGTGGATGAAGATAAGGTAAGGGATGTCTCAGAAGAAAAATTAGCCCAGATTTTAGAAGAAAACGAAAAGAATCTCATTAAATTAAAGCACAATTTAGAAGCCCAGAACTTGAAAATTAAGCCCATTTTAAGAGTGGGAAAACCTGCCTTAGAAATCAATCGCATTGCTGACCAGGAGGGTGTCTCTCTTATTGTTATGGGCTATCATGGAAGAGGCTTTTTTAAAGGGATGTTCTTGGGAAGTGTTTCAACTAAGGTCTTAGAACTTAGCAAACAGCCTATTTTGTTTGTTAGAGAAAAATGAAATTGGTCTTTTTTGATATAGATAATACCTTATTGAAAAGTTGTAAGACTCATAGTTTAGCCTTTATCAAAGCCATTGAGCAGGTATATAAAGTAAAATTAAATTGGGAAGAATTTAAAAAATATAATCTTCCAGGAATGACTGATCAGGAAATTATTTTATCTGTGTTAGAAAAGGCTGGAGTGCCAGAAAAAGTTATTCAAGAGAAACTGAAGGTCTGTATGAATAAAGTGGCCTATTTTTTCTCTGTTTTATTGCTAAATGAAAAGTTAACTTTATTGCCAGGAGTAAAGATGGCTTTAGAAAAGTTCAGAAAATCTGGGGTTTTTATGGGTATTGTTACTGGGAATTTAGAATCCATTGCTTGGGAAAAGTTGAAAAAGACAAAAATTGCTGAATATTTTGCCATAGGTGCATTTGGAAGTGACCATAAGGATAGAACAACCCTGGTAAATTTAGCATTGAAACGAGCCAAAAATTATTTTAACCACACATTTTCTCTTCATTCTACCTATCTTATTGGAGATACCCCCCGTGATATTATTGCTGGTAAAACAATTGGAGTAAAAACCATTGCCGTAGCCACGGGGAGTTGTTCCAGAGAAAGCCTGCTTCAATTCCGGCCCGATTTGGTTTTAAATAACTTGGCAGAGAGCCAATTTTTTGATTTAGTCCTTAATTGAGGGAAGGAAGATGGAAAAGGGAATTGATAAAATAGTCTTGGCTTATTCAGGAGGATTGGATACTTCAGTCATCTTAAAATGGCTTAAAGAAACATATAATTGTAAAGTAATTGCCTATGTAGCTGATGTAGGGCAAGGAGAAGAGCTTTCAGGTTTAGAAGAAAAGGCTAAGGCCAGCGGAGCAGATAAGTTTTATTCGGTAGATCTAAAAGAAGAATTTGTCAAAAATTATGTTTTTCCTGCCTTTCGTGCTAATGCTGTCTATGAAGCAGGCTATCTTTTGGGCACTTCTTTGGCCCGTCCGGTAATTGCCCGAAAACAAATAGAAGTTGCCTTAGAAGAAAATGCAGATGCGGTAGCTCATGGGGCTACTGCTAAAGGAAATGACCAGGTCCGCTTTGAACTAACATATATGGCCCTAGCTCCTCACTTAAAAATCATTGCCCCCTGGCGGCAATGGGCGTTTAAAGGAAGAAGTGATTTGATTGCCTATGCTCAAGAGAAGAAAATTCCAGTAGAAGCCACTTTAGAAAGACCTTATAGCATGGATAGAAATCTTTTACATATCAGTTATGAAGGTGGTATTCTGGAAGACCCTTGGGAAACACCTCCAGCAGATATGTTTAAATGGACAATCAGCCCTGAAAAAGCAGAAGACGAACCTGAGGAAATTATTATTGGCTTTGAAAAGGGGAATCCTGTAACCATCAATGGGGAATCTTTCAGCCCTGCTGACTTTTTAGACTATTTGAATAAAATTGGCTCCAGGCATGGTATAGGACGTATAGACATAGTTGAGAATAGATTTGTAGGCATTAAGTCTAGAGGAGTATATGAAACCCCAGGAGGCACTATTTTAAACATTGCTCATCGGGCTTTAGAAACTATCACTATGGACAGAGAGGTAATGCATTTGAGAGATAGTCTTATTCCTCGTTATGCAGAGTTAGTATATTATGGATTTTGGTTTGCCCCTGAAAGAGAAGCCTTGCAGACATTTATGGACAAGACTCAAGAAAATGTGAGCGGAGAGGTAAAACTAAAGCTTTATAAAGGGCAATGTATGGTAGTGGGTAGACGCTCTCCTTATAGTCTTTATTTTCCAGAATTAGCCACCTTCGAAGCCGGAGAAAGTTACAATGCCAAAGATGCAGAGGGATTTATCAAATTACATGGACTGCGTCTAAAAATATGGCATCAGAAGGGGAAATAATGACCAAGATATGGGGAGGTAGATTTAATAAAAAGACGGCAAAAATAGTGGAAGAATTCACTGCCTCTATCCACTTTGATAAACGGCTGTTCAAGCAGGATATCGCAGGAAGTATTGCCCATGTGAAGATGCTTTCTAAACAAGGCATTATTCCTTCAGAAGAGGCAGAAAAGATTATCCAGGGATTAAAAGAGATAGAGATAGAAATAAGGCAAGGGCAATTTCCATTTGATATTAAAGATGAAGACATTCATATGGCCATTGAGAAAAGACTCCAAGAAAAAATCGGCCAAATAGCTGCTAAGTTACACACTGCCCGCAGTAGAAATGACCAAATTGCCTTAGATATGAGATTGTATCTTAAAGAAGAAATTGAGCAAATAATAAAATACATTCAAACGTTCCAAATCACTTTGTTAAATGTGGCTCAATCTCATATGGATGTAATTTTGCCCGGTTATACACATTTACAAAGAGCACAACCAGTGCTTTTGTCCCACCATTTGTTAGCCTATATAGAAATGTTTAAGCGAGACATAGAAAGATTAAAGGCATGTTATCAAAGAGTGGATGTAATGCCATTAGGAAGTGCAGCCTTAGCAGGAACTACTTTCCCTATAGATAGACATTATGTAGCCAAATTATTGGGGTTTTCCCAAGTAAGCCCTAATAGCATGGATGCAGTAAGTGACAGAGATTTTATCTTAGAATTTTTGGCTGATGCTACTATATTAAGTATGCACCTCAGTAGAATGTCAGAAGAATTAATCATTTGGTCATCTCAAGAGTTTGGGTTTATTGAAATAGCAGATGCCTTTTGCACTGGCAGTAGCATCATGCCCCAGAAGAAGAATCCTGATGTGGCTGAACTTATTCGGGCAAAAACAGGAAGAATATATGGCAATTTTTTCAGTCTATTAACGGTAATGAAAGGGTTGCCTTTGACTTACAACAGGGATTTGCAAGAAGACAAAGAACCTTTATTTGATACCATTGATACTATTAAATCGGCCCTAAAAATTATAGCTGAGTTATGGAAAAATATTGAGATTAAAAGGGAAAATATGTTTGATGCTACAAAAAAGGGATTTTTACTGGCTACAGATTTAGCGGATTATTTGGTAACTAAAGGGTTGGCCTTTCGGGAAGCCCACAAAAAAGTGGGAGAAATGGTAAAGTATTGTCAAAAGGTAGGAAAGGAATTAGAGACATTAAGTCTAGAAGAGATGAAACGGTTTTGCCCTTTGATAGAAGAAGATATAAAAGAATTTTTAGATATGACTAAAGCAGTATTCAGACGGAATTCTTATGGAGGGACTTCACCTGAAGAGGTAAGAAGACAAATTGAGGTCTTAAAAAAGGAACTCTTGTGAAAAAAAACAGGATTTTGAGTTTCTTCTGCTTTTCTATTGTCTTTTTTGCCTTTTGCTGTGGGGTAAAAACTCCACTTAAGCTCCCTAAGAAAAAAACTGCCCATATTACTCACCTAAAAGCCGAAGTAATGGATAAAAAAATAAAGTTAAGCTGGATATGTAAAGGCCGTGTAGATAAATTTAAAATCTTGCGACATCAAGCTAAAATAAAAGAAGTCTGTGCTGGTTGTCCTCTAAGCCTTAAAGAAATAGCTACAGTAAAAGATAAACGATGGTTTGATGTAAATATTAAACCTGGCTACAATTACTGGTATCAGGTGTGTCCTGTATATAAAGGGAAAACAGGCATATGCTCTGAGCAAGTAGAAGTTGTAATCCCGTAGTAAGGCAAAGACATTGCCCTCTTTTTATCTTTCTGTTAAATAGTGACCATGTTCATAAAAAAAGGCTTAACCCTTATGTTACTTCTTCTATTAAGTGGTTCTTTATTTTTTTCTGCTCTAGGTAAGACCAGCCTTTGGGATATAGACGAACCTAATAATGCTCAGTGTGCTAGGGAAATGAAGGCCCGACTTGACCCCATTGTGCCTACCTTTAATGGAAAGCTTCGGCCTGATAAACCTGCCCTTATTTATTGGTGTATGTGGTTGAGTTATAAGTGGTTTGAAAGTGAATCCAATGAAAGAAATACCCATTTTTTAGGGTCTCTCTTGGGGTTTGGAACAAGTGAATTCAGCGCTAGATTTTTTTCACCATTATTTGGGATGGCTACAGTGGCATTGGTTTTTTTGAGCGGAAGTTGTCTTTTTTCTCTAAATGTCGGATTTTGGGCAGGATTAATTTTAATTTCTACTTTATTATTTAATGTTAGTGTCCGTATTGCCACCCCAGATGCGGCCCTTATTTTTTTTATCAATTTGGCTATTTTTAGCTTTATTCTGGGTTATGAAAAAAGGAGAGGCATTTATTTTTACCTATTTTACCTGGCCATGGGTTTAGCTGTATTAACCAAAGGGCCTATGGGGATAATATTGCCTTTGGCTACAGTATTTATGTTTCTTTTATTAAAATGGGATTTTTCTATATTAAAAGAGATGAAAATAATTAAGGGATTTTTGCTTTTTTCCCTTATTACCTTACCCTGGTATCTACTAGTAGGCTTCAAGACTAACGGGGCTTTTTTAGAGGGTTTTCTTTTAAAACACAATATTCATCGTTTCTTACACCCCATGGAGGGTCATAGAGGTCCTATATTTTTTTACCTCTTAGTTTTGCCCTTTGCCTTTTTCCCTTGGAGTGGTGTATTACCCTACATTTTTTGGGCAGGACATAAACGGCGAATAAACAAAAAGTTAACTAATTCTGAGCTCTTTCTCTGGCTATGGATAGGCATTTTTATCTTATTTTTCTCTCTGGCCCATACCAAACTCCCTACCTATATTAATCCCATTTTTCCTGCCCTGGCGATATTGACTGCCGTCTATTTAGAAGGAATGAATTCCTGGGCCTTAAAGGCTGTAATGTATTTCAATCTCTTTTTTGCTCTTTTATGGCTTTTTGGTGGAGGTGCAGCCCTGTCTTATTTTTACCCTAAGCTAGTCTGGATGGCCTTTTTAGGCTTTATTCCTTTTTTTGCCTGGGCAGCAGGGATTTATTTTTACCGGCACAAAAGATTTACTTTAAGCATTGTTACCCAATTTTTAGGGGCTTATTGTTTTATCCTAAGCATAGTCCATTTAGGCATGCCTGCGGTAGATAAATACAAAATTACTAAGCCCTTCGCTTTGCGCATAAAACAGGAGGCAAGGCCTGACACTTTGGTTATTGCCTATGGTTATTTTCAACCTAGCCTGGTATTTTACACTGAGCACCACATAGAAAAGCTCCATAAAGAAAAAGAAGTTTTAAAGCGGATTAAAAATGTCAATTTGGCCTTTATTGTGAGTCGTAAAAAACCATTAAAGACCTTGCAATCCCATCTACCTAGTTTAGAAATCATCCAATGTCGTCCTGGTTTCTATGTGCGGGATACAGTTTGTCTAGCTCGATGGGAGAAAGCAAAATAAGTGTTGGCCCCTAAATTACCAGAGAATACCAAAGATATACTTTCTAAGATTTTTGCTCCAAAAGGATTGCTATTTCAGAAACTGCCTAATTTTGAATGGCGACCCTGTCAGTTAGAAATGGCTGTTAAAGTCTCACAAGCCATAACAGAAAAGAAAACAGTTATTATTGAAGCAGGCACAGGTACAGGTAAGACATTGGCTTATGTAATTCCAGCCATATTAAGTGGTAAGAAGGTAGTGATATCTACAGGCACTAAGGGACTTCAAGACCAACTTTTTTACAAGGATATACCTTTAATTAAAAAAATATTAAGAAAAGATTTTAAAGCAGTTTATTTAAAAGGGAGACGCAACTATCTGTGCCTATGGCGTTTTAATCAGGCATTAAAAAGCAATTTATTAGAAGAAACAAAGGAGATAAAAGCCTTAAAAGATTGGCTAAAACAGACCAATATAGGTGATATTGCTGAAGCACCCCTACCACCTGAGTGGCCAGGTTGGCAGGAATTCACCTCCAGCACTGAACAGTGTTTAGGACAAACCTGTCCCTTTTGGGATAAGTGCTTTATTACTAAGACAAGATTAGAGGCCCAAAAAGCCCCGTTAATTATTGTTAATCACCATTTGTTTATGGCTGATTTGGCAGTAAGAGATAGAGGTTATACTCAGGTAATACCTTCTTATGAAGCAGTAATCTTTGACGAAGCTCATAAATTAGAAGAAATTGTTAGTGAATATTTTGGTTATCAAGTAAGTAACTATCGTATAGCAGAGTTGATACGGGATATCCGTGCCATTTATAAGACCTTACCCGAAAAAGTAATCCAGGTTTTGTCCAAACTTCAACAACAAAATGAACATTTTTTTGCTCTTTTCAATCATATAAAAAACAGAGAAAGTCTAAATCAAGTGGCTTCTTCTTTTTTGCTTTCAGAAGGAAATGCCCTGAAAAAAGCACTTAACAGATTGGAGGAAGTCATTCACGTAATTTTTCAAAATTCCCTCTTTGAAGAAACAGAAAAAAATTTGAAACAAAGGATAAGAGATATAAAAAAGGAACTTGAATTTATTTGTGCTATGAAAGAATCAGATTATGCCTATTGGGCAGAAAAGAAGAAAAGAAATATAGTCATTGGTTGCTCTCCGATAAGAGTAGATATTATCTTGCAAAAAAGGCTCTATCCTTTCATCAAAACTATTATTTTTACCTCAGCCACTTTGAATACTGGTGATAAATTCTCATTTTTTAAAAATAGATTGGGATTACCATCTGATACAGAGGGGTTAATTCTTCCCTCACCCTTTGACTTTAAACATCAAGCCCTTTTATATTTACCTCCTCAAATACCTGAACCCAATGAACCTGGATTTTTAGATGCAGTGGTTAAAGAAATTATAAAAATCCTCAGAATTTCTCAAGGTCGAGCGTTGGTTTTGTTTACTAGCATTCAAAATATGCAACAAGTTTACCAAAGGGTAGCTCCTCAAGCCCCATTCCGGTCTTTGATGCAAGGTGAACTCTCTATTGCTAAGATGTTAAAAGTATTTAAAAAAGATATTCATTCAGTGATTTTTGCCACTGCTAGCTTTTGGGAAGGTATTGATGTGCCAGGAGAAGCCTTGAGTTGTGTAATTATAGATAGGCTTCCCTTTGCTGTGCCAGATGACCCCTTGATAAAGGCCCGGATTGATTGGTTTAGGAAAATAGGGAAAAAGCCCTTTTGGGAATATCAAGTGCCTCAGGCTATTATTTCTTTAAGACAAGGTTTGGGCAGGTTAATTCGTCACCGTCAGGATAGGGGAGTATTAGTGATTTTTGACCCTAGGCTATATACTAAGTCTTATGGGCAATATTTTTTGAAAAACCTTCCATCTTGCCCTATTACCAGGAATATAAAAGATGTGGAAGCATTTTTTAAAACAAACTAAGGCCAATTTTCTACCTTATGATATTTTAAACCTAGGTTTTGTTGTTTTTTTATTAGGTATTACTATCTTCTTTTATCCTCTTTTGCCTAATGCATTGTATCTAACCATTCTTTACCTTTTTTGTCTCATCATGATTGTTGTATGTACTAATAAAAATCAAGTAGCCCATTATTTTTATCCTATATTGCTCATTTTTTTGATATTTCAAAGTATGGGCTATATCATTCCCCATATTCACCATTCTTATCGAGACCCTTTGTTATATCAGTTTGATGTTTTGTTGTTTGGTAGTTGCCCTTTTAATTATTTACAAAAATGGATTAGACCTTGGCTTACAGAGATATTACAATTGGGGTATATAAGTTATTATTTTATGCCTGTGGTATTAGGTATGGCTTTATTCTTACGAAAAGACAGCCGTTTCCCCTCGGTTATCTTTGCCATTTTATTGGGCTTTTATGTATCCTATATTGGTTACCTTCTCTTTCCTGCAGTTGGTCCTAGATTTTATCTTCATTTTGACAAATCAGTCTATGAAAATACATATCTAGCTGGATGGACAGCCCATTTGCTGAATATCTTAGAAAAGAACAAAACTGACGCCTTTCCTAGTGGGCACACTCAAATCAGTATTATGTGCACCTATTTTGCCCATTATTTGGGGAGGAATTGGAGTTTGATTTATGGGATTATGACTGCTTTGCTAATTGTTTCTACTGTATATTGTCATTATCATTATATTA
>Ga0209410_1001238_pt1 | contig 12371 bp, 15 predicted proteins | sample Mar14436cmmetaG_FD_184135 | JGI IMG/M metagenome (GOLD analysis project Ga0209410, IMG submission 184135) | Marine hydrothermal vent microbial communities from Guaymas Basin, Gulf of California to study Microbial Dark Matter (Phase II) - Marker... ... | reverse complement strand
GTGGAGATTATAGACTTTGAACGATTACTCGATTATTTTGTAGACTTTATCTCCTTCCCTTACCCTCTGCTCAACCTTTAGCCCAATGCTCTGTCCAGCCTCAGCAGTTGTGATATTCTTATGTTCAATCTGCATCGATTGAACCGTTTGCTCAAAATTTGTAGTTGCACCTTGAATAAGTATCTTATCTCCTACCGACAACTTGTCACTTAACTCCACAACTGCAACGCTTATTCTCGTAAAATAATGCGTAACTCTGCCGACTTCCTTCAATTTCCTCTCCGACATACTATTTTCACCTTACAATGAATTAGTCGGTCAGCCTTAAATCATTTTAGATCGGAGGCTGAAGTTACCAAAAGACTTAAAATTTCAGTTCAATATCGTTCAATATAGGTGCGGGGGTGTCCGAGTGGTCAAAGGAGGCAGGCTTAGGACCTGCTGGCGTAGGCCTGCGCGGGTTCGAACCCCGCCCCCCGCACCAACCATATAATTCGGCTTTAATCTGCATTTTCCATACTGGCCATAAAAGATCTATTTTTCAGCTCACCCATTTGATAGTGTTTGGGCCTTGACAACATTAATGGCTTATTCATACAATTATCTTGGTGAACCATGCTCTCATCTTACTGCTTTCTATCTTGAAGGTATATTTTTCTGGCATTTTCTATAGCTTCTCTAAGGTTTACCGAGTATGAAAATTCCAATCCAACCTTCTCATATAGTATCCTGATTATTCTGCTCTCTAGAAATGATGAGCCGGCCTCTCCGAAGAGCTCTCTGATCTTATCTATTAGGATCTTAACTTTTTCCTCTGCTGATTCCACTGGGCCGCATTGCCTTAAGAAGTGAAGGACCGTTCTCTTCGTTGATTCTCCCAGTATATCTAATGCTTCTTCTACAGATTCAATTAGGAGTTTATCAAACTTTTTTATGTTGGGCTTATCACCCATTCATATCACGGGCGTTAATTTAATCTTAAAATGCTTCTCATCCGTCTCGAATCCTATATTTAGGAGTGGCGTCTTTGGTTTTATTCCTCTAATGAATAATGCGCCGTGCAGCATTTCTATGCGCAGGTAAATATCCGATAGGGCTGCAAGCTCATCTGCCACGTGGATCAAAGGCCTTATGACATTAAGTCTAATATCTCTGTTATTTCTGATTAATGCGACATCCTCACCCAATATTTTTAGGGCCTCCCTCTCTCCATAGTTATACTCCATCGTATCGAATCCCACTACAGAAAGAACTGGTTTTCCAGTCTTCTCTCTCAACTCCGAGGCCACGGACCATATCTTTCTCATATCCTCCTCGAGTGATCTACCCTCCAAAAGGATTATGCCGCTCTCCTCCATTCCCTTATAATCTGTTATTACGAGATTCTCGTGAAACTTCTGATCAACAAATAGAGTTAGCGTTTCTCTTATTGTTCGGGCGCTCATGCCCTGAGGTGGAAGGACGATGACTCCATGTCCCTGATTTAGAAAGTTACATGCAATTGGACATATTAGCCGTTCAATCGGAAATGCAACGTCGCTCTCGATCTCTAGGAGATTGTAGCCTCCTCCACGAATCCTCCTGCCTAAATAATCATCGAGATCCTTAATGCCCGTTGAGAAATAATCTCTTCCGTGAGGTATAACCTCATACTTTGCTATTGGATGCGCTTTTGGCATAGTTGAGAGCGGCTTTAAGACTTGGAATCCATTCTTTAATGTGAATGTATATTTTGGACGGGTGATCTCGGACCATCTGTTCTTCAATATAGATAGCTCTCTAACCATGACTCCATTATATTCTCTTCTTTGCAGTAGTATGACCACATCGGCTAGGAATTCTTCTATTCCATATCCGATCTTTTCCTCTCCATATGGAATCTCTAGGATGAGCAGTGTTGTGCATCCAGCCTTTCTTAATACTTTGCTCAGAATCGTATGTATGAACGCACGCATATCTATGGGTTTCTTGAAGGCTTGAGCTATGGCCGAGAAGGAATCTATGACAAGTCTTCTTGCCTTTAATGAATATATCCTGTCTAGGATCCAGTTGAAGACATCAGATATTCCCTCCCCCTTCACAGTAAATAGATCCAAAAATTGGAATTTCCCCTCAGCCTCAAGTATCTCAAAATCATATCCGAAATTCCTCATGTTCTCTATGAAGGACTCACGGCTCTCCGCGAAGCTCACATAGACTCCAGGCTCATTGAAGTCTAATGCTCCATGATAGAGCCAGCTGGCTGAGAAGATCGTCTTTCCAACGCCTGGATTGCCTGCGACGACTATTAGGCTTCCACTCTTGAAGCCTCCTCCTAGGATCTCATCGACCCCCTTTATGCCCGACGGGATAATTTTGGAATTCATGGAAGTCGTTGCCCCCAACAATTCAGGCCGAAATGTCAGTAAGGATAGTTCTTTACCAAGTATTTAAAGATTATTTGTCTAGTTGAAAAATGATTCGATAAGAAAAAATTGTTATTTACTTATGAAAAGGCTTATTAATCCATGCGTATTATCTTTTTATTTGATCTTCATATCACATGGTGATATGTTGAGAGAAGAGCGTATTTTATCGGGTATTCCCGGCTTAGATGAATTGATCGGAGGGGGATTTCCTAAGCGATCCGTAACACTGATAAGTGGCGGTCCGGGCAGTGGAAAGACGATCTTCTCCCTTCAAATGTTAATTAGTGGCGCTGAAAGGTTCGGAGAAGCTGGCGTATATGCAACATTAATTGAGGCTCCTGAGGAACTTAGACTCGATGCCTCCTCATTTGGCTGGAATATTGAATCTTTGGAGAAGGCTGGTAGGCTTGCGCTACTGGATCTTAGGCCCTCAAGATTTTTGGAGTTGAAGTCTGAGGAAAGAACAGACTCATTTTTCTCTTGGGTTTGGAGGAATATACGTTTTAAGGTTGAGGAGATCAAGGCTAAGAGGATAGCGATCGACTCATTAAATGTTCTTTCAGCACATTTTAGGGATGAGCATCAATTTAGGCAGAAGATTATGAGCTTGATCGAGGCCCTTCATGAATTTCCCGAATGCGTAAGCCTGCTTGTATTTGAGCAGATCACATTAGAGAGGACGATCGAGGAGTTCTTAACAGATGGAGTTATAATTCTACATTATATTCCAGTTAAGAATGGTATGCTGAGGGCAATACAGATCCTTAAGATGCGGAGAACCAGGCATAGTGAGAATTTCCATCCACTCCACATAACGTGTGAGGGAATAAGGATAAATCCGAAAGAGACCGTCGCACTTTTTTAGCTGAATCCGGGATGCTAGAGTGAAGCGCAAGAGGAGAATGATAAATGCTAAGGGCTTATTGGCTTCGAGATATCGTCCAGTCATAATTGCCCAGTCAGCCCCAATTAGCCTGCTCTCGCGCCTTAGAGGAGAATATTATAAGTGTCCCCACTGCAAATTGCTAATTCGAAAGAGCGAGGCTGAGATCTCGGGATTTAATGCCGAACACTCAATGCGCCATGTTAGATGCCCAAGATGCGGGAGGAAGATTGCCGTTATAACCAACGGAGGTCCAGTAGGGGAGGCGCTTAGAAGCGCGGCATCAATAGCAATCGGAGGAACACTCGCAATAATACTCTATCCATTACTGAACATTTACGCTATACAATTAGGATTCTTCCTATCACTTTATGGAACTCTTAAGGTGATAATAAGACTTGGCGGATAGGACAATAAAGATAAGCGGTTAGAAGATGAAGAATGAATCAGAGTTAAGGATCGACCGAACCATCTTATGGGATATTCAGGGGGAACATTTTCTATCCCTGTGCATATTCGGGCGTAAGTGTATGAGGAGAAATTGTTCTTCTCGTCAAAGTTCTTCGCCGGGGATGTTCTGGCCGTCCGGAGAAGACCGATTATAATAGGCTCGATAGAGAACGAAGAGCATGATCCTCTACTTCTCCGAATCTAAAAATTGGAACTTCACAGTATAATCATCCACATCTTGGCGAATGATAATGGATGAGTCATCTTTAATTTCAGAATCCACTGAAGTTCCTCAGATATACATAACAAGCGTTCCCGATGAGCCTTTTAGATTAAGGCTTCACGTAGCTGGAAGATTTAAGATGCCCTATTCTTCTTGACCCTTCTGATGGATACTATTGGAAGTCTTTCGCCGAACTCAATATGTACCGATACAAGCCAGCCTTCCCTCTTTATGATGACGCCAGCCCCTAAAGTTTGACCACGCATCTCTTGATCCTCAATTTGGCGCTGAGAATCAGTCAGGCTCTAATGTCTTATAAGGGATCTGTGAAGTTTGAGGGGGAGGGGTCCGTCATAAAGGATGATAAGTCTACCGCTATCGAATCGTTCAAGAAGTAATCATTGAGAACTCAGCATCTGGATGGGCGACCATCTCTTCAGCAATGGGATTCTAAAGTGTTTGAGACGCATCTCTAAACTTCTTTGCGGCGGCTTCAGGATTCTCGGAAAGCGTTATGGCCCTCCCAATAATAACGTATTTTGCGCCCGCCGAGATCGCTGCTTTAATGTCTCCCCCTTGCGTTCCAATGCCTGGAGAATATATAGGAACCTTATCTCCAAGTATTCCATAAACTTCTCTTATCTTATCTGGGTATGTCCCTCCGACGACTGCTCCATCGGCACCCCAAGACAGAGCCCTCTCAGCGAAGATCACATATTGAGGCTTCTTTTCACCATGCTCATCATAAACTATCTGGCCGTAGCCCTCCCTTGAGGCCTTATGGCTCATATAGACGAGAAGTATAACTCCGCGATTCCTTCTTCTCGCCTCCTCGAAGACGGGCTTTAGCCCGTCTTCCCATCCCACAAATGGGTTCGCAGTAACGGCGTCGAAGCCTGCATCAAAGTAATTTTCGGCTATAACCCTATTCGTATATCCAATATCATTAATCTTACAATCCATTATGACTGGCAGATCTAACCCGTGGGATTCCTCAATGATCTCTCTGATTCCCCTCTGAAGCCCAAGAGGTAATAGTAATTGCCTATTCAACTTCACTGCGCAGATGAACGGATGAACCTTCCGGAGGATCTTTAGGCTGGCGGAGAGGAGATCATTTGTTGGCGGGGGCACAGAATCCAGAGCTAAGACTATATTCGATCGTTTTCTCTCCTTAGACTCCTCCATTAACCGCTTAAATCGCAATGGATCTCTCTCCTCATGTCTCCTTTACCATTCCCCCACAGAATCTGATGACGAAATCTAAGGTTAAATCTCTAGCCCTCATCAGGTTCTGCAGTGATATTCCGGGAACCCCGCAGAATATGAATAGAACATTCCTTGTAGACTCCGTTATCTTCGCATCCTCAGCATCCCGATAGGGATATATCGCTAGGAGCTTCTCCTCATCCGATAATACGATCTCTCCTCCCCTAAGCCGCATGGGCTTCTTCATTCCTATACCGAGAAACTCCTCTCCGGGACTTGCATACCTCATAATTAATTCTCCAGCCAGCATGTCAGAGTCAAATGCACATATCGCTATCTCGGTCTTAACAGAAGCCAAATTATACGCATCCACCAGAGTATTTATTCGTGGGAGAGGCTTACCATGTAAAAGTCTCCTTATGAGAGCCTCGGCCGCCGGCCTAGTCTTCGTTGGATCAACCTCGAGCTTCCAAAAGAAGTCCCTGTAGGCCCTGAGTATCGGCCTATCTTTTAATCCTTCGAGATCATACGCCTCTCTAATCTCCTTGAAGATCTCCTCCTTAAACTCCTCAAGTTCCGGATTCATCCTTTTAACGGTGACGCCCTCAACTCTGCTCTCTAAGACCTGAAGATCCGGGAATTCTCTACGTATATCTTGGCTAATGATCATGCCCTGCACCCTTAAAACTATTAAGAAAATGATTTTATCTGCTTAAAAGGATAATTTAATTTTTTATGAATTTTAAGGAAAAAATCGGGGCTCTTTTGGCAGTTTTAGCCTTCCTCTATGACCTTCTTATACCACTCAACAGCCTCTTCGAATGTCATTAGATTTTTCAGTTCCTCGTCAAGATTGCTTGGTGAAACCACTAGGAGCCAGCCTTCCCCATATGGATCCTCATTGATTATATGCGGGTTTCCGCTTACTTCCTCATTGACTTCCTCGACCTTTCCACTTATCGGGGATACAAGGTCAGATACTGACTTAACAGACTCCACAGTTCCGTAGGGTTCTCCTTGAACGACCTCATCACCGACATTTGGGAGTTCAGCGAATACTATCTCCTTCAGTTGCTTCTGGGCGTAATCTGTGATTCCAACGCGGACCTTTCCATCCTCGATCTTCACCCATGCCCAATCCTTAGAGTAGTAGAGCCCCTCCAAAATCTCGTAGTCATCAACCTTAACCAATCGCCACCACCTTTCTAAGATTAAAGTGTAGAAGGTTGCTTTAAGGTTAACGGATCAGCGGCTAAGGGGTGAGGCCTTAACCTATTACATCCGTATCCTCGGCCAGCCTTTTAGCCGAATCCCACGTGAGAGGCTTCTCATTCAGAATCGTGTATCTTTCAGGCCTTATCTCTCTGGCCTTAACGAGAGCCTCAACTATGTAATCATCGTCTACTCCAATGTCACTTGCATGTGTGGGGGCGCCTACCCTCTTCAGGGTATCTCTGATTATCTCCCAATCCAAACCGTGAAGAGCCGCCATCATTATGGTTCCCAAGCCGCATTGCTCACCATGTAATCCATGATTCGGTGCTATAAGGTCCAAGGCATGACTGAAGAGATGCTCAGAACCGCTACATGGCCTGCTCGTTCCCGCAATACACATCGCAACGCCGCAGCTCACCAAAGCTTCAAGTAAAACTCTAACTCCCTCCTCAGATCCAGGCTTGATGAGATCAGCGTTGTCGATTATATGCTTTGCACTCATCGATGCTAAGCTTGAGGCATATTGGCCATAATATTTCTCTTTCTTCCTCTCATACGCCAACAGCCAGTCCCTAGTCGATGTGATCTTTGATATTACATCCCCACATCCACTTGCTGTAAAGCGGTATGGCGCATCCATAATGATCGATGTATCGGCTATTACCGCTATTGGAGACTGAGCCTTAACAGAGTATGGTCTGCCAGTTCCCTTTATTGAAGCGAATGGGCTTGCCATGCTATCATGCGAAGCCGTAGTTGGAATGCTTATGAATGGCACGCCCTGATTTGCCGAGCTGAGCTTGGCGATATCGATCTTTGTTCCTCCGCCTACCCCGAATACAACCTGAGGCTCATATCTCCTTATCTTCTCTTCAGCATCTTTAACGTCCTTCATTGTCGGCGATTGGGAGGAGACTACGTGTAATTGAACCTCCAATCCCTCGCTTTGTAACATATCCATTACTTTTTGTCCAGCGATGCGAAGGGTCTTCACCCCGGTGATTATTAAGGCTTTCTCCGTGAACCCAAGTGAACTGCATACGTCGGCCACCAAGTTAATGCTTTCATTACCAACTATGACTTCCCTTGGGAGATACGTGCGGTGGAGATTAAGGCTCAAATACTATCATCTCTTTGATCATAAGTCTTAGATGCTTCAATTTAAGCATTTCAATTGAGCCTTTAGGATTCATCATCCGAACGATTTAAATCTAACTTTTTATTATTCCTCTCTGACATTTAATATCTTCATTATGAGCATGGCTGGTTTGAGTGGGAGAAGCATAATTCTGGGGAAAAGCACGATATGCGGAAGGGAATAGATGAATTAACGTTTAAGGGAACAACTACTATAGGGGCTATAAGTAGGGAAGGAGTCATCTTAGCCTCGGATACAAGGGTTACGATGGGTCCACTTATAGTTCATAAGAGGGGAAAGAAGATCTACAAGGTAGATGATCATTTAGCAATGACTATCGCTGGGGTAGTCGCCGATGCACAGAAGGCTGTTGCGATCTTAAGGGCGAATGCCAGAATATATCGCATCCAAAGGAGAAATATCATTCCTGTGAAGGCGGCTGCCCGTTTACTTGCAAATCTCCTATTCTCATATCGTCTCTTCCCATTAAGGACTCAGATAATTATTGGCGGAATGGACGATTATGGCCCTCATATCCTCTCTATAGATCCATTTGGAAGCATAACAGAAGAGAAGTATGTTGCAACCGGATCCGGATCGCCAATAGCATACGGGATCCTCGAGGAGAGATTTAGGGAGGAATCCTCCCTTCAAGAACTGTTACTCATAGTCTGCAGGGCTTTACGATCCGCAATGAAAAGAGACGTTGCGACCGGAGATGATCTTGAAGTTGCTGTAATCGACAAGGACGGTTACCGCGAATTAAGCATTGAAGAGAAAAATAGGATACTTGAGGCCCTATGAGCCCCAGACGGAGAAAAGGAGAAAACTTGAAGAGAACGCATTCATCGGCTAATAGGCAAGTTGAGATTAGGCAGATTATTCTAGAGCATATTCCGAAGGACTCTGAAATCACAAAGGTCGAGTTTGAAGGACCATCACTTGCAATCTATACGATGAAGCCAGAGATCAGAATCACACATAACAGAGTAATCACGGATATGGTCAGCTTAATCAAGAAGAGGATAGTTGTACGGTCAGATCCTCAGGTGAGAATGAATGAGAATGAGGCGAAGAAGGTAATAATGAGCATTCTCCCACATGAGGCTGAAGTCACGAATATACTCTTCGACCCGGCATTGGGGGAGGTCATAATAGAGGCTAAGAAGCCCGGCCTGGTGATTGGAAAGAGCGGAATAAACCTCCAGGAAATAGTCATGAAAACCCGCTGGATACCAAGAGTTCTGAGAAGCCCGCTGATGAAATCAAAGATAATAATGCACATTCGCCATTCGCTACATTCAAGAAGCAAGGAGAGGGAAAGAATACTACGAAATGTCGGCGAGAGGATATTTCGGCCTCTAGTCTATAATATAGGTGATGTTAGGATAACCATGCTTGGAGGGGCAAGAGAAGTCGGCCGATCATCCATCCTCGTTGAGACTAGAGAGAGCAAGGTTCTATTGGACTGTGGCATCAATCCGGGTTCAATGAAGCCCTTTGAAGCATTTCCACGCTTAGATGCCGGTCAATTTGACTTAAGCTCTCTTGATGCCGTTGTAATAAGTCATGCACACTTAGATCACTGCGGCTTCCTCCCATTCCTATACAAGTATGGCTATGACGGCCCGACATACTGTTCTGATCCAAACTTGAGCCTGATGACCCTTCTACAGCTCGATTACTTGGATGTCCTTTCAAAGCAGGGCCTTCCACTCCCCTATGACCAGAAGGACGTTCGAAGCGCCGTGCTCCATACGATACCATTGCGTTTCGGCGTTGTGACTGATATAGCTCCAGACATACGCTTAACGCTTCATAACGCTGGCCACATATTAGGCTCTTCAATAATACATCTTCACATTGGTGAGGGATTCCACAACATAGTTTATACTGGAGACTTCAAGTATGGAAAGACGATGTTGCTTGAGTCAGCATCAACAAACTTCCCAAGAGTTGAGACCGTAATAACTGAGAGCACATACAGCGCTCCTGAGGATGTCATGCCATCTAGGATGGAAGCGGAGAAGAATCTCGTCTCAATAATCAATAAGACCCTAAGTCGAGGCGGCAAGGTTCTGATTCCAGTTCCAGCCGTTGGAAGGGCACAGGAGATCATGCTCGTCCTTAATGAGCACATGAAGCAGGGTGATCTCATGGAGGCTCCAATCTTCATTGAGGGGATGATCTCGGAGGCCACGGCTATACACACCGCGTATCCGGAATACCTATCTAGGGAGGTTAGAAACGCCATAATCAATCAGGGACTAAATCCATTTGAGTCTGAATACTTCACGGTTGTTGAGCATCCGAGTGCGAGAGATGAGATAATCGAGGGGCCTCCCAGCATAATAATCGCTACTTCTGGGATGCTTGAGGGAGGGCCGATAATCGAGTATTTCCAGAATCTCGCCGCTGATAAACGGAATTCCATAATCTTTGTGAGCTACCAGATTGAGGGAACATTAGGGAGGAGAGTGCAGAAGGGAATTCCGGAGGTCTCAATAATAAACTCTGAGGGGAAGATTAAAGTTATAAAGTGCAACTTAGAGGTTCATACGGTTGAGGGTTTCTCCGGTCACTCGGATAGGAGACAGTTGATCAGCTATTTACGTAGGCTTTCTAAGCCTGAAAATATAATCGTATGCCATGGCGAGAGGTCTAAAAGCATAGGACTCGCCGAATACCTATCTAGGAAATATAAGGTTAATGCCGTAGCGCCGGATATTCTTGAGACTATTAGGCTTAAGTAGTCTCTCCCCTCCATATCCTTACGAAGGGAGGAGTTAATACTATCCGTTCCTTTCCAAGTCTGGCGATGTCGCCGTCTATCTGCTGAGTAAACTCGTAGAGTTCATTGACGGCTTTCTTTACGTCCTCAGCGTTCTTTTCAGCTAAGGGCCCAAGCCTCAGAATGATTATATTTCCAGATCTAACTTCATCTTTTATATCATCTAGCTCATCAAGGGACTTTAGGACCCAAGCCTTGACGTATATCTTCTCTCGAGGAATATCATGTTTTACAGCCTTCAAGTTTCCAATCAATCTTTCATCTGAAGATTCAGATACATCCTTCTCTTCTGCCCTCTTACCAAGTATCCTTCCAATAATATCTCCAAACTTCGATTCTGACAATTGTTTATCTCCCTAAAAATGAGAGGGAACTCACATCTTAAAAGTTTAGCGGAGCATCGTCATTATTATATTCCAGATCTCATCGCCTACATGATGTAAATTCTTGAAGACCTTACCCTTCCTAGCGATTTTAGCATCTTCAGAACTGACTAGCGCCTGCGCGATCGCTATCGGCCGTCTATTCCGTTCATCAATAACCGTGACCAAAGCCTTTTCCTCAAACTCCCCATTAATATCGATTATCCCCGGCGCCATCACATCCGCTCCATTACAGATATGGGGGACAGCTCCCATATCTACAATTACCTTTGGGAGGCAATCCACATATTCCTTAAAGAGCAGGGTTGGAAAGATTATGTCTCCCAGGGATGCTAAAAGAGGTTTATCATTCAATAGGTATATCTTTTCCTCTCCTATCTCCAAAATCTCCAATTTTGGTTTCGATCCAAACTTCTCCTCCGCATTAATATTGAGGGCCTCGGATATCCGATTTAAGAGGGATCTCCTATCTCTCTTTCTTATCGAGAGGCGCCTAACACTCTTGTGCATAAATTTTAAAGGGAAAAGTAAGACATATAAGCTTGTGGGTCTCTTATAAACAAAAGGATAGCCGGAAAGGGTTCAAAAATGGCAGTTCAAATACTTGAGGAGAGCCTCGGTCAGATCGTCTTAATAAAGCTTAGGGGCGGAAAGAGCATAAGGGGACTGCTTAAAGGGTATGATCAGCACCTTAACCTAGTATTAGATAAGGCTGAGGATGTAACTGACAGTGAGAACGTGAAGGAGCTCGGCTTAATAATCGTTCGAGGAGATAATGTTGTAATGGTTTCTCCGCCGCCTAGGTGATTATGAATTGACTAAGGGAACGCCGTCATTTGGGAAGAGAATGGGGAAGACCGTTCATATACGCTGTAGGCGATGCGGTAGGAGAGCATATCATGTCAGAAAGAAGAAGTGTGCGGCATGCGGCTTTGGGGCTTCAACGAAGATTAGGCGGTATTCTTGGCAGACTAAGAAGGTAACGACGAGAAAGAGGCTCGTCTAAATCACAACCTTTAAAATTAGAAAGATTTTTAAATTATATTGTGGAACTTCAGCGGGATCTATGCGGGATGAGAGATGGTTAGGAAGGCTAGGATAAAACTGACGAGCACAGATTACGTGAAGCTCGAGAGTGTATGTAGGGAGCTTAAGGAGATAGCTGAGAGGAGCGGGGTTAAGGTGAATGGTCCAGTTCCTCTTCCGACGAAGAGGCTGAGGGTTCCCGTCATGAAGAGTCCATGTGGGGAGGGGACGAAGACCTGGGACAGGTGGGAATTGAGGATTCATAAGAGGCTATTGGATATTGATGCTGAAGAAAGGGTTATGCGTAGGATAATGAGGATGCGTGTTCCAGAGGAAGTCTTCATAAGCATTGAACTTATATGATCAAGTAGGCTTCCGCTCTTATGCTTCTCTAACATTAATCTCTTGAGAGTTTAATAGCAGCCTAATTATATTTTTATTTAGTATACGAAGAGCATCGATGAGAGGATTATAGATATTACGAAAGCAGCGGCCCACACTGGCTTATTCCAACAAAAAACCTTTGAGCCGTCCAATATGCCTATTGGGATCAGATTGAATGCTGATATCCACGCGCTTAGGATCGCTCCCCTAAGGAGCATTATCCTCGATAGTCCAGTTGGAAGCAAATAAGCAGTAATGAAT
>Ga0209410_1001237_pt1 | contig 12375 bp, 8 predicted proteins | sample Mar14436cmmetaG_FD_184135 | JGI IMG/M metagenome (GOLD analysis project Ga0209410, IMG submission 184135) | Marine hydrothermal vent microbial communities from Guaymas Basin, Gulf of California to study Microbial Dark Matter (Phase II) - Marker... ... | reverse complement strand
CTTCGAGGACTTGCTCTCGCTGTGGTTTCGTTGTTGGAGAGTTGAGTTTTTCGGAGAGGGTTTTTGCATGCCCGAAGTGTGGGCTGGTGCTGGAGAGGGATTTGAACGCTTCACTCAACATTTTGAAGAGGGGTTTAGATGAAGGGCTGGGACGGCCCGGACTGCCTGTGGAGGGAAGACCTCTACCCCGTATCGTGCCTTATCGGGCAATCATCACGGGGCAAGTCTTCCTGATGAAGCAGGAAGCCCTACCCGTAAGGGCGGGGTAGTTCACCTCTTCTCTAAATATTTTTCAATGGGCTTTGCGGGGATATCAATTGTGAGCCCCACTTTTTCTAGGGCCACCCTCAATGCGTAGATCTTTGCGTGGTCTTTGAATTCGTTTGGAGCATAATTTTCTATAGGAATATGGAGGAATTTTTCAACAAGAGTCTTTATTTCGGCCTCACTTTTTGCCTTTTTAATGTCTTCAAACCACTTTCTGATGCCATCTAAATCTATTTTTCCGTATAATGGGATTTTTGAAAGTGTTGTCTCATTTATACTAGCCAAAATTCTTGCAACATCTGCCATAGGTGTTTTGTTGTCAATTATTAGTCTTTTTACCACTATCCAGCTCCCATTCTTGGCAGTGAAGTTTATGTGTTCGTCGTGATATATGAGAGTAGTTTTTAACTCAGTTATAACACCCTCTGGGTAATTAATGGAAAGCTTCTTTGATAAGGCCTCTCTGGCTAACAAAGCTTTTGCAACATTAAGTAAGTGTTTCTTGAGTTTTTTGTTTTCCTCAAATATCATTGGGTTAAGCTTTCTTGAAGTTCCAGGGGATTTTAAGGTCTTTAAGAGTTCCCAAAGATCTTTCTCAGCCATTTCCTCAGCTAAACTCATTATCCCAGCGACATTCATGATTTCTGTTAAATACTCCGGGAGTTTCAGAGTCACTGTATTTGATATCATGGCCAGAAAGTGTGCTATTTGCTGATCATCCATAGCAAGCAGTTTATCTCCCACTTTCCAGTTCTTGTGGTTTGCAGTGAAGGCTATATGATCTTCAATTTTCATTTTCACCACCCCGTAGGTTTTTAGTTTTCTATTATTTTAGTTTTTTGTCTTTCATGATTCTTTTAAAAAAAGTTTATAAGTTCACTTAAGCAACCCTAATTTGAGAGAGGTGAGGATTTTGAGCGAGGATGTTAATAAAATCAAAGAAGAGCGTTCATATGGTGAGGAATTAGATTTGGGGGTTGATTTCAAGTCTACTGAGGAGATTAGTGTTCCTGAGAAGTTGGTAGATCAAGTAATTGGACAAGAACATGCTGTTGAAGTTATCAAAACTGCTGCAAAGCAAAAAAGACACGTATTGTTAATAGGCGAACCAGGGACAGGTAAGTCAATGCTTGGCCAAGCAATGGCAGAGCTATTGCCAACGGAGGATTTAGAGGATATTTTAGTTTTTCCAAATCCTGAAGACGAAAATATGCCTAAGATAAAGAGTGTTCCGGCATGTCAAGGAAAGCAGATAGTTGAACGCTATAGGCAAAAAGCAAAAGAGCAAGAGAATATAAAATCTTACATTTTGCTCTTTGTACTGTTTGTAGTTATGCTGGCAGTTCTAATGGATCGTTCAGCCCAGACATTGCTCTTTGGTGTTTTCGTCCTTATAGTATCATTAATGGCCCTTTCAAACATGAAACTCCGGAGTCAGGCCTTGGTACCGAAGCTATTAATAGACAATTGTGGCAGGAGAAAAGCTCCATTTGTTGATGCAACAGGCGCACATGCTGGAGCTCTCCTTGGAGACGTTAGACACGATCCGTTCCAGAGTGGTGGTCTTGGAACTCCTGCCCACGAACGTGTTGAACCTGGAATGATTCATAGGGCCAACAAAGGAGTCCTTTTCATAGATGAGGTAGCAACCCTAAACATAAAGATGCAGCAAAGCTTGCTCACTGCAATGCAAGAAAAAAAGATGCCAATAACAGGACAAAGCGAACTATCAAGTGGTGCTATGGTAAGGACAGAACCAGTTCCATGTGATTTTATCCTTGTAGCAGCTGGAAACTTGGATACTGTTGATAAGATGCATCCTGCTCTGCGTTCAAGAATAAGAGGTTACGGTTATGAAGTTTACATGAGAACTACAATGCCTGATACTGTAGAGAACAGAAGAAAGCTTGTTCGCTTCGTTGCCCAAGAAGTTGTAAAAGACGGTAAGATCCCTCACTTCACAAAAGATGCGGTTGAGGAGATAGTGAGAGAAGCTCAAAAGAGAGCTGGTAGGAAGGGCCACCTTACACTTCGCCTCAGAGACCTTGGTGGTATCATAAGAGCAGCAGGTGACATTGCTATCAGGGAAGGAGCAAAATACGTTACTAGAGAACATGTTTTCAAAGCTCTCCAACTTGCAAAACCCCTTGAAAAGCAACTAGCTGATTGGTACATTGAAAGAAAGAAGGAGTATCAAGTTATTAAAACCGAAGGTGGGGAGATAGGAAGGGTTAACGGCTTAGCAGTGATAAGTGAACAGAGTGGTATTGTACTTCCAATTGAAGGCGTGGTTGCACCAGCAGCAAGTAAAGAAGAGGGCAAGATAATTGTAACTGGAAAACTTGGAGAGATCGCAAAGGAAGCTATTCAAAACGTCTCGGCCATAATAAAACGATACAAAGGAGAGGATATAAGCAGATATGATATTCATGTCCAGTTTCTGCAAACCTATGAAGGGGTTGAAGGTGATTCAGCAAGCATAAGTGTTGCTACTGCGGTTATTTCAGCCCTTGAAGAGATCCCAGTAAAACAAGATGTTGCAATGACGGGCTCATTGAGTGTTAGAGGTGAAGTACTTCCAGTAGGAGGGGTAACTCCAAAAATTGAGGCAGCTATTGAAGCAGGAATAAAACAAGTTATAATCCCCAAAGCAAACGAACAGGATGTATTCCTAAGTGCTGATAAGGCAGAAAAAATTGAAATAAACCCTGTGGAAACAATAGACCAAGTACTCCAGATTGCTCTCGAGGATTCAGAGAAGAAAGAAGAACTTATAAGGAGAGTTAAAGGGGCCTTACCTCTACATGCTTAGCTATCCAAGAGTTCTAAAAGGCCCGCACACTCTATTATTTTTGTGGCAATCTCTTTTCCCACTTCAATGTCCGTTAGTCCTTTTACAATGATCTTTCCACTTGGGTATATACTGACCTCATAACTTTCAACTACACTAATGGCTAACATTTTTGGAATAACACTTTTTATTTGATATCCTCTTTCTTTCAAGCACTCTGTGGTTCTCTTTAAGTCCACAATAACTTCTTTGTCCCATGAGTAAGGCTGCACTATTACCCCTTTCATTGTGGTGCATGGTTTTGAGATTATCATCCTATCACCACATTCGATTTAAAGTGTACTGTTTTTATCAGTTTCTACCCATTTTTGGGTATTGAAAAGGTAATCACCCGCCCGAAATGTTAAAAATAATATTTCGAACTTCAATTATGCTGCTTGAAATACTATTAGGCATAATCTTTCTCTGGGATGGCTACTTCTTTGTCAACTACCTGATTAGTCTTTTAACTTCATATAAAACTCGGATGTGGGCCCCCTCTGTAACCATTCTTATTCCAGCTTATAATGAGGGTGGAACAATACTGCAGTCTATAAAATCAGCTCTTTCTCAGAATTATCCCAAACTCGAAGTCATTGTAGTTGATGATGGCAGTGGAGATGAGACATTTGAAAAGGCAAATTCTATCAAGGATTCAAGACTCAAGGTTTTCAGAAAGAAACACGAAGGAAAAGCAAAGGCTTTGAATTTTGGTCTCCAAAGAGCCAGTGGAGAAATAATAACTACTATCGATGCGGATACATTATTAGCGCCAAATGCAATTAGGGAATTGGTTAAACGTATTTACTCAAAGGAAATTGTAGGAGCTGGAGGTCAAATTCGAGTTCTTGGTAGTTCTTTTCTTGAAAGGGCCCAAGATGTTGAACACTTTAGAATAGCCATGTTTAGAAGAGCTAAAGAACTTGAAGATCTAAGTGTTGCTCCAGGTCCACTCTCTGCTTTTAGAAAAACTATCTTGAGAGAAATTGGAGGGTTTGTTGAAAGCAAAGTTGAGGATTATGCAACCACAAAAGCGATTAAAAAGTTAGGAAAAGTTGTTTATGCTCCAAAGGCGAAAGCCTATGTAAAGATGCCAAGCAAACTTTCAGAGCTGTGGATACAGAGAAAAAGATGGTTTTTGGGAGATTTGGAGCATTTAGGAGGAGGATTTGAAAAAGAACTTCTTTTCCTTATGTTGGGGGATTTTATCGCATTTTTGGATATAGTTATTCCCATTGCTCTGACACTCACAGGAAAGTTTGGTTTACTTTTACTCTTTATTGGCTATGAAATTCTAACTGCTTTAATTCCCATACTTGTTGAGGGAGGATCTCTTTTGAATGCCGTGCTCTTTCCTATCTTTTTATGGTTTTGGGCGGTTTTTTACTTAGTTTTGCACATCTATGGATATTTGTTGAAAATCCATCATAACCTTTAAAAACTGAAGTTCTATATAGATTATATACTCTATATAGTAAATTAGGAAGGAAGGAGAAATGGACTGGATTCTATTCCCAGCTCTTTTTATGGCATGGGCCGTGGGAGTTAATGATAGTGCAAAAGTAGTTGGTACTGCTGTGGGATCTGAGTTATTGGGGTTTAAGAAGGGTGTTTTTGTTATTGCAGTATTTACAACTACGGGGGCCGTTTTTGGTGGAGGAGGTGTTTCTGGAACTATCAGTGAACTGGCCAAAGGGTTGGATGCTTATTCAATAGGAATAATCCTTTTTAGTGCTGCAGTGGCCGTTACTCTAGCGAGCATAAGAGGGTTACCGATTTCTACAACTCAATCAATCGTGGGAGGATTAGTGGGGGCAGCACTAACATTTAATTTGATAGTAAAGTGGGAGATACTTTTCAAAATAGTGCTTGCATGGGTTTTGTCTCCATTGTTAGCTGCTTTTTTAGCAATCATGGTTTATGAGGTTTATGTAAAGCTCTTTAAGAAAATAAAACAAATTCAGCTCCTTGAGACAATGTATAAGTGGCTTGTCTTTATAGCAGTTGCATTTTCTGCTTTCAATCTGGGAGCAAATGAGCTCTCTAATGTAGTTGGTTTAATGGAAGCCATAAGTATTGATGGTTCATTCAAACTCGTTCTTTCCTTGACTCTGGGGTTTGGGGCACTAACTTTTAGTCATGAGGTGATTATGAGTGTTGGTAAAAGACTGACTCCCCTTGACCCTCTTTCGGCATTTTCATCCCAGTTTGCTTCAGCCATGGCAGTGACTACCGCGAACCTTTTTGGTCTTCCAGTTAGCTCAGGTCAGGCAGTTGTTGGAGGAGTGGCAGGGCTTGGTTACCATTTGGATAACCCTATTAATTGGGGCTTGATTAGGAGCATAGTATTGAGCTGGATTTTTGCTCCATTGATTTCTGGGATTCTAACGTTCCTGCTTTTGAGCTTACTTCCGTAGGTTTTTAAACTCAAAAATTTGAAACCTTGGTGGTGGAGAAAATGAGTGAGTTTAGATTTGAAATAAAAGCAAGAGATGCTGCTGGAAGAATTGGAAACATGGAGATCAATGGCAAAAAACTTGAGACCCCAGCTATAATGCCCGTTGTAAACCCCAAACAGCTCATAGTAACTCCTAAAGAACTGGAACAAATGGGATTTGGCATTATTATCACAAATTCATATATCATCTACAAAGATGAAACCCTCAGGGAAAAGGCCCTTGAAAAGGGCATCCATAGACTCTTAGGCTATAATGGCATAATTGAAGTTGATTCCGGAAGTTTTCAGCTCATGAGGTATGGGGGGATAGACGTAACCAATAGTGAAATAATAGAATTCCAACATAAAATTGGGGTAGATATTGGGACTTTTCTTGATATTCCTACTATTCCAGATGCTCCAAGAGAAAAAGCAGAGGATGATCTAAAAATAACCCTGGAAAGAGCAAAAGAGGCCGAGAGAATTAAAGAAATAGCGATGAATGCTGCTATACAGGGTTCAACTTACCCAGATTTGAGAATCCATGCTGCCAAACAGCTTAGTGAAATGAATTTTGAAGTTCATCCCATCGGCGCAGTGGTTCCCCTAATGGAAGCCTACAGATATCGAGATCTAGTTGATGTTGTTATCGCTTCAAAAATAGGATTAAGGCCGGATAGACCGGTTCACCTTTTTGGAGCGGGCCATCCAATGGTATTTGCATTGGCTGTGGCAATGGGAGTGGATCTCTTTGATTCGGCAAGTTATGCGGTATATGCAAAAGATGATCGATATATGACCCCTGAAGGGACAAAAAGGCTCGAAGAACTTGAGTATTTTCCATGCTCATGTCCGGTTTGTTCTCGCTATACTCCACGAGATCTCAAAGAAATGCCTAAGGAGGAGAGAACCAGGCTCTTGGCTCTTCACAATCTTTGGATTATTAGAGAAGAGCTTAATAGGGTAAAACAGGCCGTAAAAGAGGGGACTTTGTGGGAATTAGTGGATGAACGTGCTAGATCCCATCCAAAGATGTTTGCGGCATATAAGAGGCTTTTAAACTATAGGGATTACTTAGAGGAGAATGAACCAGTAACAAAAGCTTCTGCATTTTTCAAAGTAAGTGAAGAAATAATGAAAACTCCGGTGCCTTTAAGAGCAAAAATACGAGCTGAAAGAGTCCGTAGAAAATTCCAAAATACCTTAAAACATCCGATTTTTGGTGAAATTCCAAAATACCTGATTTTAACATTTCCATTTGCACAAAGCGAGGGTGAAGAGGATTTTTCCATAAAAAGGCCAACTAAAGAAGAAGCCCAGGTATATGTTCAGGCAGTTGCTGAATACCAATTTGGTGAAGGGGCTTCTGAGGCATTTAAAGATGTTTTTGTAGAACTTTCGAGAAAAACGGGAATGCCAAGGCAGATAAAAGCTAAAGGACAACACTTAGCAACATTTAGGGCTGTTGACGGCTTTTTAACTTTAGGAATTGAAGGGGCCAAGAGACTTCATGCCGTTCTTCCATATCCTAGAATGAGAGTTGTAGTTAATGATGATGCGGAACCATTTGCAAAGAAAGGTAAGAGCGTATTTGCCAAGTTTGTGATTGATGCGGATGAAAGGATAAGACCTTATGATGAGGTTTTGGTTGTTAATAAAAACGATGAACTTCTAGCAACTGGTCAGAGCTTATTAAATGGTAGAGAACTCAAAGTTTTTCAACAAGGACTGGCAATAAAAGTTAGACGTGGAATAGAGAAGTGAACCCCCTTTCTGGCCTTTTAACACAATCTTTTTATTTTTGTAATAGGTAATTAAAAAGAGGTGGAAACATGGCTAAAGTCGGTATTGTTTATGGAGAATCGAGCACTGATTATTTCACTTTTATTGTTGACCCTCAAAACATGCCCAACTTTGGGGAATTTGTGGTGGTTAAGAATAGAAATGGAGATGAAGTCCTAGCCGTTGTTAAAGGAGTTAGGAACATCAACTGGCTCATGGGTGTAGGAAAAGGGAGTTATGATTATATTGAAAAAACTGTAAACGTATTTTCTAAGGGTGTTCTCGATAAAAGCGAGTCGATAATTGCCAGTGCTAAAGTTTTAGGGGTTCTCAGAACTAAGGAGGATATAGAAAATAGAAATTTTGAATTCAGGCAGACACCAAATAGAGTTCCGATAAAACCTGGTGAGGTTGTAGAGCGAGCCAAAGATGAAGATTTACAGAGAATATTTTCCAATGGTCATATAAAAATTGGTCGACTTTTAGCTAGAGAGAATGTTGAAGTAGGATTGGATGTAAACAAGCTTGTTTCGAGGCATTTTGCTGTTTTGGCCGTCACTGGTGCGGGTAAATCAAACACTATAGCAGTGCTTTCAAAGGAAATTGTAGACAACACAAAAGGCACTATTGTAATTTTGGATCCTCATGGAGAATATTCAAGACTTTCATGGAGAAATGCAAAAGTTAATACTATAAAGGCCACTATAGATCCAGCAAAAATAAAAGTGAGTGAGTTTGCAACACTTCTCGGTGTTGCAGAGAACGCTTCACTCCAAAGGAGATTTTTAAGCTTAGCTTATTACACTGTTAAGTGGGAAGCGAGAAATGCATCAAAGATTTTGGGTGGAATTGCCTTTGTAGAGGCATTAGAACGAAAAATTGAAGAATGGATCAGGACATATGAGAGTAGAGAGAAAGGTGAAGAGGTCGTCATCAGTTATTACGATCCTCAAGGTAATTTACTTCCTAGAAAAATTCAGTCTAAAGACTTGGATTCTTTAATAAGGTTAAAGGATTATCTCCAAGAGCTTAAAGCCAATTTTAGGGAGTTTATAAAGCTAGGGAACATACTATCAGAAATCACTCCAGCCATGGTCAATGTTATAGATTTAAGTGGTATGGAAGAGGATCAAATGATTGCATTGGCCTCTTATCTCTTAAGAGGGATCTTGAAGTATCGTGTAAGATATATGAAGGCAGTAAACATGAGGGACTCTCCAAAAATAAAGGAAACTAAAGAAAAGTTTCCAGCACTAACAAAACCAATCCTTGTTATAGTCGAAGAGGCCCATATTTTCGCACCCCGTGAACACAAGACCCAGGCTGCCCACTGGTTAGGCAAAATAGCTAGAGAAGGGAGAAAATTTGGTATAGGCTTGGGAATAGTCTCTCAAAGACCCAAAAAACTCGATGATGATATATTGAGCCAAACAAATACAAAAATAATCCTTCGTTTGGTTGAACCACATGACCAAAGGTACGTACAGCAAGCAAGCGAACAGATAAGTGAAGATTTACTTTCAGATATAGCCTCCCTTGGGATTGGTGAAGCAGTCATTGTGGGCTTTGCAATACCATTGCCGGCCATGGTGAAGATATACAGCTTTAAAGAAGATTTTAACGGTTATTACGGTGGAGGAGATATTGATATTGTGAAAGAATGGGGAGAGATAGAAGAAGAAAGTGAAATAAACTTGGAAGATCTCGCAGGTGAATGATAATGAAATTTGCCCATATAGCAGACCCTCATCTTGGGAGGGAACAGTTTCAGCAACCTTTTAGATATAGAGATTATCTTGAAGCATTTAAGCAGGCCATAGAAAGGGCAATAGAAGAGAAAGTTGATTTTATCCTTCTTGCAGGTGATCTCTTTCATGTCAGTAAACCTTCCCCTAGGGCTATTAGGGATGCGGTGGAAGTATTGAGTGCTGCAAAGAAAAAAGATATACCAGTTTTTGCAATAGAAGGAAACCATGATAAGACAATAAGAGAGACTTCAATCTATGACTTACTTGAACACTTGGGCCTGATTTACACCGTAGGAATAAAGAAAACTCCAAGAGAGGGTGAGTTTCAGAGGAGCATTAAAAAGGGAAATTTATACCTTGTTTATGGGGTTTTTGGAGATATTGAGATTTACGGATTAAGGCATAACAACAGGTGGCAACTTATCAAAAATGGTCAGAATATATTGAAGACTCTTTTCAAGGGACGGCCCAATTCGATCTTAATGCTCCATCAGGCTATTGATTATCTCGCCGAAGGTACACCATATAAAGATGCTTTTGATTTAAAGCTTAGTGAAATACCCGATGGGTTTGGATATTATGCGTTGGGCCATATTCACATGAAAAAAGAACTTAAGAAAGAAGAAAGTGGGCTTTCAGGGGATATTATATATCCCGGTTCTCTGGAGAGAACTGAAATTAGAGAGGCGAGTCACAGGATAGTTTATGATAGGAAGGTAACTATCAAAAAGCTTGAAGAGAATATTAAGGGTTTTTACATTGTTGAAGACTTTGAACCTCAATTTGTAGAGATAAACACTCGGCCGTTCTACAACGTTCTAATAAAGGGAAATTCCAAATCAGAACTTAAAAATAAGGTCTCTGAGATTAGAGATCATGTTGAAAGGGATAGTATAGTTATTATAACTCTTGAAGGGGTTGTTAGAGGGGGGGTTCATGTAAATGAGTTCTATGACCTTCTGAAGGATTGGGGTCTCGCATATTACAATTTCAATAATAGAGTGTCCTCAGAGGCTATAGGGGTGGATCCAACGAAAACCGTTGACGAGCTTTTAGATGAGATACTATCTAATTTTGAGAAAGAAGTATTCTCACAGCTTGTTAGCGAACCAAAGTACTTTTCAGAGGAACTTGATAATTTTGTTGATTGGTTAATAGATAAGTACAAGCATCCCAAAATCTTAGAGAAAAAGGGGCCTGGTGAGGAAAAGGGCGAAGATGAAAAAGAAAAGAGCAGGCCCAAACCAAAACCACCGAAAGTTGGTACAATCGATGCGTGGCTTGAGATGAGGTGAGAAAAATGAGGATAAGATCCCTTAAAATAAAAAATTTTAGAGCTCATGAAAATTCTCGTGTGGAGTTTAATGATGGGATTAATTTGATAATCGGCCAGAATGGTTCTGGAAAGAGTTCAATTCTTGAAGCAATATTTGCCAGCCTTTATCTGGGCCATGGGAGTTTTCCAAGGGGATATAAAAAAGTAAATACAAGAATTGGAAAATCTGGGTTTGAACTCGTTTTGAAGTTTGAGCATAATGGAAAAAATTATGAAATTGTTAGGAAATCCAATGGAGAAAGTTATCTGAAAGAAAGTGGGAGAGTTTTGTGTGAGAAAGATAGTGACATAGCTAGATGGAGTGAGAGATATCTTTATCCTCTCCATGTGTTTAGAAATGCTCTATATATAAGACAGGGAGAAATAGAAAACATTCTTGTTGATGAGAATGTGAGGGAAAAGGTCCTCAGAAAGGTGTTAGGAATTGAGGATTTTGAAAATAGTGCTAACAATGCCCAAGAAGTCCTTAGAGAATTAAGAAAGAAAAAGGAATATCTGGAGAAGTTAATTCAGGCTTCAGGAGATATCCAAAATAAAATTAAAGAACAAGAGAAAAGACTTGGAGAGGTTATACATAAGATCAATGAACTCAGAAAGAAAGAAATTGAAACAGCAGAGAAACTTTCTGCAGTCTCTAAAAGATACGAAGAACTCAAGGAGATTAAGGAAATATTAACCCAAAAGGAAAAAGAAAAACTCTCAGTTGAAGGTTCAATGAAGAAGCTCGAGGCAGATATAAAAAATACTAGAGATAGAATTGCAGAACTTGAAAAAGAACTCAGGGTCTTAAGGGATAAAGAATGTCGCTTAAAGGAGATAGAATGGGTGAAAAAAGAATATGAAACATTAAATGCTCTAATGATAAAAAGAAAAGAGCTGCAGGAAATTGAATTAAGAAAAACCCGTTTAGAGGAAAGACTCAAAGTCTTGCAAAAGCAAATACAAGAACTTGAGTCAAAATCTGAAGAGCTTGAAGAGACTAAGAAACTTGAAAAGAAGCTTTTAAATGATTATAATGTGCTAAAAACATTTGCAGAAACTTATGATATGGTACGACAGCTACTTGTTGAGAAGGAGAAGTACTTAACGGAGCTTGAGAAGGCAGGTTATACCAAGGAAAAGCTTGTTAGTGAAATTAAAAACGTTGAAAAGGCAAAAAAAGAGTTGAAAGAGGTTGAAGATAAGATTCTCACGTTAAAAGGCGAACTTAATGGACTGGATAAAATTGAGAAGAGCTTGAGAGATAATTTATCAAAGTTAGAGGGAGCAAAAGAATGTCCTCTCTGTAAGAGGCCAATAGAGGAGCATGAGGAAGGGGAAATTAAGAGGGAATACACTGTCGAACTTGCTAAGATTGAAAAGAAAAAGGAAGAGTTTGCTAAAGCGCTAAGAGAAGCTTTGAAAAGAAAAACAGAGCTTGAAAAAATTAAGAATAATGAAAGTAAGCTTATTAGACTCCACAAGACTCTTGAATTCTTGGAAAATGTTGAAAGCAAACTTGAAAAACATAACATCGAAGAACTAAAGAAGAAAACTGAAGAGTTTGAGAAGGTAAGAGAAAGGGTCATTGAAGTAAAGAAGGAAATAATTAGAGTAAACAAGGAATTGGAAAAACTGAATAAGTTTAAAAATGAGAAAGAAACTCTTCTGCAGAAATTAGGGGATCTTGAAAGAAAAAAGGCAGAGGTTTTGCATGAGATTGAAGAAAAAGGCTTTGAATCTTTTGAGGATGTGGAAAAGAGACTAAGGGAGTTGGAGCCTCTCTACAAGGAGTATATATCTCTCAGTAATGTTCCACAAGAAATCCAAATCCGGGAAAAAAGGCGGGATTTGCTTGAAACAACGCTTAAAGATAAGGAAAGAGACCTTAATCTAACTAAAAATGTATTTAGAATGCTTTCTAAGGAGATAGAGAAATTAAAAGTCAGATTCACCGTAGAGGAATTTGAGAAGATCAGCAAGGAATATCTTTCTT
>Ga0209410_1001234_pt1 | contig 12383 bp, 10 predicted proteins | sample Mar14436cmmetaG_FD_184135 | JGI IMG/M metagenome (GOLD analysis project Ga0209410, IMG submission 184135) | Marine hydrothermal vent microbial communities from Guaymas Basin, Gulf of California to study Microbial Dark Matter (Phase II) - Marker... ... | reverse complement strand
TTAGATCAGCCTTGTTTAGAAATATAACTGAAGGTTTATAGACATAGGAGTATAGTATCTGTTCTTCAATATCTTTTAATGAAGCTTCACCCTTTATCCATATATTGGCATGTTCTATTCCGTATGCTCTCAAAAGAGAATTCACTTTTTCTTTAGATGCATCAGTTACTCTCCCGTTAATATTTATTCCTCCAAATCTCTTTTTCTCAATATTTATTTCTGCTTTTCGTTTCCTGAGAATGATCTTAGCCGCTTTTAATTCCTCTTCTATTATAGCAACTTGGTTCAAAGGATCTTGTGATGCATCCAAGACAATTATTAAACCATCAGAATTTTTGATAAGTGCTAGAAGCTGGGGGCCATTCATAAATCCTTTTGAGGATCCTTTGACTATAGATGGTGAATCAACTATCTGAAAGTATACCCCTTCCCATTCTAGAATACCGGGAATAGGTTTTCTAGTCTCAAAGTAAGCCTCCGTCGAAAGTGTGTCAACGTTGGTTAAGCATTTCATTAATGCACTCTTTCCGGAGTTAGGCATACCAATGAGAATTAACTGGGCAGCTCCTTCTTTTTCTATAAAAAATCTTGGGCCACTTTTCCTCATTCTCTTCTTCTGTTCCTCTTGAATTTGCTTTCTAAGAATGGCTATTTGTCTTCTTGTCTGCATTATTAATTTTTCTGTACCCTTATGTCGTGGAACCGATGATAGGAAATCTCTCAATGCTCTTAGTTTTTCCTCAGGCGTTTTCGCTTCCTGTACCTTCAACCATTTTGCTCTTGCTTCAGCCGGTAGGTTTGCAGGCATAGGTAATCACTAAGGCAAAATCCATTCTCAACTGCTTCCTAACATTATAAGGATCCACAATATTATTAACAATAATAAGTAAGGTACTGTAATTTATATTAGTTTAATTAAAGTATTAGATGATTAACTTAGAAATATCCCTCTTGTGGTCTTTATGGCAGAGGCACAATGTAAATATTATAGGGTGACTGCGCAGGGAACGCGATGCATACTCATTAGTCCCGAGAATTGGCGGAAGGTAGGTTCACGGTATATAATTTACTGTAAAAATAGGGGTATGGGCTGCCCTATACTAGCTCAATTATTTAATTCAAATAAGAAGAATCTTCCATTCTTAGGAGAAGTGAGAAAAATTGTTTTTCGACAAGAGTTTTAAGGAAAAAATCCTTACAATATTAATCGTTTCCTCGGCCTTTACTTTTGGACTAGGCGTAACTCTCTTAATAAAAAATAGACTTTCAGATCTTTCAAATACTGTATATCTTCAAATGGTAGCTTTTCTCACTACCGTGTTTTTAGCTAAGAAGGTAATATCTAACTCATTTCACAGGAAGGTATTCTTGATGGTTTCTCTTGCAACACTCCTAGGGGGTTTTCCAACGCTTACACTGCTACCCTTATGTTTCTTATTTTATCTTACAGGTAGTGGCGAGGTGATTCCGGGCTCATTCCTGAGTTTTATTTCACAAAACATAGATCTTACGAATTACTATTCTTTTAATAATATTTTGATAATCTTATCTCTTTCTCTTTTACCTACTTCCATATATAGCTTCTTCATACTCGTATTATTCAAGGTTGTCTCCAGCTGGAATAAAGTAGAGAAAATAGGCTTTCCAACAATCTCAGTAATCTTACAAAATGATGAAAATGTTTTCTCACAGGAATCGGGAGTATCATTACCAAAGGTAATGTTCCTACTAATAGGTATATTTTTATCATTTCTTTCAATTCAATTTAGAATAAAAAACTTATTCTTAGACTTATGGGTTATATTTGTGCCAGTGACGTTGAGTTATTCCATCGTATTTTTCTTTGTACTAAGATACATCACGATTAGCATGATAGGTTCTATAGCGAACTTTGAAAAAAGTAGTATTGAGGTTAGCTATTCCCTAGGAGCTGAGCTAGCATTAATCCTAATGTTAATACTAGTATTGCCTATCTGGGAGAAACTACTACATTACTTTGAGGAGATCGACTTAGAATTCGTACTTCCCTTTGGAATAGTTTTCATACTCTTACTACTAATATCTTTTATATTTTTCGAATTTAACGCTATTTACATATTTCTATTTTTTAGCTTGATATCCATAGTACTAGCATTATTGATCTCTAGAGCCGAGGGACAGTATATATTTCCACTAAGCTATACTCTCTCATATAGTACTCCAATATCTGTTTCGTATTCTTCGGTTTATCTGTTTTCTAGGGTAGCTGATTATTACCCCATTTCTCTGGACTACCCGGGTCTAATCTATAGCTTCCTTGTACTAAATCCCGCTATATTTCTAGGTTCAAGTTACTCGATAATGCTTAGCAAAGGTATAGAGGAAGTATCACATATTCTGCTGATCTCAGTAATAACATTTTTCATTTCGCTTTTTGTGAACTATATATTTGACCTTAAGATTGTTCATCTTTACTTAAGTTATCCGCTACTAATAAAAGAAAGTGTGGGAAACCTCCTAAACATTAAATTTGACTCATTTTATGTTATCGTGTTTATGATAATTTTCCTATTTTTTGGTCTACTGGATATAACTGTAATGCAAGTACAAGCATTTCCATCCTTCCTAAATATAAGTGGGGCTTACATAGCTAACATCATCAATTTTAGCGAATTTGATATTATGATAATACTGTTATTGTCCGTTATGAAACATCTCTATTTAAGAAGAAATGGTTCGGCTACTACTTTGAAGGAATATGGAAGAATAATGTTTTTCTTCTATTCGACTACTTATCTTATACTAAGCTTTATTTTTGTATGACATGTTAATAGGTGTAGTATGGTTTTCAGCACTGTGGTGATGCGAGATCATGTATGTAAGACATAGTGTAGAGATAGAGAACGCCGAAAAGAAACTTCTGCAGGCGCTCCCATTCTTCTTATTAAATTTACTCATTCCCCCATTGCTACTTTTCCTGATACAGCGCTACATACTCTTACTGGTAGGCTACTCGTTGCTTTGTCTCATATCTGTTCTCCTTTTAGTCACTTTAAGGAAAACATTGGAAGATTATTCTCTCGATGACTTTATGCGTTTGTCAAAATATGTAGCTATTCTAGGGTTTGCTACTGGGTTAGTTGTCGGTGGTGTGTTGATTCTCAGTGCAAGAAAATATATAGGTGTAATTTTAGTTAAACAAAGGTAATAATGTGATGCGAGAGTGTGAGGGAACATGAGTATTGAACCTCCAAAACCGATAGTAAAGATCCCCGTTAAAAAAAGCAATTATGGTAAAGGAGTAAAAATCAGAGTTGGTAGAGGTTTTTCCTTGGGTGAACTGAAGGCGGCAAGGCTTTCTGAATACGAAGCTAGAAAAATTGGTATCTATGTGGATAAGAGAAGAAAGAGTGTACACTATGAAAATGTCAAGGCATTAAAAGAATGGAAAGAGAAGGTTAAAACGATTGGGGAAAAGATAGAGAGTACTTTTCCAAAGGTTATCATAGTCAAGAGAGACCTGAGGAGGGTTTTTAAAGGAAAGACTGCTGCCGGTCGAAGAGTACGAGGTCTTCTAAGTACTAAGTACAGATATACTCATAATTACAAATGGAAAAGGAAGAATAGAGAAAGGAAGCTTAAGAAGAGGCATGAGGCGTCACGTCATAAAGGAGGCCATTAGAATAGCAGTAAGAATGTTCTTAAATAAGACCTCTCTTATTTAGTTCTTCTATGAGTTTCTCTATATGAGCGTTCACAATCTTAGAACCGCATTTATAGCAATAATACTTTCCATTTATTTTCGCCATTACTTCTTGGCTTCCACACAGAGAACATTTGGCTTTTGTTTTCATAGTATCACTATCTCTATGCAAGTATGATATGAAAAACATTTAATAGTATCGAGATATTTAAAAATAAAAATTGTGGTGGTGTGTTTAATGAGCAATTTGGCAAAGATGAGAATAGATCTTCCGCTTAAGCTACTTGAGAAAAATCTTGAGTCACCTATTCTTGTAAAACTTAAGGACGGATCGGAGTACATTGGAAAGCTGGAAAGAAGCGATATCTCAATGAACCTCATCCTTTCAGAGGCTAAACAAGTCAGTGAGAACCGTGAAATGATTGCAAATTATGGTAAGATACTGATCAGAGGAAGTAATATCCTCTACATATCTATAGAGCCTGATAAAGTCCGATATGAATAGCAGTAATAAATAGTAGGATTAATTTTATAATCGTCAGTAATATTTCTCACATGGTGCATCTGTATGAACAAACCAAATATAGCCGTTAGTAGGCTTACTTGGAAACCTCTTGAAGATCAAGATGTAGAATTCGTTGAACGAAAGGGTCTAGGTCACCCAGACTATATTGCAGATGCGATTTCAGAAGCATCCAGTATAGCTCTTTCCCGCGAGTATCTAAAACGCTATGGTATCATAATGCATCATAATGTTGATAAGGTGTTAGTTGTCGGTGGGCAGTCTCGTCCAGAATTCGGTGGAGGGGAAGTAATTAGGCCGATATATATTATCATCGCTGGAAGAGCTACTACCGAGATTAAACGAGGTTCTACGGTAGAAAGCTTTCCTATAGGGCCTATTTTACTCAAATCAGCCAAGAAGTGGCTGAAAGAGAATTTCAGATTTTTGGACATTGAGAAGGACGTTATAATTGATTTTAAAATTGGAAAGGGGTCTGCGGACTTGGTTGACATATTTGAGAGGGAGAAGAAATACCCTGCTGCTAATGATACATCGATAGGCGTAAGCTTTGCACCGTTGACAGAGACTGAGAAGATAGTTCTAGAAACTGAAAGATACCTTAACTCTAGAGATTTTAAAAAGATATTGCCCGCTGTTGGTGAAGATATCAAGGTTATGGGTCTGAGAAGAGGAGATAAAATATATTTAACCATAGCTGCTGCGATAATTTCTTCTTTTGTAAATGACTTTGATGAATATGTAAATATCAAGGAGGAGCTTAAAGAGAGGGTTTGCAGTTTTATAGAAAAATATACTGATAAAGAGGTTGAGGTGTTTATTAATACAGGAGATGATCTCAAGAAAAGGAGTATTAATGGTCTCTATCTCGTAGTTACAGGTACATCAGCCGAACATGGCGACGATGGAGCCACTGGAAGAGGGAATAGAGTTAACGGTTTAATCACTCCACAAAGACCCATGTCTCTGGAGGCTGCAGCGGGGAAGAATCCCATAAACCATGTCGGCAAACTTTATAACATTATAGCCTCAAAGATCGCGAACCGTATAGCATCGATGGAAGGTGTTGAAGAAGTTTACGTTAAGATTCTAAGCCAGATAGGAAGACCTATTAATGATCCGCTTATAGCTCATGTGTCGGTCATATGTGATGAGAAGATATTTAACACTGTCAAATACGAATCGGAAAGTATAATTAGCGAAGAGTTAAATAATATAAACCTAGTTCGGGAAGAGATACTCAATGGAAAAATTACACTCTTCTAGCTCCATCTAATTCTTTTATTCTTCTTCTACGGTAATCATCAAGTATTTTCCTTATTTTACTCTCCAATTCTTCCTCCTCCGAAACTATTTTTTCATAGGCTTTTCTGTACTCGACCTCAAATTGATCCCTATCCACTAAATAGTAGTCGTCAATCTTTATCAAATGGAGTTTATTTTTTAAGAGAACGGGTACTTGAGCTTTCTCAATGACGCTTCGTATCTCTTGAGAAATATTACTGCCAATAATGACGGCTTTCGGTTTTGTTTTCATTAGCTTCTCCCGTAGATAATCCACGTTTATGTTGTTCTCCAATGAAACTATCACTTTTTTGTTCGTAACTTCTTTCTTATTGAAAACTTCCAGAGGATATACTACTAAAAGCTCTCCTTCTATGTATTTCTTAAAGTAATCTTTAAGTCTTTGAAAGTTTAGTTTTAAAGTTTCTATATCCTCCTTAAGCTTCTCTTTGTCTTGCTCCAACCCTTCTATACGCTTTAGAAGTGATTCGTAAAGCTTAGTCTTTCTAAATTCTATTCCCTGTATACTAAGGATTTTCTGAAGCGCTTCTTCTGTCTCTAGAAGTTTTAGTTCGAGATCTTTCTTCTCATAAGTCAGTTTTTCATTCATGCGTCTTAGCTTAGCAAGTTCATCGACTAATCTTCTAACAGTTTTTGTGACCTCATCAGGTGATATTTTTTTCTCTTTATGGTACGTGAGCGTTGGCAATGTTTCTGGTAACAGGTATTTTTCAGAAACACTTCTAATTGCATCATGGGTGCTATATCCTCTCACAACTAATGCCTTAACCTCCGCCGAAGGTATATCGAGTTCAAGTCTTTTTAACTCACTTTCTACCTTGTCCATTTTACTAGCATAGTGGTTATAGGCTTTTAATGCTGCAGCCAGAGCGTCTCTCTGATGGGTGTCATGGATTTTTAGCGGGTACTTTTGCTCTCCTATAAATATTGAGACAAGCTCCTTTTTTTCGTTTATAGTGAGATCATGTTCAGGAACATAGAGTATAGCATTGAGTGATGATGCTAATTTCTTAACATAAACTGGTGGAGGAGATACGTCTGTTGCAACTACCAGTACTCGTCCAAGATTAGAAACTTCTCTAATAAGTTGATTTCTACTTAGCCAACGTCGCGTTATCAAGGATAGTAGTCTTCGATTAATGTCTAGCACTGCGACACCTGTGGAGATTCCGGGATCGACGCCCATGATAAGATACCTGTTAGGAGTATACCTTTTTACTGATTTTTCTCCAAGTGGAATAAACTCAACAGTGCCCTTACTTATAGGTTGGATGTTAACTTGTACATCTTGTGTTTTTCTCTTTTTTACAAGCCCATATAATCTTCCTCTCGGTGCATAAACTATAAATGCACTTCTTTCTAAGCCTGATTCGGCTTTTCTAGCATATAAGTCGTAGTCTATTCTATGCCTATCCAATATTTCTTTTACTTCTTTAGTCAATCGAAGGATCATGAGCTCAATATTTCTTCTATATCTTTCTTTGCTCATGCCTCCTTGAGAGACATTACGACCCTTTGAGATCACTATTTTTGTCTCATTTTCAAATAAAAGTACTTCCGAGCCTACGCCGTGATATGCCAGTAATGCACAAATTTCAGCTGATTTTAGGGGCGAAGGTTTGCCTCCCTCCAAGTTTAATGTCAGTGCTAGGTTTTCCAATTTATAAAGCTTGCCCTGTATGAGGTTTACTTGGATTATTCTAGGAATATATTCCATCTTCTGAAGTCTCGAGATTATTTCCTCGCTATTAGACCCAATCTCGTAGATGTTATCTAAAGCTATAGCATCTACCTTATAGGACGTTACGATATCGGCTAAATCCTTGAAAGAGACGCCTTCTCCCCTTTTTCTTATTTTACCATCTATCAATAATGCATAGGCATACCGAGTATTCTTCCCCTTTTGAGGCGAATTGCCTGGTAGGATATCTATACCCAAGATTTTTCTAAGAGGTAAGTTCGGTATTTCATTCACCCTTGTTGCTAATCATATCTAAAACATTTTTCATTTCATGTTCAATTTCAAGTGTTGGTATATATTTTCTTTTAAAAAATTTTAGTACATTTGTCAAGTCTCTAACAAAATATTCTTTTGCTAGGGGATGAGAGCTATGTAACCACTGAGGCCAATCAAAAATAATGAACTCTTTATCTTCTATGGTATTCTTTCCTAGAAGGATTATATTGTACTCGCTTAGATCTCCATGCACTATTTTCCCTTTTTTGTATATGTTGATAACTTCTTCAATTATCTTCTTAAGTGTTTCTCTAGGATTTTCAAGATGTGGCGTCCTAAATAACTCGATGCCCTCATAATATTCCGTTACTACTATATGCCTATTCCAACTTACAGGGATTGGTACTGAGAAACTAAAAGGATGAAGTATTTTGAGGGCAGTAAATTCATTCTTGGCTGAAAGTCTCGACCTATATAACCAAGAAATATGTCTCTTATCGCTAAGGTATAGTCTTTTCCTTTTTGCCTGCCTAAAGCTGATTCTTCCTGACCTATGTATCTTCACAGTCACCTTTTTGTTCGAAGGTGTTAAGCCGATGTAAACATCTGATTCCTTACCGACTCCTATGGGCGATACCGATATGGAGGATAGTATTCCACTTTTGTAAAGCGCATTTAATGCTAGACAATCATAACCCCAGCTAGTTAATATATATCCTGTGTAGGAAATTTTCTGCCTTTGTACTAATCCGAGCTCATTAAGTCTCCGCAGTATCTTCAGTGTCTTTTTCATAGGGATTTCAGCATATGCTGAAATCAGCTCTACTGGAACAAAGAGATGCATTATCATGCCTCTTTCTATAACCGCAAGTATCCTAAAATCCTCAGGAGTTAAAACCTTCAAAGCCCTTAGAACACGAGTTATCATGTTACCATGATAACCTTATTGCCTTAGTAATATTTTAATCAATGTGTTTTAAGTTAATTACTTAAGTGACGAAACAGCTCGCGACTGATTAATGATGTAGTCCTCGATTACTGATATCATCTTGTTAGTCAACTATATACTTCTTAAAAGAAGTCTAGGAGGGATTTTCTTTCTAGTCCTATGAATGTAATCTTATGCGTTGCTGGGAGAGCAACATTATATACTCTAGTTTTTCGAATAGTATCGATATGGTTTATGCTCCTATGCGCATGTCCATGTATAACCACCGTTGGTTGATATCTCTCAATTATCTTTGTCAACTTAAAAGATGAAAGGAATGGCCATATCCTAGGCTCTTCTCCAATGAGTGTTTTACATCGAGGAGCATAATGTGTCACTAAGATAACATGTTTCATTCTTTGAATAGCTTCCTTTAGTAATTTTTCAATATTTCTCAGTTTTTCTCGATAATATGCATATATACCGGGCATATTCTTTTGCTGCCAGAAAGTAGGCTTATCTAGGGCACCCTTTGAGCCTACGACTGCAACGCCTTTTTCTTCAATAAATAGTACCTTATCATCCACCCATTCTATCTCATTACATATATTATACAATTTGTCTATTCTATCATCATATTCTTCGTTCCCCCTTATACCGAGAATAATTCCACTATAATACTTTCTTAAAACTTTGGTCACATGCATGCATTCACGTACTCTACCTTTATATATTATATCTCCAGCTAAAATAAACACATCAATTTTTCTGAGAAGATGCGAGTGTTTCATTAGTGCTTTCTCAAAAAGAGTTATATGTTTTGGAGAATGTATATCCGAAGTAGCTGCTATAATCATGGCTATCTCAGTAGATATACGATGCTACATAAAATTAATAATAACTTTACGCAGATACTATTGGAAGGATATCCATGAAGAAATGCAAGAAAATAGAGCTTGTCGTGTTTGACGTTGATGGTGTATTGACGAAGATCGACAGTGTTTGGAGATTCTTACATCAGAATCTTGGTACTTGGAAGGCGGCAAGAAAGCACCTCGAGATGTTTAAGAAAGGAGAGATAACATATGAAGAGTGGGCTAAGTATGATGTTCTCCTTTGGCGAGGCATATCTTTTGAGAGAATAAACAAGATTTTAGACAAAGTACCTTTGAGAAGCGGTACCTTTAGGGTCATAAAGTTTCTCAAGGAGAACAATATAAAAATCGCGACCATCAGCGCTGGACTTGACATATTGTCTAATAAGATTAGTTCGCTTTTAGGTTTTGACTATAATATTTCTAATGAGTTGGTTTTCGAAAATGGTAGGTTAACAGGAGACGTTATAGTAAAGGTAGGATTTAGTAATAAGGGCGATATACTCCTAAAGTTATGCGAAAGTATAGGTATAAACAGCGGGAATGTGCTTGTTGTTGGTGATAGCGAAGTGGATGTTCCCATGATGAAAAAAGCAGGTTTCTCAATAGCCTTTAACCCAACAAGTATAGAAGTTATTGCTGTGTCTAATATGACCATATATTCGAACTCCCTATTCATCATACTGCCAATACTGAAAATGTTTTTATCATAAAATGTCTATAATATAGTCTTAGATGAGGAAACTGACCTGAGCCGAAAAATGACGAGATGCACCTCTTCTGATACTTCTTCATTTTCTGTATTTTTAAAGGGACAGGAGAGAGAATATAGGGTGGTGGCAATTTGTCCTTATGTCTGCAATATATCGCCAAATGTTATAATCTTCATGTTTTCTGGTAGGCGCGTAACATCTCCGATTCTCGCACCAATTACTAATTCTATTTTCTTTTCGTAAGCTATGTCTACAATTCTCTGAGTGATTATTCCGTCAAATATAATAGTTTTAACATTGTCTAGGCCACTAATAGTCTTTACTAGGTCCTTAACTGGTACTCTTGCTATGTTCTTCCAATTTTCGTCGTACACCAATGCTTCGAGAGTGCCCTTAAGATTACTTATTTCCTTCATGACATCTTCAGGAATTTCGACTGTTAAAGCATAGCTAGGTGCAACAGTAGTTTTTTCTTTTAATACTTTTTCTTGTTTAATTCTTTTTTCTTTCTCAAGCGTCTCTAAGAATTCTTCCAGCGGTAACTTGTTTCTTAGAGCTTTGGCTATTTCCTTACCTGTAAGTTCCTCTACTTCTCTACCAGGCGGTGCCCTAGCAACATAATCCACATCGACTTTTCCTACAACATTTTTCACTATTAGTTCTCCACCTCTATCACCGTCGACAAGAAGTATGACATTTTTTCTTTTGGATAATTCTATTATGGTTTTAGGAAGAGTTGCTCCCTCCATAGCGATAACATTCCTATATCCATGTCTAAGAAGGTTGATGACATCAGCTCTCCCTTCTACAATAATAATAGTATCTGATCTATCTATATCGGGACCCGCTGGTAGACCCTCGGGTCCATACTTCCTAATTTCGGTTACACGCAGGCTTTTCAGTACTTCTTCGGTAAGCTCTTTTGATTCAGGTAATTCTTGTTCCCACTTTCTTAGCAATTCTTTAGCTCTTTCGATTATCTTCTTACGTTTTTCTTCTCTTACATCTTCTATTTTTGACACTTCAGCCTTAGCATTATATGGTCCCACTTTATCTATTGTTTCTAATGCTGCTGCGATTAATGCGGTTTCTGCCCTATCTAAGTTTGAGGGTATTTTTATATGACATATCGTTCTGTTACCACTTCGATTTAATGATACTTCTATTCGGCCGAGTCTGCCACTTTTTTGTAGTTCACGAAAGTCTAACTCTTCTCCTAATAAACCCTCTGTTTGTCCAAAAATAGCTCCTACTATGTCAGGTTTCTCTACAGTACCAAATATCTCCATCCTTGCATGTATTATATACTTAGCAGTTACAGGTGTACCTCCCATTAATCATCACCACCTAAAAGGCTAATTTATGATTATGTCAGCATATTTTTATTTCTAACCTAGTACAAATATGCTAGGTCTAAACTTTGATATTTTAATGTCCATACAGCAGAGGGAATAAATGCCTCCTAAAAAGTACAAAATCATCATGAACTATGTAATGTATAGAGGTCTAGAGTACTTTAATGAATAAGGGGTGCGCTATTCCGCCTGTTAACACATGATGTCATCGCTTTGACGATACATCGCCTTTTAGCTCGTCATGCTCTCTCACAGGCGGAAACAAGCGCACCCATCTATGTGGCCTACTATAAAATAATTTAATTTTCGGTATATAGAATTTTCTCGTTTGAGGGCGAAAAAATAATTCTAACCCCCCTCCCCCTCACTTCCCTCTACATTATTTGAATATGGTTATTCACTCTATTTCATATGAGATGTAGAGAATGTGAAGGAAAAATCGTTGTAAACCCCGAGGGATTTTATGTTTGCAGTGAGTGTGGACTTATTCAGGAGGAATATATACCATTTGAGTTTTCTAATGAAAAAGAAGGAGAAAGCATTTACACTTTGGATTATATTGGATCATTTGTGGACGGAGAGGGAAAACATAAGGAATATGTGATATCTAAGCTTCATCTATACTATGGCAGAGGGCAATTATACAAGTATTCACACTATAACATCTTAAAGGAGTTTAATTCTATTTGTGAAATACTAAAAATACCTCATGGTATAAGGAAAAAAGCCATAAGAATTTACTATAGGCTAATTAAGGAAGTAAAAGACAGGCGTAATAAAAAGAAAATATTTCATTTTAAGTACCTTGCTACAAGCCTAATCTTGGCTCTTAGAGATTCCGAGTTTGAAATACCATGTAAGGATGTATTAGGCGTCTTTAATTCACGAGGACACACTATAAGCAAGTCAGAATTAATGGAAGCTTTTAACACCGCAAATAAGATAGGCCTTTATAAAAGGTTTGATATTGCAAGACTAGTTCGAAGATACTCTAAAATAATACTTGTTAGTCTTCCGGTAAAAAACATATCTTCTTCCAAAATTG
>Ga0209410_1001232_pt1 | contig 12389 bp, 13 predicted proteins | sample Mar14436cmmetaG_FD_184135 | JGI IMG/M metagenome (GOLD analysis project Ga0209410, IMG submission 184135) | Marine hydrothermal vent microbial communities from Guaymas Basin, Gulf of California to study Microbial Dark Matter (Phase II) - Marker... ... | reverse complement strand
TTCCCAAATCTTCAAACCTGAGGCGGCGTACACGAGGCTTGAATCAACAGCAGCTTCAAAACAACGTCAACACCAGATAGGTTGACCGCCGAATTCTGTGGCTCTATAGATTTAATCCGTCTCCAGGCGCACGGTGAAAGTGATCCCTCATAAAATCACACAGTCTGCGCAGACTCGTGGTTCTGAACCATATCCCCAATCCTCCCGAGATTCGTGCCATCGAGCAGATATGCATGCGCATCATCGATCTCCAGCGCGTGCACAGCAATCGGACCAAGCAGATCCGGATCTAAAACATTGAATGGCACGCCGCCGCACAGATCATTGAACGCCGGCATGAGGATCACCTGCGGATCAGCAGAACCATGATTACGATAACAATTCGTAAATGCCGGATCATTCCTGCGGAGCGTGGTTCTGATCCACGCGGACTCTGAGCTCTGGCATCCGAGATCGTCGATGAACCGGATGTGTGGGTGGTTGTGCGCCATAATCATGTATTTCGCATTCAACACATCCGGAAGTGCCCATGCATGCCCATGCACATACCCGACACCGTCCAGTACGAAACCTCCGGATGCGTGCAGCGTGACCTCTTCTCCTGTATATTTATCGATGCCACCGTCATGGTTGCCGGGAGCGATATCCACTGGTGCATGACTGGATATGGCTGCAAGAAGCGCCGGAAGTTCACGCTGCTCCTGCCATGATATGTACGGAATATTGTGTTTGACATCTCCAACCAGCACGATTCGATCTGGCGAATGATCGGATATCAATTTCAATATTCTATCAAGTATCTTCTTGGTCCGCGATGGTATGCTGATCCCGCGCCGATACAGTTCCCGCTCGATTCCGATATGCAGGTCTGCTATGACGAGCGTATCGATGGTGTTGTGAACGACAAGCGCTGGTTCATTCGGAATCGGTTGAACTGTGAGTGGCATTTGGGTGTATCAAGGATGTGGCGGCACATAGAACCTGTGCTGGGAAGTTAGCGGCATCGAATGCAAAAGAGGGTGATCATCGTGGACGACCTCTCTTCTGCTTATGAATGGAACCATTCTATGAGTAGAGGATATTCTCCTTTGCGGTACGTGTTTAGCGCTCAGCCTCGCCCCATCATCTGGCGACTACCCAAAAGACCCTGCTTGCGCCAATGCCGCCAGCACGGTCATGATCCGCTCGTGAATTGGCGTCCCTTTTCCATTTCGCAGTGTCTCTACGATCATCAGCTGGACAACATGCCCGGCGATTTGTGCCCTTTCTGCCCTATTATTGGTAGGCTCAACTCCCGGATGAGCGACAAGCGTGAACTGGTTATGGCAGGGGAGCTAAACACACATATACAGACATACGCATAAACCAGAGTCCCCCACAAACTTTTTCTATGGCAGTTACAGATACTCACATTCCAATGGCGTATGAACCACGAAGGTTCGAACATAATTACATGTGAGTCTTGGAGGATTTTGAATGAGCAAAATGAGATATAAAAAGACAAATCCGCGGATCGTGTCGCTGATAGAGACTCTGAAATCCAAATCACGCGAGAATAGCGCTCCAATCTGGAAAGATATTGCAAAGCATCTGGAACGCCCGAAAAGGAGTTATGCGATGGTGAATCTCAGCCGCATCAACCGGCATACCACGGAGAGCGAGACCATTGTTGTGCCTGGCAAGGTGCTCGGTGCAGGTGATATAAACCATCCCGTGGTGGTGGGCGCTTTTGGTTTCAGTGAGGGTGCGCGGTCAAAGATCATGGATGCTGGTGGAGAATGCCTAACAATCGAGGAATTGACCGCAAGAAATCCCGCAGGATCGAATGTGCGGGTAATCAGGTGATGTTATGAATACAATTATTGATGCAGATGGGCTGATTCTTGGCAGGCTCGCGAGTGTTGTTGCCTCAAGACTGCTCAATGGCGATACCATTGCGATCATCAATGCTGAACGTGTTGTGATATCAGGCGGCAAAGATGCCACATACCGGGAGTACAAAGAGACCGTGGACCGGGGATCAACGATAGCAGGTCCGTACTTCCCAAGGAGAGCAGATCATATCGTGAAGCGGACAATCCGCGGTATGCTTCCCTACAAGCGCATGCGTGGGCGCGACGCAATGTCGAGACTGCGCGTGTACATGGGCACGCCCATAGAACTGTCAGAATCGACGACAGAGACGATCCCCGAAGCAGATATATCGCGATTGGGGACCATCAGATACGTAAGACTTGGTGAACTCAGCGCAACGTTGGGCAGTTAATGTATATCAAAATCCCGCATGATCGGATCGGTGCACTGATCGGCCCGAAGGGCAGCATCAAACAGTTAATCGAGGAACTCTCAACCGCAACACTGGATATTGACAGCGAATCAGGTACTGTGCGGATATTATCATCCGATGATCCGGTACGAGGTATACGGGCAGTGGAGGTCATCCAGGCAATCGGTAGGGGTTTCAGTCCCGAGCGGGCGATCAGATTGTTCGATGACGATCTACTGATATTCGAACAGATCGATATACCAGCAAACACTCCGAAGACGCTGAAACGCATCAGGGGCAGGATCATCGGAAAAAGTGGAAAAACAAGGGAATTAATCGAGAATATGACCCATACCAGCGTCTCGGTGTACGGGAAAACAGCAGCAATCATCGGATATCCTGAGCAGGCTCATGTTGCAAAGACCGCCATCGGAATGCTGATCGATGGCATGCCGCATTCGTCGGTATACGGTTTCATCGAGAAGAAGCGGCGTGAACTTGCCGGGAAGCGGATTTAAAAAAGTCTACTGGTACATTTTCGGATGATCTCTGAACTGGCTCGCAGCATCGATAACATTTAAATGTGATAGTCTCAATGAAGATGAATAACCGTTGATTATAATACGATAAAGGAGGCTAAATATGCAAGAATATTATAGCGGTCTTGAGTTCTGGACTATGACAGTTGTGTCAGTTGTAACGGTCATAGCCCTTATTGGAGGCATCCTGTTTCAGATGAAGAAATGGGGGCTCGGATCAGCAGGATACGGAAAACCTGGTCAGGGTGGCAGCATCATAGCATTCCTGAAACTGCTATGGTCACAGATATTTGATAAGAAGCATAAGCAGGGTGTGATCACGACACTCGTGTTCGACATCCTGTTACAGCGACGCATACTCAGAAGGAGTATCACCAGATGGGTTATGCATATAACAATCTTCTGGGGCTGGATCATGCTCTTTTTATTCTCGATGGGGATATTTGTGGTAGAACTGCTCAACAAGGTAGGAGTATACCATGCCGATGTACATCCCCTGGTCGAGAACTTCCCAACGGTCATGCTGCTGGACGAGGTCTTCAGCTACCTGCTTCTGATCGGTGTGCTGATTGCGATCGCAAGAAGACTGTTCATCACAGAGGTTCGTGAGAGCACCATGTTCTATGATGTAGTCCTGACAGGTGGACTGTTCATCATTGTGATCACAGGATTCATCTCGGAAGGCATCAGATATCATGGCACTGAGCATGCCACTGCACTCACCGATTTCTGGAGTCTTGGGATCAGTTATCCGCAAGCGCCTCATGCAGCGCTCTTCCACGTGGTGATCTCGCTCCTGTTCTGTGTTGCGTTGATACCGTTTACGAAGTACATTCACATCATCGCAACGCCGCTCTCCATTCTCGCGCACGGAGGTGGTGAGTGATGGCTAAAAGAGAACCATCAGTCACAACCGAGCGGTTCACGACATCACAGTTGCTGGAGATTGATGCCTGTACCAGGTGCGGTGAGTGTCTGAACTGGTGTCCGGTGCTTGAGGAGATACAGGAGGAGACTTTCATTCCTGAAGGCAGAGAAGGCATGACCGACAAGCAGAAGGAGGACTTTTCGCCGAAGAACAAGATCACTGTCATGCGGGAGATGTTCAACAAGGGTTATGGTCTTCGCGCAAAGATATTCGGTCCGAGGCAGATACCAGAGAATGACATCCTGAAGTTCAGGGATGAACTGTATCACTGCACGACCTGCGGGATATGCTCGACGGTCTGCGAGGCATCCTTAAATACCGTTGAACTCTGGGAGTCGATGCGCGCGAATATGGTTAAGCACAACCGTGGACCATTCGGCAAGCAGACCGGTTTTGTGAAACTGCTCGAATCACACAACGTCTTTGCTGCTGATCAGGAGGATCGTCTCTGCTGGGTTCCTGAGGATGTCGAGATCAAGGACAAGGCTGATATCGCATACTTCACAGGATGTACAGCAGCGTACCGGATGCAGCGGGTCGGTGTTGCAACCACCCGGGTGCTCAATGCACTGAACATTCCGTTCACGATGCTTGGGCCAGAAGAATGGTGCTGCGTCTCTGTTCTGATCAGAACCGGTCAACTCGGACTCGCAAAGGAGTTTGTGAACCACAACGTCAATGCCATGGTCGACAAGGGTGTGAAGACTGTTATCTATGCGTGCGCAGGATGCCATCGAACCAGCATCATCGACTGGCCCAAGTTCTATGAAGGAGGAGAGCTCCCGTTTGAGGTTCTTGCCATCAGTGAGTACATGGACAGATTGCTGGATGATGGGACTCTCAGTGAGAGCGATTTCGACTGGAAGCATCCACTCAAGCAGCGAGTAACATTCCATGATTCATGCCACACAGGAAGGCATGTCGGGGTCTTCGATGAACCGAGAAGAATCTACAACATGGTTCCTGGTATGGACTTCGTTGAGATGGCAAGAAGCAGGGAGATGCAGCGGTGCTGTGGAGCAGGCGGCGGAATCAAGGCTGGAGTCTCTGATCTGGCACTGAAGATGGCTCAGAAGAGGGTTAAGGATGCTGAACTCGTGAATGCCGACATCATAACAAGTACCTGCCCGTTCTGCAGGCGGAACATCATGGACGGCATCAATTCGATGGACACGAAGATCATCTTCAAGGATCAGCAGGAGATTCTTGCGGAAGCGATGGGGCTTGACCTCACAGTGCCGCAGAACCCGTACACAGACAAGCAGTTGTAATGGTTGAAATATTCAGCCATTACTATTTTTAATTTCCATTGGGAAATAAACTTAAGTGTTATGAAATAGTTTATAACAGACCATTGAGGGATCACTTATGGTAAAATTTCAATTCCTGTTACCGGTTGATGGTTCTGATTATTCCAGAGTAGCCATCAAACATGCCATACGGATGGCAGAGATGTACAATGCAGAGATTTCACCGGTCTATGTGGTGGATACCAGGGTATATAAGGACGAGGAAAGTGTCGAGGAGCAGACAGCGATCGGGCAGGCACTGGTGGACGATGTCCGGAACCAGTGCAGGGATCGTGGAGTCAGTATTCTCGAAACAGCAGTTCTTTTCGGATCACCGTACAACGAGATCATAAGGGAACAGAAGAAGATTGATGCCAGCCTGGTCATTCTTGGCGCTTGTGGTGCTGAACGTGTCGAAGGCGAAACGATCGGCAGCACCGCAGAGCGTGTGCTTCGTGGCGCGCGATGTCACATACTGCTGGTGCGGGACAAACTTGAGAACGATCAGTTTTACAGGAATGTGTTGATTCCATCGGACGGCTCGATCGATGCTGAATATGCTGCTACATTCGCTGCAAGCATCGCACACAGATACGGTTCCGGTCTGATGGCATGTTCTATGATACGCATCGGTAACAGAAAGGATATGTTAGAAGCACAGCGGATCACCGATGATGTGGTAGCACTCGGCAGATCCAAAGGCATCGAGACAGAGACCCTGATATGGGAGGGAAAACCTGCCGTGGAGATACTGAAGGTGATCGATACCAAGAGCATCGATCTCGTGGTTATCGGCTATACAGGAAAGGGCATGGTCTCTCGATGGATACTCGGAAGCGTATCCGAGAAGGTTGCGCGAACCGCGCCGTGTTCGGTCTTTGTTGTGAAGAGTGCCCGTGCTGAGCGGGTATATACTGTGAAAGGAGCTTAAAATATGGCAAAATTTCAGTATCTGGTACCGGTTGACGGTTCAGTCCAGTCGGATGCCGCGGTCGTCCATGCCGCGCGATTCACTGATATATATGGCGCAGAACTGACGATCGTTCATGTGGTGGATTCCAGTGTATATAAGGAGCCAGAGATCGTCGAAAGCATGGAAGCAGCCGGGGAAGCTTATCTTGATCAGGCTAAGGAGATTGCAGCAGAGAATAACGTTACCGTGAAATCGGCAAAGGTGCTGGTTGGATATCCATTCGATGAGATCATCCATGAAGCATCCGAGATTGATTGTAGTGTGATCTTTATAGGTGCAACAGGAATATCCCGCTCTCCTTATATCGGGACGGTTGCCAGCCGTGTACTCCGTGGTGCTGAGTGTCATGTCATGCTGGTGCGGGGCGGCATGCCAGCCGAAGGTTACAATAACATCTTAATCCCGACAGACGGCTCAGAGAGTGCGGAGTATGCAGCACACTCGGGCTTGAGTATCGCAAAGCGATTTGGCTCAAAAGTCGCTTGCTGCAACATCGTTGATACGAGTCACGTCGTTGAGACGCGGGTGGTTACTGCTGGCGGCGTTGGCGCAGGCAGACATTATGGTGATGTGATCAAACTTTCAAAGTCGATGGTACAGAAGATGCGCCAGCGTATGCTTGACGAGTCCGCCAAAATCGCAGAACGGGTGAAAGAGATTGCAGACGCAAAGGGCGTCGATGCAAGGATCGTGGTGCGTGATGGCAAGCCTGCACAGGAAATCCTGAAGATCATACGGGACGAGGGCATCGATCTGGTGGTGATGGGGTATACAGGAAAGAGAATGGTCTCGAAATTACTGATGGGAAGCGTCTCAGAGAAGGTTGCATCCACTGCACCGTGCTCGGTCATCGTTGTTCGCAGTACCAGGATGGAACGGGTGGTTCCGGTATATGAATAGATAACCGGCATCAGGTGACCAGGGTGGGGGTCAAATATACGATTAAGTAGTTAATGAGTCATGGAAACAGACGGCATATCAAAACTCATCGAACACAGGTGGATAATCGCACTCATAGCAGGTATTTCGATTCTTTTCTTAGCGATCGTATACATCATACTTCCGCTTCTGGATGGCATCGTTCTTGGTGTGGTGTTTGCGTATGTTGGAAGACCGATCAACAATAAACTGTTAAAATACACGAGATTTGCCCCATTTATTGCAACAGCTTGTGTCATAGCTCCGATCGTGTTTATAGTTGGAATTGGAGCGATTGAAATTATAAATCAGATCATCTGGGCGATCGAACATCATTCAGAGATCGTAACATCATTTACACAAACGATTGAGGAGCTGGACATTCCTGAATTCATATACGCAGATATCTCAAGAACGGTCGAGAATATCACCTCCTCGATTCTCGGAATCATCGGACAGATTCCAGCATTTGAATATGCGCAAAGGATCGCTGTGCTCGCAATCAATTTTATCATCTCGATATTCGTCTGCTTCTTTCTCTTACTGGAAGGCGATCGATTGGTAACACTCCTCAAGAATCTGCTTCCGCAAACAAACACCACAATCATCGATACATTCATCGGACATGCGGATCGGATACTGGCAGGAATATTTATCGGCAATCTCTATGTTGCAATCGTTGCCAGCATGATCTCGATATTCGTATTCTATTTCTTTGAAGTTCCGCATACCCTTGCGATGGCATCGCTCGTCTTCCTTGCATCGCTGATCCCCGTATTTGCCGGCTGGATGATCCTTCTTCCGATCTCGATAGGCAGATATTTTACGTACGGGTTATGGGATGCGATCATCTTCTACGTCTTAGCCTCGATCATCATCTATGGTCCGACAGAACTGGTGCTCCGTCCGTATATCATCGGCGTAAAATCATACACACATCCATTGTTGATGATGCTGATGTTCATTGGCGGCGCATTCGTTGCCGGTATCGCTGGTTTCTTCCTCGCGCCGATGCTGATGGGCATTCTTATCGCTGCGTACCGGACGTATGATGATCTGATACACGAACGGATCAAGCTACCTGACCTGCTTGAGAAGCAACAGTAAGGTATTTAATCCCCCAAATGATAACCTTTGTATAGGGAATAATGGGAGGGATCGTCACTGGCTAATCAGACATCGATTACTGGAAACATCGCTCTGCTGTGCGCGGTGTTGATCGGAATCACAAACATCTATGTATCGCCGACCTGTGTGGGAACGTCCGGATTCATAATCCTGTTCTCACTGATGGTGTTAACAGCGCTATCCGTGCCAGTTATATATATGCTTCCGAACCGTGCGATCAAGTTTGCTGCATACATGTTTCTTGGTTTTTCTGCTTACTGGGTCGCAGGTGCTGCAACAAACCTCACACCGACAGGCATTATCTTCGACTCATTCCAGTTCCTGCCCACAGCCATCTTCGCCATGGCAAATGCCATCGTTATCCTGATCGCAATCGTAGACTCTCCGAGATATGGATACGGGTTTGCAGGAATGGGATTCGCGATCATGGTGTACAATGTCGCGCGAACATGGAATCTGGACTATGTTGGCGGGAAACCGGATATGCTGCTGCTGACAATAGTTCTCTGCTCGCTGATACCATTGTTGTGGGGTTATCTGCTTTCAGGTACTGCGAGAAATCTCAGATTCTCTGCGGTCAATCGATTCTATGCAACCCTAAAAACAGGATTTTTGACACTTTCGGTATTCGTTATACTTGCTTTGACAGTTGAGATCAGCCAGCATCCAAACATCGATAAACTCGGCGAAGTGTATGTCTTTATCTCGATGTTCAGTGGAGACATTCTTCAGATCTGCTGGTATTATCTCTTATCGAATGTTGTCTTCGTCATGACCGTATTCTTTGCAGACCATCTGGTACTGAACGCATTCGATATCGAAAAGGAGATGACAGAGGACGGCGAAGTTGTGTATCAGAGATCGATAGCGGAAGCAGAGGAAGAGGAGGAGAAAAATCCCTATGGACCTATCATAAAGGAGATGAATAACTTTCAGAGCGAATTTAAGAAGGGAAAATTAAACAGGTTAACCTGTGTACAAAAACTTGGTAAATTCAGGAGTGAACTGGATTTGCTCGTTTCAAAGTACGACTATGGATCAAAAAACGATGCGGAAAAACTTCTGCACAAAATAGAGAGAAATGTAGAGTTTTCATTCAAATAAATGCTGACAACAGACGATTATCTCAACATTCTTGAGACCTGCAGGATCAAGGGTCATGACGATGCCATCATACGTGCGCTCCGATATATCGATCTTGGCTATCCGATCATGCTGTACGGTCCTCCAGGTAACGGGAAAACAACGATTGCAGAGCATCTTCTAACGTCACTTGGCGGGGGAACAGACACATTCTATAAGATCGAGGGCACCGAAGGGATGAGTGAGTACCAGATCATCGGCGGTTTTCACCCGCTCTCGATGTCAGGCAATTCGGAACTCGCTGAACGATTTGTATACAAGCACGGCGTCGTTACGCGGGCAATTACGGATCACAAGAACCTGTTGATCGATGAGTTCACACGCGCGCCGAGTTCTGCGTACTCAGGTCTCTTTCTGCTGCTCTCGCTTGGCACACTCTCGCTTGAATACAACGAGAAGACCATCACAAAACCTGATGACTGGATACTGATCGCAACCGCAAACTTTGGAGATGAAGGGACATACCGGCTCAGCAATGCGCTGAAAAGAAGATTCGTCCCGATCGACATCGGCTATCCGACCAACTCTACCGAACGATCACTACTTGCAACGATCACACCTGATCTCGACTGTCAGGTGGTGGATGCCATACTCACATTTGCGGATGAGACGAGAGCGATCTGGAAGAAGGATCGTGGTCTTCCACAGGGCTTATCCACAGACGGAGTCATCCGGATGGCTCGGTACTGCGAACTTTCCATGAAACAGGGCTCTGATCGTGTAAGCGCATTCATGGATGCGGCGTTTCATCAGGGCACGATCATTGCGGATGAGACAGACCCGCATTCCATACGCAGGGTGCATGAACTGGTGATCTCGACCGGGGACATGCTGTGAGGCATCATGGATATCGTTTCTGATACAGCATCGTACTGCGCACAATTCCTGGAAGGTAACAACCGCAGGATTTATCAGAGAATAATCGACAATTGCAGACAGATCAGCAACGATGTGCTCAAAAGAGATTATTATATTCCTCCAACGTTTGAAGAGATGGCGTACCTGGAGTATGATGGTACAGGAAACATCGCCATTCACAGGACGCAGGCAGAGTTCTGCACTCGTGGAAGACGGATGGATGCGGTCATCGGAAGGATGAGAGTAAGAAGTACTCCGGTACTGCATCTTGCGATTCTCTTTGACAATTCGGATTGTATGACGGCATGGGCAAGATCCGAGATGCTTGAGCAGGAGATACGTCCGGATAGCGCGCCGTTGATCGCTGCAAAGATCGCTGCAATCGCGCTGCTCGAAGGAATTCGCGATGCAGAGACCAGATTATTCATCACGTTTGGATCGGATATCGAGGTTCAGCGCGAGATCGATCACAACAGATTGCTTGCGGCAGATGGCTCGGGGTGCTGCAGGCTCGATCTCGCACTGGCAGAGCTGCTGCGCATGAGATGGGATATCAGGTCAGGGGAGCGACATCTCTTCATTCTCACAAGTATGCCGCCTGATACCGGTACTGGTGTGCTGCTCGATGATATCGGCATACAGGAGGCGAGCCTGGTATATATGAGACGGATGGTCAGACAGGGCGTGCGGATTCTGTACCTCCCGATATTCACGCAGATGGATCTCGTTGATATGAGGGTCGGAGCATATACGAGCAGAAGTTTTGCCCAGCGCATCCATGAACTCGGAATCGCGGTTTCGCTGATCGGAAGGACAGATACATTCGTGCCCGCGCTTCGTTTTGGAATCAAGCAGATGCTGCAACACAGGGTTTGAGTTACGGGTCATGGTAGAGAACTACACCCTGCCCTTCGCATGCTCGATCACATGCCCGATCTCTGATGCGATCATCTCGATGCCAAGTTTCACAGCATTTGGCGATCCTGGCATGCAGAATACTGCGCATCCTCGCGAAACTCCGGCTATGGCTCTCGTCAGCATTGCAGCAGATCCGATCTCACTCATGCTTCTTGCACGGAAGATCTCTCCGAATCCAGGCATCTCCTTCTCGAGCATGGGTCGAATCGCCTCGACCGTGACATCGCCTGGCGCAAGTCCTGTTCCGCCTGTTGTGATGAGAGCGTCCGCACCCATGATCGATTTTTTGAACCAGTTCTGAATTATCTCGATGTCATCGGGAAGCAGCGTGTATCGCACGGTATGCCCATTTGCGTGGAGAGCATCAATAATGATCGATCCTGATACATCATCTGTCCCTTCAGGAGAATCTGCGTTCCCGTATCTGCGATATCTCGAGGAACTGATCGTTGCAACCTCGAATGTATAACTATGCTGTGCACCTCTTCTGTGCTCATCAGGCGTGTTCATGAGATGCACATCACCACCAACCGATATATTCTTTGGTAGTGATGTAGAGGTAAATACCATGTCTGAGATGATCATCAAGCATGCAAAGATACCGTGGGAGAACAGACTTCAGATTGTTGATATCTCAATAGCGGATGGGAAAATCAAAAAGATCGGGAAGGATATATCAGGTGATGCAGAGACGGTCGATGCCCGCGGGGCACTGATGCTTCCGGGAGCGGTCGATGTTCATGTTCATTTCAGGGATCCTGGGCTCACATACAAGGAAGACTGGTACACTGGCTCGTGTGCTGCCGCTGCCGGAGGGGTGACCACAGTAATCGACCACCCGAATACGGTACCACCGACACTGGATAAGAGATCGTTCAAGCTCAAATTGAAGTCTGCTGAACGGAAGTCGGTCGTCGATTTCGGGATCAATGGTGGCGTTACACCTTTCTCGAAGATGCCGGAACTGTGGAATCTCGGTGTGACCGCATTCGGAGAGATTTTCATGGCAGACGGTGAACTTGCAATCGATTCAAAGGAACTCGAAGATTCATTAAAGGCGATCGCTGAACTTGGAGCAATTGCATCTATCCATGCAGAGAATGGGGAACTGTGCAGGCATTTTACGGAAGAGTTACGCAGGATACGCCGCCCGGAGATATACTCACGAGCACGCCCGAACATCTGCGAGGCAGTCGCAATCGAGCAGGTGCTTGGGATGCAGAAGGAGGTCGGTGTACGGATACATATCTGCCATCTGAGCACGAGGGAAGGGATCGGTGTCATCAGGAATAAGAGATACGGGAAGAAAGAGGTTCGATTCACATGCGAGGTATCACCGAATCATCTCTTCCTCCAATACAAGGATTGGGAGCGTCTTGGCACGTTCGGGAAGATGAACCCGCCGCTCAGAAAACGGTGCATGCAGCAT
>Ga0209410_1001231_pt1 | contig 12397 bp, 9 predicted proteins | sample Mar14436cmmetaG_FD_184135 | JGI IMG/M metagenome (GOLD analysis project Ga0209410, IMG submission 184135) | Marine hydrothermal vent microbial communities from Guaymas Basin, Gulf of California to study Microbial Dark Matter (Phase II) - Marker... ... | reverse complement strand
TGATGACTTTCATAGCATCGTGCTATGCTGTTTTCGGCATTGATGCGGCGTTTGTTCTGATTGCATTTGTGTTTGTGGGTGCGATAGGTATTGTGACTGTTGCACTTGCTGCGACATACAGAAGACCCCCTGAGAGACAGCTTTCATATATATGGGTTCCTCCAGCAGCTTTGACTGCTGTTGTACTTGGATACTCTGTACTTATGAGGGAAGCACATTTCTCCAGTCAGGTGTCATTTGATATACAGAATTTTCTCATGATCGACCGTATCCTTCTCATCCTTTTCCTCATATCTCTTGTTGTTCTGCTTGTATCTGCGATTTTGAGAATGTACAGGAGGTTGCCATGAGATCGCTGTGTGCATATCGGAACGGGAAAGTGCTGTCTTTCGCTCTCATGATTCTGTCAGCGGCTGTCATTGTGGCGAATGCCGCGGCTGCCAGCGGGGAGGAAAAAGTTGGCGAAGGAACAGGTGTGCCTGTGATGAATGAGGTCTCTGCATCTCTGATATACACCGCGGCGTTCACGGTTCTTCTCATTGCGTATCTGACTGCGATATCAAGCAGAGACCTCATCAGGCTGCTTATATCGCTTGAGATGATGTTTGGCGCTGTTTTTCTGTCGCTCATACCGATGTTCTCTCTTTCCTCAGGTCATGCAGCTGCCTCAGTGCCTTTTGCGATAGCAATTCTCACAGTGTTCGTGAGCAGTGGGGAGCTTCTCATTCTGATAGCTGCGATAGTGATGTTTGACAGTCGGAAAAAGAGCACAGATGCTGATCTTGTGCGTGAGGGAGGTGATCGCGGCGTATGATATTTCTGCTTCTTGTTCCTCTGGTTGCTGTGTTCATTGCTCCTTTGTTATCGCCGAGAGCTGCATCATGGCTCTCCTCAATAGCGTTTTCAGTTCCTTTCTTCGGCGTTCTTTATTACCTGTTTGCGGGATTTCCTCCGAGAGAGATCATCTTCAGCGCGCCTGCTCCAGTGGGTGAGTTCTATATTTTCGAGGATGGGATTTCAGCAATTTTTTCACTCTCAATATGCGCTGTTTCTGCCATGGTCGCGCTTTATGCGCTCCCTTACATGGAGCATCGCTTCAGAGAGATGGGGGTCAATGTTGAGGAGGAGTTCAGGAAGTATGTGTTCATATACAATCTGTATGCCGCTTCCATGCTCTGGCTCGTTCACTGTGGCAATCTGATAATGCTGTATGTCTTCCTTGAAATCATGCTCATCACTGCGTTCCTTCTGATATACATGTATGGATATGGCAACAGGCAGTGGGTCGGCATTCTGTATCTGATATGGTGCTGTATTGCCGGCGTTCTGACGCTTGTTGGATTTCTGATAATTGCATCTGAGAATGGGACACTCTCGCTTGATGCCATTGAAAAGGTGGGAATGGTTGCGTGGGCTTTTATATTTGCGGGCATGATAATTGAACTTCCTGGACTTGGTCCGCATGTATGGCTGCCATGGGCGCATGCGGAGGCGCCGACGCCTGTTAGTGCTTTGCTTTCTCCTCTTACTGTCGGACTCGCAGGTTATATTATGTTGAGGGTTGCGCTTATTGATGCCGTTTTCTTCAAAGTTTTCACCGTTCCGATATTCATTTACGCTGCGATTTCAAGCATTTATGCGGGATTTTCTGTGTTTGTTCAGACAGATTTCAAGCGACTTCTCGCATATTCAACCGTCTCACAGATGGGCTATATTCTGATTGCGCTGTGTCTTCTCGGTGCTGGCGGAGAAGCTGCGAAGTTCGGTGCGATGGGAGTTTCAATACAATACATGTCGCATGCATTCGGAAAGTCAATCCTGTTCTGCTCAGCTGGAGGTCTGATCGCGCTTTTCGGAATGCGAGACATTGAGAAAATGGGAGGGCTTCATGATGTTGTGCCTGAAATCTCAAATGCTGCCGTGATGGGGTTCATGAATCTCGCTGGAATTCTGACCGTAGGAATGCTCGGCGAGTTCTTCATATTGAGAGGGGTTGTGGAGGCTTTTGGCATGGATCTCGCATATCTGCTGCCTGTTGTTTTCATTTTCATCCTCTCGGGATGGTATGGATTTTACACTATGCGCAAGGTGTTCTACGGAAGACCGCGCTCTTCAATCGCATCAGCAGAAAGCAGCCACACCAGTGCATATCTTTTCGTCCCGCTCTTCGTTCTCGGCGCCCTTTCCGTGCTTTTCTTCTTCCCACCTTTCTCCTCCGCATGGGTCCCCGAGCTGTTCAAAGCGGTCGGCATGGGCGGTAGTAGTGTTGTAAGTGGCGGTGTTTCCGCTTCTGCTGCTGTGGGAGGTGGTCTCTTGCCTTGAACGAATGGATTTTTCCCGTTCTGTTCCTTGCACCTGTGTTGAGCAGCATCCCAATCGCCTTAGCTTACAGACGCAAGGAGCTCGTGCGGAAATTGCCACCTGTCTCAGTCGCGGGCATATTCATCTCGCTTGTCTGCAGCCTCTACATACTTTTCCATGAAGAATTCATGGATAAGTCATTCTCTTACGAATGGATACCTCAACTCGGCATAGACATGGTGCTTCGTATTGACTATTTAAGTGCGAGTATGGGCGTGATAACAGCATTAATCGCATTTATTATTGCAGTTTATGGGCTTGATTACATGAAGGAGGATTACAGACTGCCATGGTATTGGTTCTTTTTCAACCTTTTCACCGCATCAATGCTTCTTGTCGTTTACAGTGACAATCTTTTCCTTCTCTTTGTCGGCTGGGAGGGTCTCGGAATTGCATCCTGGGGACTTATCGGGCACTGGTATCGTGATGATGACGACATCACATTTGTCGGTGTCTCGGGGAGGAGGCTCGGTCCTCTCAACCTATGGTGGCCGCCGAGTCTTGGAGGGTGGCGTGCGATCTCAACGATAAGGTTTGGAGATGTGCCCATGTTCCTCGCCATCGCAGCGATATGGATGCTCTCGGAGGGGCATAACATCAACATTTCTGAGATTGACTGGGAATCTTTATTTTTAAAGGCTGGAGCTGCGGGCACAGTGATCATTTTCATCATGTTCCTCCTCGGTTTGTTCACGAAATCAGCGCAGCTTCCTTTCAGCGAGTGGCTTATGACAGCGATGACAGGTCCCACGACAGTCAGCGCACTGCTTCACAGCGCAACGATGGTGGCAGCAGGAGCTTTCGTCTTCATTAAAGTGAGCTGGTATATCAAACCGTGGCATTTGCACGATGTTCCCGGTCTGGAGTTTGTTTACATGTTTGTTCTCTTTGTCGGTCTGATATCCGCGCTGTACGGTGCTCTCGTCGCAACAGGAATGCTTGAGAGAAAGGTGCTTCTCGCTGCATCAACCATGAGCTCGCTTGGCCTGATGTTCGGAACGGCGGCAGCCTCATACTGGATTCATTCCGATGGAATAAACCTCGCACTTCTCGTTGCTTTCTGGTATATGGCGGTTCACGCATTCGCGAAGGCAACTCTTTTCCTCGTCAGTGGACATCTCATCCACGCCACTCACGGCAGGTTCTCGGAGGGAGATTTTGAGTTTGCGATGAAGATGAAACCCGCATTCGCTGCAACTGTCATAGCAACAACATTCCTCGTGGGCATACCGCCGCTCACAGCATACTGGGTGAAATCAGCGATGGACCATGTTTTTGAGCATCTCATTGAGCACGGAATGCTGCTGCCGTTTTTATTGCTGATATCCGCATCACTTTGCTATTCGGCAATACTCGCGAGATTCCTGAGCCTCAACTTCTTCAAGGGCGGGAGACCACATCACGAGCATGTTGAGGGCTATCCTCTCATGAAACTTGGATACCTGATGATGGTCTCCGTCGTATTCATACTGCTGTATGTCATATTCACACATGAGGAGACGCATGAGTTTGTCGCTGCTGGACTTGCGCTGTCATCAATAGCGGTGGGCATCGCGGTGACAATCGCATATATCGGCGCAGTTTTCAAGCCTCGCATAGAGACACTGTCAAAAATCGGCACATTCTTCAATGACCGCATGCTGCTGCCAGCGCTTAACGATGTCATATCGCCAGCAATAGGATTTTCGGTGGCAAAGGCTGTGAACATCGGAAACAGAGGAATAGATGCTTTCTGCAACACGAAAGTCATGCCCGCATTGTTTGATATGATGTCAAGAGCGATAAGGGCAATTCAAACGGGATATCTGAAAGATTACACAAAAATTGTTCTCGGTATTGTCATGTTTCTCCTGATAATGGGCGCGTTGTGGGGTGTGATGCCATGACCGATGGAATCTGGGTGATTGCAGGTATTGTTTCGCTTCTTATACTCGTCAGTGGCGCCGTATTATCATATAAAGATTCGAGATTTGGGCTTATCTCGGCAATTATCGCGGTTATTGTGGCTTTCATTGCGTCTTCAATCACGGGCTCATTTGGATATGTTGTTTTTGTTCTTGCAATTTCACTTCTCAATATTTTCTCGCTTGAAGCGCTGCAGAATGACATAAAGGGCATAGACTATGGGCTCGTCGGTCTGATTGCGCTTGCGACCATGTTTATATTAAACACTGATGACCTTGCATATGTGCTCACTGCGCTTGTGATAGTGTCTGTTCCGACATACATACTTGTTATGCTCCGTGAAGGTGCTGTTGATGTTGAGATAGGTGTGAAATATGTTGTTTTCATGGTTTTTGCGACCGTTCTTTTCCTCATAGGTGCTATAATCATCGCATCTGGTGCTGAAGGCATAATGCTCACACTTGGATATGTTATGCTTGTTGTTGGATTGAGCCTTGAGGTGGGTGTTGCGCCTCTGCATGAGTGGGTGCCCGATGTTTTCGCTGCTGCCGACCCAATTCCGGTGTCTGTGATCGCATCAATTGCCAAGATTGTGCCTTTTGTCGCTGCGTTCAGAATACTCGCATCCACTCCTGATGTGGAAATTGCCGTCATTTCGCTAACCGCTGTCATAGCCGCTTTTTCAATGTTCGCCGGAAACATAGGTGCACTGACTGCAAGAGAGCACGCGAGGGTGCTCGCATATTCAACAGTTGCAAACATGGGATATATGCTCACATGTCTTGTGGCTGTATCTGTGTCTGTGTCACACGTGTCTGTGTCACACGCGCACAAAGAGGTTCAGATAGCCGCGTTTCTCGGTGGTGTTCTGCTTCTCTTCGCAAATGCAGCGGGAAAAATAGGATTCTTCAACGCGATAAAAGGAGAAGGTGCATGCTCTCCTCTGTTGTACACACTCTCCTTCTCATTCATCGGTGTGCCTCCTCTCCTCGGATTCTGGGGGAAATTTTTCATATTGATCTCGCTCGTCTCAGCTGCGCTCGCCGCGCAGTTCCACTGGTTATACTGGCTCGCAGGCATTCTCGTGCTGAACTCGGCTGTATCAATCCCCTATTACATAAGGCTTGCACGTGAGCTCGGCTCCTGCTGGAAGGCAAACATCACAAATTACATCGTCGCAGCCGCCACTGTGATAACGCTCATCACTGTCTTTCTCTATATACCGGTGGCATGGTTCCCCGCTGATATCGGGAGTATTGGAATACCCATCTCACTGCCCGCGGCAGGAGGTTGATGAGGAGGTGTTTGTTGGAGAGGCTTTGTTGGCAGCAAGGTAATGATGGGATGAGTGTGTGATGAGTGTGTGATGATATGATGATGGAATGATAGAATGAGAGAATGACAGGAGGTGGGAGGTGACGCAATATGGCAGTTGAGCACATTGGAAATGCGCTGATAATTTTGTTACTGGTGCTTATATGTCTGATTATTGACGGTGTCATGCTTTTGATTGTGAAGATACTTCCAAAATACAACCTTACTGAGGTGAAAAAGTCGCGCTGGGAAGCGGGAAATGTGCCGATGCCTGATTATAAGTATGTGCTACCGATGCCATATTTCGGTTTTATGTTCCTTTTCATGGCTGTGGAGCCTGTTATCATACTCTATCTGCTCTTTATATCGTGTCACAATTTCCTGTTGTATCTGCTGCTCTCTCTTGTTCTTGTTCTGCCAGCGGTGTATGTGGGATACCGGGGTGCACTGGAAATTGAGTCTTCCTTGCGGGAGAGTGTTCGTGAGAGGCTTCGCAGATGATGAATATGAATGCGAGATGAATATGAATGCGAGCAGATGATGAAGAAAATGCGAGGTGCTATGGTCCGTGGAGTGTGAAGTGAAGCGGAGAGGGTGTGCATGCATGGTGCGTGTGCGTGTATGAGGTATGAGTGTGTTGTATGAGTTGGAGTGGAGTTGGGTTGTGAGTTGGATGTGCGAGTGATGAATGATAGTGCGATAAGGAATGCGGCGAAAATGAGGGGGTGACTGCGTGATGTCAGATGAGAGCGTTGAATTTTTGAATTCAGGAGTTCTTGCACCGATAAAGAAGTGGGGCACTCGGTGGAGTTTGTGGCCTGCTCATTTTGTCACGGCGTGCTGCGGGGTTGAGCTTGCGCATGCGTTTGCCTGTGGATATGATGGTGAGAGATGGGGTGTCCTGAATTATGGCATCTCGCGGCAGACAAACTTCATAATTGTGGAGGGGGCGATCACGCGAAAGATGGCTTGCGCTCTCCGTTTGGTGTGGGAGCAGATGCCTGAGCCAAAGTTTGTGATTGTGCTCGGTGCCTGTGGAGAGAGAGGAGGTCTTTTCTGGAACGGATACAACATTGTGCGACCTTCTGATGTTGTTCCAGTTGATTATTTTGTGCCCGGATGTCCGCCGACGCCTGAGGCTCTTCTCAGAGGGTGCAGGGCTGTTCAGGACAAGATAGAGGGCATTGACAGGACTACAATACGCTTCAAACGTGTTGATATAGGGAGAGAAGTGATTGAGGAGCGTCTCATACCGACGTCTCCCAAGAGATGCGCGCTCACACCGACAATCCGCATAGACATGCATTCCGAGGCAAAATGGGTGTTCGGCAGGGAACTCGTGAGTGTGCTTGAGAGGGCGCTCGGAGATCTTCTGGTGAGGACTGCGATTGTGGGCAGGAACCGCATTGCGGTTAAGGTAAATCGTGACAAAATGAAGGAAGTGGCTGTGAAGCTGAAGGAGATTGGATTTGACCATGTGAAGAGCGTCAATGTGTTGGATATTCCACATGAGAAGAAGTTCATTGTTGAGTATATTGTCTCAAGCTATTCTGTTGAGGATTTGAAGCCTGTGCTTTTGAGTGTTTTCTGTGATGTGGATCGTGATGATGCATGGATTTCAAGCATGAAGGATGTCTGGGAGAGCGCAGATTATCAGGAAAGGGAGATGCATGAGTTTTTCGGTGTGATGTTTGAAGGTAATCCGTGGATGGGCAGGAAATTTTTCCTCGCTAAGGACTCGCCTGAATATCCGCTCAGGAAGGATTTCAAGCTTAAAGAGGCAAGATATGTGCTTGAAAAAGATGAAGATGTGCGTAATCCGCCGCCCTCAGATTTGACGCTGCCGGTTCCACAGGAATTTCTTGAGGATGCGCGCGAGAAAGACGAATATGTGGTATATGTGGGCCCGCATCATCCCGCGAGCGGTCATCTGCGCACGATATTGAGGGTGCATGGCGATATAATTGTGGATGTGCTGCCTGATCCCGGCTATGTCCATCGTGGCATGGAAAAAACTGCTGAGAACCTGCTTTATGTGCAGAGCATCCCTCTTTTTGAACGCAGTTCAATTGTTGATTCCCTAAACATAACGCTTGGATATGTGCGCGCAATAGAGCAGGCACTCGGCATACATGTGCCCGAGCGGGCGAAATACATAAGAATGATTCTCGCAGAGCTGAGCAGAATAGGCACTTTCCTGTACGATGCGGCCATAGGACCCATGTTTCTCGGTCATTCAACGGGTTTCATGTATTGTTTTGCCATACGAGAGATGCTTGTTGATATCCTCACAAGGATAACAGGTGCGAGAATAACAACATCATTCATTGTTCCCGGAGGTATCAGGAGAGATGTGCCTGATGATGTGCTTGATGCTGTGAACAGGTTCACATACGCGCTGAGGAAGAGGTGGGAGCGCTACATGGATATATTCGTGCGAAATCCGGTGACGCTCGCGAGGTTGAGAGGTGTTGGTGTCATAACGAAGGAAGATGCCATAAAATGGGGGATGGCAGGCCCTTTCCTGCGTGCATCAGGTGTTGAGTATGATGTCCGCAAGATAGAGCCGTATGAGGCCTATGATGAAGTTGAGTGGGAAGTGCCAGTGAGCGACGAGGGAGATTCGCTCGCGAGATTTCTGGTGCGTGTTGAGGAGATGAATCAGAGCATTCGCATAATAAGACAGGCTGTATCGGCGCTGAAGAACATACGAGGAGAAATATTGAGCGAGGATGTGCTGGGTGAGTGCAGCGATGTGTATGCAAATGACATTCGTGGATACTTCTACCGCGCTTTCGGAGACATTGTGCTGCCTCGTGGAGAGTTCACATCGATCACAGAAGCCTCTCGTGGCTCCCTGATATATTCAATAATAAGTGATGGCGAGTCAAATATGCCCTATCGCGTAAGGGTCGTGACCCCATGTCTCCTGAATCTGCGTGCATTCATGGAAAGCGTTAAAGGAGAGAGACTCGCCGATTTCTGGACTGTTTATCTCAGCTTCGGATACTTCCCGCCGGAGGCTGACAGATAAGGCCGTGCGATGGGTGGCTGCGAATGCGAGGGAATGCAAAAAATGCTGAGATGCTGAGCGGAGAGATGCTGTTGTTGTGCGTTGAGGTGAGCTGGAGTTGTGCACATTGTGGTCTGTGAAGGTGTGTTGTGTGAGGTGAGGGTGATGGAGCCATGATTGCGTTTGGAGATCTGTTCCGCATGATTCTGGAGAACAGGGCGAACATACCTGTGATTGAGCAGATGCTTGGCGGCATTCCGGGTGTGGATCTGATTCTGTGGAAGCCATTCCTCGCTCTCATATTCATGCCGGGATTCGCGGGTCTGATGATTGTTATCATGCTGATGGTGTGGATAGAGCGTAAGTTGTGTGCACGAATTCAGTGGCGAGTTGGACCGAGAGAGGTGTTCTGGTATCTCGGAGGTCTTATTCAACCGCTTGCAGATGGCATGCGATACTTCTTCCAGGAGACCATAGTGCACAGGGATGCGCACAGACCTTATTATCTGCAGTTCCCGATACTTGCATTCATACCTGTGCTGCTTCCTCTCCTCTTCATATCCGCAGGTCCTTTCATAGCGATAAAGACGGACTTCGGCGTTCAGATAGCAGTTGCGCTGATAAGTCTCATATCTGTCATCATAATAGGATTCGGATGGGCGGCGAACAGCAGGTTCGCATATATCGGAACAATAAGAGAAGCTTTCATGTATTTTGCATATGAAATACCTTTCATCCTGTCTGTGGTTGCGATGCTCATCATATATCGCACGGGAAACACTCTTCACATAGCTGAAATGCAGAGTGTCCCTGGAGCGCTCTTAAATCCGCTTGCGTTCCTCGCATTTGCGGTGACAATGGTTATGGCGACATCAAGGATGCCCTTTGAGATACCTGAGGCCGATCAGGAGGTCGCTTTCGGTCCAATGGTTGAATACTCGGGCATCATGTTCGGTCTCGTGATGACAATCGCATATGAAAAAGCATATGTGCTCGCCGCATTGATGACTGATCTCTTCCTCTGCGGAGGCGCAGGTCCTCAGATACAGATGCTCGGCGACCTCTCAGGCGCAATCTGGTTCTTCATAAAGACGTTCATCGTCATCATCGTGGTTTTCTCGCTTCGCGCAATATATCCGAGATACAGAATAGATCAGGCAATGAAGATAGGATGGACATTCGCACTCGCACTCTCAATAGCAGCGCTCGCACTGTCTGTCGTTGTTTCAACTGTGATCCCTCCAGCAATGGGACAGTGAGCGTGCATTATGATGAGGAGATGGGGATGAGGATGAAGATGAAAATGAGACATGTGCATGTATGGTTGGTGGGATGGCAGGGTGGCAGAAGCGAGAGGCAGGATGTTGTTTTTGAATAAAGGATGCAGCCGATGGTGGCGGTGTGTGCTGTGTTGTGCTGTGCCTGTCTGTTCATGTCCGGTCTGTTCATGTCTGTGATGTTTGAAGAGGTTATGAGAGAGGTGAATCGGGATGAGGGATGTGAAGAAAATTGCGATTCCGGAATATGATGCGATTGAGAAAGCACGGAGACATGTGATTGCACTCATGACAGGTGCGAGGGAAGCGGTTACGCCGCTCACATTCACCATTCATTATCCAAAAGAGCGAAAGCACATGCCTGATTGTTTCAGAGGTTACATATTGTTCACTCCAGAAAATTGCATAAACTGCTGGCAATGTGCGTTTATATGTCCGGCGAATGCGATACGCATGAAAAAAGCGTCTGACAACAGATATTATCCGACAATTGATTATGCAAAATGCATATTCTGTCATTTCTGCGTTGATTCATGCAGCAGAGGTGCGTTGAGAGCGACGAAGATACACGATGTCGCATACAGGGACATGGATGAGATGCTTGCTGATACTGAGGAGCTTGTGGAAAATCCGGATGTGCACCGTGAGGATGAGCGGTATGTGGATTATGTTCTGAATGAGGATGATGCTGTGATAAAGCGTGAGAAGGGGGAGGACAGATTTTTCGTGGAAATTCCGCCACCTCCTGATGTCAGGTTTGTGGCGCGCTGCGCCGATCCTGAAAGCTGTCTGGGATGCAGGATATGTGAGCATGTGTGCGAGAGCGGCGCGATATCCTCTGTCGTTGTGAATGGTGTTCGCGAAATGCGTATAGACGAGAAGAAGTGCAGCGGCTGCGGTCTTTGCGTGAAGGAGTGTGCGATGCAGATCCTGATACTCGTCCGTGTGAGGTGAGCTTTATGTGCGATGGTGCCCCAATGGTGAGGCGGTTGTGCGGGCTGAGGAGGTGAACATTAATGTGGCGATCTCGTCATGCTGCAAATGTTCTGAGCGAGTGGCGTGTGAAGCTGCCTGAAAAGCCACTTGATGTCAAATATTTCGGAAACCTGAAGTCCAGGGTGATAGACACAGGCATATGCAGCCGCTGCCTTACATGTGCAGCCGTATGCCCCGCTCCCGAGGGCATAACAGCAATAGACGGCGTTGTTTTCGAAAACTGGGAGGAGAAATGCCTTGATTGTGGTGCATGCGTGCGTGTCTGCCCTCGTTTTGAATATGTGCCCAAGAGCGGAGTTGGTGATTACATAGACATCATAGCAGCACGCTCAAAGCGTTTCAAAGGACAGGATGGCGCAATGGTCACTGAGATCATAGCATCCGCGATGGAGATGGACATCATAGACCGCGCAATATTCGTGGGCAGGGACGAGGAGTGGCGGACAACAAACTTCCACCTGCGCGACACGGAGCAGTTATCCCTCAAAACGCTTTCAGGAACAAAATACTGCTACTCAAATGCTCTCTCTGAACTGAGAGATGCTGTGCTCATGTCGAAAAAGGGGGTGGGCGTTGTTGGAACACCGTGCATGGTGTCAGGCGTGCGTAACCTGCGTGAGCAATACCCTGTTTTCAGGAAGGTGAAGCTGTCAATCGGATTGTTCTGCACTGAAAACTTCCACTGGCATGAATTGCATGAATTTCTGTCCAAAAAAGGTGTTTCCTTTGAAAAACTCATAAAAACTGACATAACTAAGGGGCAGTTCATCGCAACAATGACTGACGGCGAGGTGTCATTTCCCGTGAAAGATCTTGAGGAAATAATCCCGAGTGGCTGCCATGTGTGCACTGATTTCACCGCGGTTGATGCAGATGCGAGCGTGGGAAGCGTAGGAAGTGCACCGGGATTTTCAACAGTGATAGTGAGAAGTGCTCTTGTGAAGGACATTATCGGATATATAAAGCAGAACAATTACGCTGAGTTCGGAGATGTAATGCTTAAAGTAGTTCAGAAGATGGTGAAACTGAAGAAGAAGAGGGAGGCACATCTGAAAAAATAAAAAATAATAAAGATCCTGCTTGGCGCTCATTCATTTTCATCTAACCACCTCAAGGAGACTCCATCCGAGAGGGAGGAGAAAATATAATCATGGAGGTTGCTAAAAGCATAACGGTGAATGTCTCAGAGAAGGTCAACATTAATTTCTTTCTTTGAGGAATTTTTTCACCACCTACCGTAGCAAGGATTTACTACTCTTACATGAAAATTCTTAAGAGAAACTATGCTCTGGAGAAATAACCGCTAAGGATTTGAAAAACATTCTGCATAAAAAACTTTACAAGAAAATTAGAGAGAGCTTTGATATCTCTTCTCAAACAGTTCAGGAAATAAGAGATGTAGTTGTGGAAGCTATTATAGTCTCTTGCCTTTATCCATTATCCCATCCCATTCTGCCCTATGAGGGGAGAACGATTGCAGGGGAAGATTGTCTGTATTTTGAAAGAGCTGTTGAGGCGAGTTGGATATTAC
>Ga0209410_1001228_pt1 | contig 12403 bp, 12 predicted proteins | sample Mar14436cmmetaG_FD_184135 | JGI IMG/M metagenome (GOLD analysis project Ga0209410, IMG submission 184135) | Marine hydrothermal vent microbial communities from Guaymas Basin, Gulf of California to study Microbial Dark Matter (Phase II) - Marker... ... | reverse complement strand
GTCGAAGGGAAACGTATTCACCCCGCAATTATGGTTGAAATATGGATCTCCCCAGTCTATGATTCTATTAACTCTAAAACGCTTTGTTGGAACTCGAAACGTATCCGTAGATGATATTCCACGATACATGGATGAACTTGATGAACTTGAGGACGTATACTTCGGAAGGAGAAAGATCGGAGATTCAAAAGAGAGGGCGAAGCTAACGGGACTGTATAAATACTGCTGGTTCATGAATCCGCCTGAGAAGCCCAGCATACACGTGCCATATAATCTCCTAGTCTCACTAGCCCGCGTTGCCCCAGAGGGATCCGAATATCAATTCATAGCGGATAAACTCCGTAGGTATGGATACCTAAAGGATTCATTGACGCCCGACCTAAGGAAGAGAATAGCGTACGCGTTAAATTGGGTTAGGGACTTTGAGGAAACCTCTGAAGCAACCATAGAATTGAATGAAATTGAAAGAAAAGCCATTACTGAACTAGTTGAAAAATTAAGATCCACAGGTGATCCGAATATCATTCAGAGTTCAATCTTCGAGATCGCAAGGGCCAATGGCATAAAACCTAAAAGGTTCTTCCAGACCTTATACAGGATTCTTCTTGGAACCCCGTATGGGCCGAGGCTTGGGCCCTATCTGATCGATATGGGAAGAGAGAACGCTATAAGGATTCTAATGAGGAGCCTAGCGAGGCAGAACACATAAAAACAGTTATCTTATTATCCCCTAAATATGATGGATGGAGCGAGCGAATAATCCCATCTAACAGGTGAAAGACAAAGAAATGATAGAGATAGATGGTGCGAAGAAGAGTGGAAGCGGCACGATTTTAAGGCTTTCAGTTGCGTTATCAGCCATCCTAGGCGAGCCACTACATATCTTTAATATCAGAAAGAAGCGAAGCCGGCCTGGATTGAGGCCTCAGCATTTAGAGGCTGTCCTTACGGCCGCAAGATTATGCAATGCCGATGTTAAGGGAGCTTACATAGGCTCGCAGGAATTATGGTTTTATCCGGGAAGAATTGAAGGTGGAAATGTAGAGGCTGAGATTGGAACTGCTGGGAGCATACCTATGCTGATAATGACCGTGCTACCAATCTGCGCATTCGCGGAACGCCCAGTCCGCCTACACGTCTTGAGAGGAGGAACAGATGTAAGCCATTCTCCAACGATAAATTACCTTAAACACGTCTTCCTTCCAGTCTTGAAGCGTATGGGACTTGAAGCTTCAATAGAAATTCATAAGTATGGCTATTATCCGAGGGGTGGAGGCGAGGTTACATTAAATACCCAGCCCTGCCCACATCTGAAGCCTCTAATACTCGAGGAGTTTGGAGACATACAGGAGGTTAGAGGAGTATCGATCTGCACATACCTCGCGGATCGCGGAGTTGCTAGGAGGCAGGCTAGGGAGGCCGAGAGGCTTCTCAGGGCGAGAGGCTACAATCCAAAGATAGAGGTCATCAATGACTTCTCCAATCCAATTCAGAAGGGAAGCTCCCTAGTGTTATGGATTAAAACGGATACTGATGTGATACTTGGAAGCGACTCGATAGGCGAGATCCGAAAGCCAAGCGAGATCGTAGCTAGGGAGGCTGTGAAGAGCCTCCTTGACGAAATTCGAATTAAGCCTACTGTTGATATACATTTAGCCGACATGCTCATCCCATACATTGCCCTGGCAGATGGGGAATCCATTTACTTAGCGAGGATGATAACGGATCATATGGAATCGAATATGTGGCTTGTAGAGGAGATCCTTGGAGTCTCCCTTAATGCTGAGAGACGCGGCGAATTAATCGCTCTTGCCAAGAAGTGACTGGAAGAGCGGAGTAAATGGTTAGCGTGCGTATCCGCGGAATATACTCCACGGCGCTCACAAAGATATTCTTGGATAGGGGATTTGAGATAATTCAGCCCTCAGAGATCATCAGGGAGAGATTTGGATTCGCAGATGAGGGCATAAAAGAGGAAGTTGAACCAAACTTATACGTGCATGACAGAATGGATCGACAGGGTATAATGGTTGCTGGAGATGGGATCTACTACGAGGAGATCATCAAAGTCTTGCGATCGATACTTGACGATGCTATATTCAGGAGATCACTGCAAGCCTCCTTAGGAATGATGCATCCGCAGATTCAAGTTCGAGAATCAAGCCTGATGCAAGTGATCAGAGTGTCAAACATGATAGGTGAGCATATAGATATTGAGTTTCCCGGTTTGTCCAAGAGAAGACTCGACGAGATCAGGAATACCGTCACACCGACCGTCTCAGGTCATCACTATTATAAGGCCTGCGGCGGCAGAATATCCATGATGGTCGATATAGCTGAGAGGATGCTCAGAGAGGGGTGTGAAAGAAAGGAAGTGGAGAGCCTCTTAAGGGAGAATGTATCTAGGATCCTCCCTAGAACCGGATGGAGAATAAGCATGGAGCATGTGAAGATTGCTGGGCAGACATTTAACCTCGGACTGGCAAAGATAGTTAGGTTTTCCATGGAGGATGGAAGGATGATACTTCTTAGGAGGATCTTTAGTAAGGGCGTGTATGATGGTCTCAATGTTCACAAGAATAAAGGAGACTATGCCATAAGTGAAATTAGAATAGGCGATCTAAGCTTTAGAACAAGATACTTCTCTAAGGACGAAGAATACAAAGGAACCTACATCAACATAAACACTCCAATCGAGCTTTACCCAAGGAAGATCCGATATGTAGATCTAGAAACTGACATCTGTGTTTGGCCAAATGGTGAAGTAAAGAGAATCGATGCTGAAAAACTTGAGGATGCATTATCGTTGGGTTTGATCTCTGAGAGATTAGCCGAGATATCCAAGAGGGAGATCAAGAATATCCTCAATTCGATAAGCCTCGAAGAGGAGAAGGAATCGATACACTATCTGAGTGACGAAAGCGGCTGGGAATAGCAAAAAATATATCCAAAGGTTCTCATTCATTATCGTGTGATGGGAAATGGGCATTTTAAAGCTTAAGGCTACGATGGCCGCGACTTTAGCTGCAATAATCGGCCTCTCAACGCTCTTCTTCACAATAATACTTTCACTCATAGATGCATTTAACATCTACACATTAGCGCTATTCGTAGTATTCTTTAATGTCCTACAGTGGCTCTTCGCCCCTCATATCATCGACGCCCTATACAGAGTCAGAAGAGTCTCAAGAAGCGAAGAGCCGGAGCTCTATGAGATCGTTGAGAAGCTTAGCCGTAAAAGCGGTATCAAACCGCCACAATTAATGATCGCCAACATACCAATACCAAACGCCTTTGCATATGGTTCTCCATTAACTGGAAATAGAGTTGCAGTAACCACAGGTTTACTTAACACTCTAGACAGGGATGAGATAGAAGCTGTTATTGGACATGAGCTGGGACACTTGAAGCACAGAGATGTCCAAGTGATGATGTTCGTCTCGATTCTGCCAGCACTGTTGTATTATATAGGCTACTCGCTGATGTGGTCTTCTGCATGGGGCGGTCGAGATGAAAGAAGCAATGCTTCGATAATGGCGCTCATCGGATTCCTAAGCATAATTCTATATTGGATCTTGACGCTTTTCACGCTGTATCTCAGCCGCCTAAGGGAGTATTATGCGGATAGACATAGTGCATCGATAGTTGAGGACGGAGCTAGAAAACTATCTATCGGACTTATAAAGATAGTCGAATCGACTGAGAGAACACGGAGGCGTATAGGAGGCACCAGTCACATGAGCTCCCTGAGAATGCTATTCATAGCCGATCCGGAGACTTCACACAGAGACATTAGAGAACTTCATCGGGCAAATATTTGGGGAACTGAGAGGGATCTGATCGAGAAGTATATCAGGAGAAAACTGACGGTTGCAGATAAGATCGCCGAGCTCTTCTCAACTCATCCTAACTTAATAAAGCGACTTAGAGCCCTCCAAGAGATCGCATGAAACAACTGCGACTCTACCATCCTAAACGATTTTAGGCGAAGATCACTTCTAGAAGATGAGAGATGATAATTAAGAAGATCATGGGATGGCACGCGATATTCGTGGGATTCAAAAATGTTAAGATCTCGGATCTAAACTCGTTTTTGGATGAGATAAGGGATGCCGCTTCAAAGTGTCAGGTTCAGGTATTCGATGCTGACAGGATAGCCGGGTTTGAACACTTATACTTTTCCGTGCTTAATGCCCTGAACTCCTTTGAGTCAGGAAATAGGATATCAGAAAGCCCGGCAATGGAGATCATGCTTTACGCTTCTGGACAGCACCAGATCAGAAAGGCCATCGACATGCTAGGCGTAAAGCCTGACTCTTCAAGGATGATTGTGGTTATATTGGCAGAGAGCAGAGAGGAAGGCATACAAGCCGCTTCTAGGATTTCAGAGAGCATTAAGGGAGAACAGGATGATAAAGTAATTGAACTTACAGATGAAAAGTTTGAATTGATAAAGGCAATATTTGGAGTTTCAGAGGAGGAGATCGAGGCTGCATTTAGGGGATCAAAGAAGAAAGCCTTAACGAGCATACTTATTGAACGATCAGCCCTTCTCGCCGCGAGGAAGTAGCCTCTTCTCCTTCGCAACTGAGAGTATATCATCGGGTCTGATAACGGATATACCAGTTACTCTCCCCAAAATCTCAACTAGAACTATCCTGTCAGGGTTCTCCAAATCCACTCTTCTGTCTACATGCTTCGCTATCGCCTCGATCATTTCCCTCGTTGAGATCTCAGTATGCCTCTTTTCAATAGTAATACGGAAAGATTCATCTACACCTATTTTCTCCGATAGACGAGCAGCGGCCTCCTCAATACTACTGAGCCTCGTAGGAACGACCGCCTCAACAGGAATCACCTTAAGGGTATATCTAAATTCGTGAGGCTCCCTTCTCAGCATCTCCCTTAGCTTACGGATAGCCTCGAATGGGTTCAGCGATGTCTTCGCGACTACTAGCCCTGAAACCTCGGTCTTCTCAACCCTTGGATCTTCATCGCCAACCTCGCCAAGTAGAAACCATATCTCAGAGCATGCTTCACTCTCCAATCCCCTAGCACATGAAATTATAAGATTGAAATCTTCCTCCAAAAAATCTTTTCACCTCCAATATCGACTACATCTTCGTAGAAGAGCTTATTTACTTTTCCCCGTTAACATCGATGATCAATGGATTTATTAAAGGGCTGAGGATCCCTCTGATCCCTTGGAGGAATGAAAGATTAGGGTCGCCGTTCTCGATAGGGACAAATGCAAGCCTGATCGATGCGATAGGGCATGTCAGCGCTTCTGCCCGCAGGTTAGAAGCGGAAATGAGGCTATAAAATTTGAGGGTGGAAAACCTGAGATCTCAGAGATAATATGCACTGGATGCGGGATCTGCGTGAAGAAATGCCCCTTCAAGGCCATATCAATAGTTAATCTACCAGACGAGATCGAGGAAGAATGTATTCATCGCTTCGGCCCAAACATGTTTAAGCTCTACAGGTTGCCGATTCCCTCCTTCGGAAATGTCCTTGGATTAATTGGGCCGAATGGAATTGGAAAATCAACGGCTCTCAAGATACTTTCAGGCGAGATAATGCTGAATTTGGGTAGATACGCCGATCCCCCGGGTTGGGATGAGATCATAGAGCATTTCCGAGGCTCAACCCTGCAGTCATACTTTAAGATGCTAAGTGAGGGCAGGCTTAGAGTCATCCATAAACCACAATATGTCGATATGATCCCTAAGGTAATAAAGGGGAGAGTCGGAGAGATACTCTCGAGGGTCGATGAGAGAGGCAGATTGGATGAGATCTCTGAAATGCTCGAACTTAAGGCAGTATGGACTCGGAGAGTGGAAGTTCTCAGCGGCGGGGAGCTCCAGAGAGTAGCATTAGCCGCGGCAATCTCACGAGACGCCGACGTCTACATCTTCGATGAACCCTCAAGCTACTTGGATATCAGACAGAGACTTGCAGCTGCAAGGGCTATAAGAAGCCTTAGAGAGGAAAATAAGATGATCATCGTCGCCGAGCATGACTTGGCAGTCCTCGATTATCTCTCAGATTACATCTGCGTCCTCTATGGGGTTCCGGGAGTCTATGGAGTTGTATCTAATGTTCATGGGGTTAGAGTCGGCATAAACATTTACCTAGAGGGATACATTAGAGATGAGAATCTCCGCTTCAGAAGGGAACCCATAAGATTCCACGTGAAACCTCCGATCTCCACGGTTCCATCTAAGACTCCACTGCTAAAATGGGAAAATATGAGGAAGACCTATGAGGACTTCACCTTAGACGTGGAGGGGGGAGAAGTAGGAGAGGGGGAGATAATTGGGATCTTAGGCCCAAATGGAATAGGAAAGACCACATTCATAAGGATGATCGCTGGATTCGAGAAGCCAGATGAGGGAGAGCCGCCAGTTCAAGATGCTCTTTCGATAAGCTATAAGCCACAGTACATCTCATCGGATTATGATGGAACTGTGGAGGAGCTTTTAAGGAGCATAGCAAAGGAGAAATTCTCTTCAAGCATCTATAGAACCCAGATAATCCGCCCACTCAATCTAGACCAAATATTCGATAGAAGAGTAAAGGAGTTAAGCGGGGGAGAGCTCCAGAAGGTAGCGATAGCGGCATGCCTCTCCAGAGAGGCGGATCTATATCTCTTAGACGAGCCAAGCGCTTACCTCGATATAGAGGAGAGACTAGCGATGGTTCAGACGGTAAGGCGCATAGTTGAAGAGAGAAACGTCACGGCATTCATCGTTGAACATGACATTGTGGTATTAGATTTCGTAGCTGACAGGCTAATGGTATTTAGCGGCGAGCCTGGAAGGAGGGGATTAGCTAAGGCTCCAATGAGCCTAAGAGATGGCATGAATACGTTTCTAAGGGAGATGGGAATCACCTTTAGGAGGGATCCGCAGACCAAAAGACCAAGGGTTAATAAGGAGGGATCTCAATTAGACAAGTATCAGAAGAGCATAGGACAATTCTATTATGTTGAGTGAAATTCTTTTTTTGAGACTGAGCTGTAAGCTCGTGCAATACAGAGGGCATTTTCGCTTTTTCAGCCCAGCGCATTAACGGCTTTTATGAGCGCCTTAATGTATCCGCATGCATATGCATGCGATTTATGTCCCCACTCGGTATCTCCTGGTAGACGTGGAACATGATCATCTATGAATACGCCGGTGTAGCCTACCTCCTTGTAGGCTTTCATGGCCTCCAGCATGTCCGTCTGCCCGTCATCCACAAATGTCTCATGGAATCTATAGGGGTTCCCACGCACATCTCTGAAATGGACATAGAATATCTTTTTCCTCGAGCCGAAGTATCGAATGGCCTCAATAACGTTTATCCCCATCTCCGAGAATGTGCCCTGACAAAATTCTATGCCGACATAATCGCTCGGAAATAATTTTATGAGACGCTTGAATGCCTCTACATTCCGGAAGATCCTAGCCACTCCAGCAAGTGATGGAACAGGTGGATCATCGGGGTGAAGGGCGAGCTTGACGTTTGCCTCCTCAGCGACCGGCAGAATCCGCTTCATGAAGTATATGAAGTTATCCCACATTTTCTTATCGTCTATTACCCCGTAGGGCGCCGGTGCGTCCTTCACAAGTTCATAATCGAAGCTAGTCACGCGAGCTCCCCTCCACGGAGTGTCAAGGCATGTTCTCCAGACGCCCATCGGCATGAAATTATAGCCTAATATTGGTATGCCAGCTCTTCCCATATTCTCCAAGGTCTTGCAGAAGTTCTCTATCTCCTCATCTCTTCCCTCACGGCCAAGCATAACATTCATATACCATTTTCGCGGTACATTCTCGATCGCGTGAAGCCTCAAACCGTAGGATTCGATCTTCGTTTTGATCTTTATGAGCGACATGAATTCATAGTAGCCCGGGCCATTGTAGAGCGATGGATGAACTGGAACGTGAAGTATAACATCCCTAACTCCCATTTGCCTTGCAAATTCAAGTTTATCGTCTGTCAATTCATATATTGAACCAACTGCAAGCCTCATTCAGAACACCAGCACACTACAATGGCTTTTCCATTCAAGCATATATAATTGACGTGGCGCCATCCACTGAAACATCTAAAATACTATAACACCCTAAATATATCCCGGTGGCTTCTCAGATGCCACCCTTAAAGCTACCTCTGGACATTCAAACTTGAACTTATGCGTGATCAAAGACTCCCTTCCTCAACAACTTGACTGTATCATGGAAGTCCCTTGATGAGCTAGGTGATATATTAAATACCTTAAATCCGAATGTATGCCACTTCTCTAGAGGGATCCTCTCATCAATTACATGCCTCCCGGATATTACCAATTTTCCACAGTGTTTCAGGATGAATATTGCCAAATTAAGCGTTCCCGGAGCGCCGGATGCCTCTATCACAACATCGGCTTTTCCGCCCATAATCTCCTCAACTTCCCTTACTGGGTCACATCTTCTCGGATTTAGAGCATATTCAGCTCCGAAGACTCTTGCTAGATCTAAGCGTTCATCACGGATATCTAATGCTACAATGTTAATCATGAATCTTATGGGCGTAGCTTGGAGGAGTAGACCCACGCATCCGCAGCCCATAAGTCAGACATTATCACCTATCTCTATTGATGCTCCCCTAATTCCATTAACGACACATGCAAGAGACTCCGAGATCTAGAGAGTATAATCATCAATATCAGATGGTATTCTCGCAACATTACAGCCTTTCGTCTTATAATATTCGGCAAAACGCCAGTTCTCCAAGGGTCGTTACCACATCTCCAACATCAACGTTCTCCACATCCTCTCCAACCTTTACGACAGTTCCTACGCCTTCATGACCAACAACTCTTCCGCTTGGAAGCAAACCCCCATAAATGTATACCTCCTCCATGCAGATCCCACAGGCCTTTGTCTCGATTAGAACTTCATCTCTGCCCGGATCATCAACTTCAACCTCAACTATCTCCGCTCTCTCCTTCGAGACGAGAATCCACTAGCCCTCATCTGGATCTCCAAGAACTAAATTCCATATTTCACCGTTAAATTCTTAATCTTTTAACCGAAGAGGGTGACGGTAACCACCTCTCCCTTCTCTATAACGTCTAGATTGACCGGTAAGATTATGTATCCGTCGGCCTTAGCCATGCTCGTGATGTCTCCTGACGCCTTAAAGACTGGATATGCAACGCCATTCTTTATCTTCACTGTTAGAAACTGCTCACGCCCTGAGGCTGAGACCACTCTCACTCCCATCCTAGCCTTGACTACCCGTAGATCTTTGGGGGGAAGCCGCGCCATCTTACGAATCGCCGGGACAAGGAAGATATACGCATTACTCAGACAGGAAGTTGGGTATCCGGGCATTCCCAAGATAGGAGTTTCTTTAACAAGGCCGAATAGTGTAGGTTTTCCGGGTTTAATTTGAACTCCGTGGAATAAAAGTCTCCCCATCTTCTCGATCGCCTTAACAAGCAGATCTCTTTCACCAACACTACTTCCACCCGAGAACACGATTAAATCGTGATCTAAATGCCTAGTGATCGCCGATATTATATCATCAAAGGTATCTGGGATGACTGGTGATCTAGTTACTAAAGCGCCATTCTCCAAAAGAATAGAGGTTAAGGTGTATGAGTTTACATCGTATATTTGGCCCTCCTTGAGAGGAGAAGATGGATCACGTATTTCCGATCCCGTTGGGATCACGGCTACATGCGGCTTCTGATAGACTGAAATTCTCCCGTATCCGAGGGATGCTAGAACTCCGATCTTTGCGGGAGTTAAAAGCTCCCCTCTTTTCAGGATGATCTCCCCTTGCTTTATATCCTCCCCCTTTGAGGCTATGTTCTCCCCAGGATAGACCCCCCTAAATATTAAGACGTAACCATTCTTTTCCTCGGTGAACTCCACCATCACCACGGCATCTGTACCATTTGGAATGGGGCATCCTGTTGCTATCCGAACGCACTCACCACTCTTAATCTCCCCCTTAAAGGATTCCCCAGCATGCAGTACGTCGACGACCTTAAGCTTTACAGGGTTGAATTGCGAGGCTCTAAATGTATCTTCAGCCCGAACCGCGTAGCCATCCATCGCCGCTCTATCAAATGGAGGGACATCCGCCTCTGCTCTTACATCACATGCTAAGACCCTATTAACGGCCTCATCGATACCTACTGATTCCGTTCTTTCAATAGGCTTCACGGTGTCAAGGATTATCTTTAAGGCCTCTTCCCTCGACATAAGAAGACGAAATGGAGACATTTCACTCAATCTTTAACGCCTCCCTGAGATCACCAGAAAAGCTAGCGTGCAAGATCACTCAACATGATGCTTTATCCCTCCTTAAAAATGTTAGGAGCGACCTTAATGCGCAATACTATTACGATGAACCCGCATAAAAAGGCATATGATGCGACATCCGTGATGAACATAGCCAAAAAAGAAAGTTAGGCTCTTCTCATACAAATAGTCGTTTCATATCTGTTGTGTGGAAGTCTTCTAACCTTAAAGTCTTTATATTCAGACTTTAAGATGTCAATAGCATCGGCGATATGTCTCTTTCTATTTCTTGTGATAAATTTGACGGTCATTAGAGCCGTTGAGCCCTTTTTGAGGAGATCTGCCAATTTAACCATTATCTTCGCCGACTTTACGGGATCGATATTCATGTCATTAACGATTAGATCGAATGGTCCGATATTACGAGGAATATCCTCCGCTTTACATTTAAGATGGGTTACGTTGGGCAGGCTCTTTACGGATGGATCGAGATCAGCCGGGTCCACTGAAATGACATGATCCGCTAGGCCTGCTAGAACTCTTGTCCATCCCCCTGGAGCTGCTCCTAAATCAAGAACCCTAAAGTTCGGTTTGATCTCAATATTGAATACTCTTATTGCCTCTCTGAGTTTATGCTCAGCCCTAGTCAGCGGTCGCTCTCCGCATTTATATTTTCTGAAGATCTTTATCTCCTTCTTCAATACTTCATCGGCTCTTATGATACCGATGAAGGCTATATCCTGGAAGATTTGAATAATCACGATCTTTGCTGGATTCTTTAGGTCGACAATCGCTCCGAGAGATTCTTCAAGTAAACCTCCAATCTCCCTTTCAACATCTTGGCTTGTAAATTCATGTTTGCCTCTTCTTTTGCAACATACAATAAATCTCTCGCCTTTCTTTAGCATGCCCAAATTAAGAATCTCAACGTAAATTCGTTTTAAATCGCTCTTCTTCTTCGATATTTTAATCGCCTTATTAACTGGAGTTACGCTACCGATATATCTCGTTTCATTCTCCTTTAAAATAGAGATCAAGTCGATCGATGAGGGACATTTTATCAGGAAGTTACCCTTAAAGAATAGACTGTGAACCTCAGCATTAGGCACTAGCCTCAATATCTCCTTTTTGGCCTCGATCTCGAAACCCGCTGAACTCGTCGCTAAATACATGCGTACATTAGACATCTCCGCTCCATCTCTCAGTGACTTATGTGGATCCCGGCCAAAACACACATATCACTTTTAGATTCAAGTAATTATAAGTAGGAAATTTCAATTAAGGATTTATTGTAGCAGATAAGCGGGTGAGGACGGCATTGGATCCTTCAGAAGAGGAATTAAAGAAGAAAGTTCTTAAGATCATTGATCTGCTAGAGAAGGAACATCCAGATGCAAAGATAGCATTGAAGTTCAGCAATCCACTCGAACTCTTGATTGCGACGATCTTGGCTGCCCAATGCACTGATGAGAGAGTTAATGAGGTTACACGCACGCTCTTCAAGAAGTATCGTTCAGCCGAGGACTATGCGAATGCCGATTTAGCGGTTCTGGAGCGGGATATTAAGCCGACGGGCTATTATAGAGTGAAGGCTCGAAGAATAAAGGAGGTCTGTAAGGCATTAATTGAAAAGTTCGATTCTGAAGTTCCTAGATCCATGGAAGAACTGACTTCGCTTCCGGGAGTTGCAAGGAAGACAGCCAATATCGTGCTTACGAATGCCTATGGAATCAATGAGGGAATAATCGTGGACACGCATGTTCTTAGACTCGCTAAGAGACTTGGATTGACGCAGAGTAAAACGAGAGAGAAGATCGAACGAGATTTAATGAAGATAGTTCCGAGGGAGAAATGGGGGAGATTCGCAGATCTCCTGATCTTTCATGGAAGAAGGGTTTGTAATGCAAGGAAACCTAAATGTGATATATGCGTATTGAGGGATCTCTGCCCGTCAAAAGAGACACTTAACGTGCAAACCTCCAAATAATCATTAATCCGCCAGATTAATCTGGGCAAAAAGCGTACTCTTTAAATATTTTATCTTTTATTCGTATTAGAATAGCGGCAAGAGTTAAAGGGGCTTAAAGATGTCTACAGAGTTTAAGCCGATCGTGCGCATT
>Ga0209410_1001225_pt1 | contig 12427 bp, 9 predicted proteins | sample Mar14436cmmetaG_FD_184135 | JGI IMG/M metagenome (GOLD analysis project Ga0209410, IMG submission 184135) | Marine hydrothermal vent microbial communities from Guaymas Basin, Gulf of California to study Microbial Dark Matter (Phase II) - Marker... ... | reverse complement strand
AGGCCATACTGTTGGCAATATGGTTATAAGGTAAGTTTATACCTGCCTTTTGAGCCTCATCTAAAACAGTTTTAAACCGATTTATCTGTTTTTCTGTAAAGGTTTTATCTGTCTCGGCAACAGCCAGATGAGAAGTAAGACCTTGAATTTTGAGACCTGGTAAGGCTGAAACTTTCTTAAGAAAGAGAGGAGCTTCTTTATAAAACACTCCCAATCTTCCCATTCCGGTATCAATTTTTATAAATACAGCTATATTAGTATTATTCTTTTGTGCGATTTCAGAAAGCATAGAGGCTATTTTGTACTCATAAATAATGGGAGTTAATCCATAAGTAAAAACGGGGTCTATCTCTGCTTCTGACACACCAAGAAGGATCACAATAGGCATTTTTATCCCGGCTTTTCTGAGTTTAATGCCTTCTTCTATATAGCTTACAGCTAAAAAATCAGCTCCTACTTCTTCTAATTTTCTAGCCACCGGTACCAGCCCATGACCATAGGCATTGGCTTTAACCACAGGCATGGTTTTGACATTTTTCCCTATTATTTTTTTTATTTCTTTCAGATTGTTACCAATGGCCTTTAAATTTATCTCTAACCATCCTGCTTGCATGGATAATGGGTATATATAATTTGTTTGTTTGTCAATGAGGTAGCTTATTAAGCTCTATCTTAAAATGGGTTAATTGGTTGGCCTATTCACCAATTTAAACTAATTCAGTGCGAGGATTGTTTTTTTCATAAAGGATGCGTAAACCTTCTAATATTAGGTATTCTTCAATTTTATCAATACCTCTTACCTCGGTGGCTATTAGAGGAGCAAACCCTCCTGTAGCAATCACCATAGGTCTTTCTGATATTTCTTGTTTTATTCGCTGAATAAGCCCTTCGGTTAAAGCAGCATAACCATAAATTAATCCCGCATTCATGGCTTCAATGGTATTTCGGTTTATTACTTGGGGTGGTTTAATAAACATTTCTATCTTAGGTAACTTAGAGGCACGAAAAAATAGTGCTTCTGCAGCAATTTGAATTCCGGGAACAATAATACCTCCCCTATATTCACCTTTGCCGGAAATATATTCAAAGGTAATAGCCGTGCCAAAGTCAATGATGATTAAAGGACAATGATATTTTTCATAAGCAGCAACTGCATTAGCAATTCTATCTGCTCCTAATTCTTTGGGATTATCATAATGAAGCGAAAGTCCTGTCTTTATTCCTGGGCTAATTATAAAAGGTTTGGTATGAAAATATAGTTTGCTTAAAAGAATTAGAGCATTTAGAACAGGTGGCACCACACAAGAAATAGCTATATGATTGATTTCTTGAAACTTATAATTATGAAGTTCGCAAAGGGATTTAATCTTTATAGCCAATTCATCAGCAGTAAAATCATGCTGGGTGCGAATACGCCATACTGCTTTTAATATACCATCGCTAAATAATCCCAGGACAGTGTGAAGATTACCAATATCTAAGGCTAATAGCATTTTAAACACCCATATATTTTTGAATTACTTCTGCAAGGTGGTTAGCCAATTTTTCTACCAAATGACCATCTTTACCTTCTACCATCACCCTGGCTACTGGTTCTGTGCCTGAATAACGTAGCACTATCCTCCCTTGCTCAGCTAATGTTTTTTGAGCCTTGTTTACAGCCTCAGTTATTGCCGGATTTTTTTCAAAAGGGTGTTTTTCCTTTACCTTTATATTTATCATTTTTTGAGGTAATGGTTTCATAATGGAACACAGCTGGGAAAGTGGTTTATCTTCCATTAGCATGATGGCAATTACTTGCAAGGCAGTGAGAATGCCGTCTCCAGTAGTATGGTGGTGTAAAAAAATGACATGGCCAGAAGGTTCACCACCAATAGTGCTACCACTAGCACATAATGCTTCAGTGACATATCTGTCACCTACCGGGGTGCGAATCAATCTAATACCATGTTGTTTTAAAAAAAGCTCTAAACCAAAATTAGACATAACCGTGCCCACAATGGTATCATGTTTGAGTTTCCCTTGCTTTTTAAGATAATTTCCACAAATGGCTAAAATTTTATCTCCATCCACAATGTTACCTTTCTCATCTACTAATATTACTCTATCTCCGTCTCCATCTAAGGCCAATCCTAGGTCTGCTCCTGTCTCTTTTACCTTTTTTGCCACTCCCTCAGGATAAAGGGCACCACACTCCTTATTGATATTAGTGCCATCTGGGGCTACTCCCATGAGAGTCAATTTAGCCCCCAATTCCGAAAAAACCATAGGAGCTACTTTATAACCTGCGCCATGAGCACAATCCAAGACCATTTTCAATCCATCAAATAACATTCCTTTGGGTAAGGTATTTTTTAAAAATACAATATATCGGCCAATGGCATCTTCTATTCTAAATGCCTTTCCAATCTCTGTGGCTGTGGGCCGGATAGTATCTATATAGTTATTTTTGGCCAAAACCAGTTTTTCTATCTCTATCTCCATTTCGTCAGGCAATTTAAATCCATTTCTGGCAAAAAATTTAATCCCATTGTCGTCATAAGGGTTATGAGAGGCAGAAATTACCACCCCCGCATCAGCCCGCATGTTAGTGGTAAGGAAGGCAATACCAGGAGTAGGTAAGGGGCCAATCAAAAATACATCTACACCCATACTGCAAATACCTGCACTTAAAGCAGTCTCAATCATATACCCAGAAAGTCTGGTGTCTTTTCCGATTATTACTTTATGGCGGTGGGAGTGTTTTTTTATCACATAGGCTAAAGCCCGCCCCACCTGCATTACTACCTCAGTACTCATAGGCCAAACATTGGCTTTCCCCCTAATGCCGTCGGTGCCAAAGAGCTTAGCCATCTGCTGCCTCCATAATAGCCTTCACCATGTTTATCACTTGTTTTGCTTCTTTTACTGCGTGTGTCCTGATAATATCTACACCTAACCAAGTGGCTACAGCCACTACCCCTAAGGTGCCTACATCCCTTTTTTTAGGTTCTTTGATTTGTAAAACCTGACCAATAAATGCCTTTCTGGATGGTCCTAAGAGGAGTGGTTTGCCCAACGGTTTGAAAAAAGAAATATTTTTAATTAAACACAAATTATCTTTCATTTGTTTGCCAAAACCAATACCAGGGTCAATGGCAATTTGTTGTTCAGAAATACCATTTTTTAGAGCAAAATCAATTCTTTCTTCAAAAAATTGATAGACCTCTTTAAGCACATCTTCATAATAGGGATTAACTTGCATATTCCTGGGAGTTCCCTTCATATGCATCAAAACTACAGGCACCTTGTAATCGGCAATGACCTTGCTCATTTCATTATCAAAACGCAAGGCACTAACGTCATTGACAATTTTTGCCCCAGCTTCTAAAGCTGCTTGGGCTACTTTTGCCTTATAAGTATCTATGGAAATGGGAATTTTAAGCTCATTTGCTACGGCTTTTATAACTGGTGTCACCCTCCGCAGTTCTTCTTTTAAGGAAACAGGTTCTGAAAAGGGTCGAGTGGATTCTCCACCAATATCAATAATATCTGCCCCTTGCTCCTCTAACCTTTTGGCCTGGGTAATAGCCTTATCTACCTCAAAATAAAGACCTCCGTTAGAAAAAGAATCAGGAGTTACATTGAGAATCCCCATTACCAGAGGGTGTGTTTTCCCCACCTCATTCCAGCTTTGCATGCGATATCAGTTAGTTCCTTCAGCTATCAACTTATCTAAAGTAGCTCCATCTACAGTTTCCTTTTCTAGAAGAAGCTGGGCTAATTTATGAAGCAGATTTATATGTTTTTTAAGTAAATTTTTCACCCCTTCATATGTCTGAGTGATAATAAGAGCTATTTGTTCATCGATCTTCTTTGCTGTTTCTTCACTATAATCCCTTGCTTGAATAATCTCCTTCCCTAAAAAAACATGTTCCTCTCGCCGGCCAAAAGCAAGGGGTCCAATTTCCTCACTCATTCCCCAGTTACATACCATTTTTCTGGCCAATTCAGTAGCTTGTGCCAAGTCATTTCCTGCACCTGTGGTGAAATCATTAAATACTAATTCTTCAGCTGCCCGACCGCCCAGCAACACAGCTAGCCTATTCATCAGATACTTTTTGGAATAAGTATGTTTCTCATCCAGAGGGAGTTGTTGAGTAATTCCCAACGCCTGACCCCGAGGGACAATACTTACTTTATGAACAGGGTCACTGTTTGGAGAAAGCTTGGCCACCAGAGCATGCCCTGCTTCATGGTAAGCAGTAAGTTTCTTTTCTTCTTCACTGATTACCATACTTCGCCGTTCTTTCCCCATCAATATTTTGTCTTTTGCCTCTTCAAAATCCTCCATTTCTATTTTTTGTTTACCTTTACTAGCTGCCAGTAAGGCCGCTTCATTGACCAAATTGGCTAGGTCTGCTCCCGCAAATCCTGGGGTGCCTTTAGCAATAGTACTTAAATCCACATCAGGTGCTAAAGGTGTTTTTTTGGTGTGGACTTTTAATATCTCTTCTCTCCCCCTGATATCAGGCATGGGCACTACCACCTGTCTATCAAAGCGACCTGCACGTAATAAAGCAGGATCTAATACATCAGGCCTGTTAGTGGCAGCAATTAAAATTACACCCTCACTGGCATCAAACCCATCCATTTCTACCAACAGTTGGTTTAAAGTCTGCTCTCTCTCATCATGGCCTCCGCCTAGACCTGCACCGCGGTAACGTCCTACGGCATCAAGCTCATCAATAAAGATAATACAAGGAGCGTTTCTCTTGGCCTGTTGAAATAAATCCCTTACCCGAGATGCTCCCACACCAACAAACATTTCCACAAAATCAGAACCACTGATGCTAAAAAATGGGACATTCGCTTCACCAGAAATAGCTTTAGCCAATAAGGTTTTTCCTGTGCCTGGAGCACCTACTAACAATACTCCTTTGGGAATTTTACCTCCTAATTTAGTAAACTTCTGAGGATTCCTTAAAAATTCCACAATTTCCTGTAATTCCTCTTTGGCCTCATCAATGCCAGCTACATCCTTAAAAGTGACCTTTTTTATATGCTCATTTGCTAATTTCGCTCGGCTTCGCCCAAAGGAGAAGGCCTTTCCTCCACCTACCTGCACCTGACGCATAAAAAATATCCACACTGCAATTAATAAAACCATAGGAAACCAGGATACAAGAAGAGTCATATACCATGGAGTATCTTCTTTAGGTTCAACGCGAATTTTCACTCCCTGTTTTCGTAATAATGGAATCAATTGATTATCCTGAGGCACATAGGTTTGGAAAGACTCATTAGTAATTAATACCCCTTTAATTTCATTTCCCTTCATAATTACACTTATCACTTCTCCACTTTGAACTTTGTCCAAAAAATCACTATAAGGAATACTCTGTTGTTTTATTTGGGGCCGGTTGAATAGATTAAACATCAAAATCATAATGAGCATAACAATCAGCCACATTCCTAAATTTTTGTATGTTGGTTTCATTTTTCTACACTTTACCTAAAAAGGAGGACCGGATATTTGCTTTGCCCCACCGGTCTCGGGACATATTTCTAATTACAGATTAACAATTAAAATGATAAAGGTCAAGCTTCCCTAAAAATCTGCAATTGATTTTTTATTCTAACCAGGCCATTGAAAAAAGCGCAGTTTCTCTTTTTCTTAAAGTTATTACGGATTTGGGGTGTTTAGTGGTTCTAAACCTTTATTTTCAGCTTAACTGTTTGAATCTAATGTAATTATGTTTATTCCTTTTCTCATAGCTTCTTTCAACCAAGATTCTTTAGTAGCTAAGATAATTTGGCAACGCTTTGCCAATTGGTCTAATAAATGAAGAAGGCGTTTGGTGCGTTCTTTATCACAGGTTAAAAAGGGGTCATCTAATAATAAGAAAAAACCTTTAGGCATGATGGCTTGAGCCATAGCCAAACGGACAGCAAAATAAAGCTGGTCTCTTGTTCCACTACTTAATTGCTCCACACTCAATTTCTGTTTATTTTTTAAGGCATAAATATTTTCTTTTTCTAAAACAACTCCCTTCCATCTATTATCAGTAACAAAGGCAAACCAATTTGAAGCCCTTTTAAAAATTTCAACCAGGCTTTCTCCTGCCCTAGCCTCAATATCCAAAAGTATCTGATATACTCCCAGCCATTGCTTTCTTTCTGTTTCTAGCTCTTTTAATTTTGTTTTTACTAAATAAAGCCGATTTAAAACACCGGCCTCAGGAAGAGATAAATTCTGTCTTATAGTCTCTATCCTTCCCATCAATTGGTTAATTTCGTTAGAGACAGCCTTCAATTTAGATTGGAGCTCTTCTATCCTTTTTTTAATCTCAAATTCATTTTCCAGATTTTCTGGAAGGTGTTGTAAAATAGCCAATTCTCTGGTTAAGGTAGCTAGTTCTAATTGGGGGTCTTTAATTTCACTAGTTTCTATGGCTTTTGTTAAAGTTATCTTTTGGGCTATTAATTTCTTCTTTTCTTCTAATTTAGACAAATAAATACTAATGCCCTCTACTCCTGCTTTAGCTAAAATAGAGTTTATTTCTTTTTTGATTTGCTCAGAGCTATTTTCAATTTCTTTTCTGCTTTAATATTTGTTCATTTTCCTTTATAGCTTGGTGTATCTCTGTTTTTTCTTTTAATCTTATTTCATAGGTAACTAAATCTTTTACTCTCGCTTCTTGACAAAACTTAAAACAGTTTGTTTCACACTGAACTATCTCCTTTTTTATCTCCTCCAATTGAGCCTGTTTTTCTTTTTGTTGAGCATCCATGGCATTTATTTGGGTCAACTTATTATTTAACCCTAATTCCAACTGCCTGATGATTTTTTTTCCTTTAAACCATTGGTATCCCCCAAAACCTGTTCCCAGGAGACAAAGTAAGCCTAGAAAAATACTAGGGACAAACCAAAAACTCAAGATAAAAGAAAACAGGCCCAGACCAAAACCCGCCACACAGAAATAAAATAACTTTTTTATTTGGACTGATTTAGAAATAATTTTATCCTTGGCTGCCTCTATATCTTTTTGAATTGTAAAATAAGCATTTTGGACATGCCTTAACTCTTGGGCAATTTTTTCTTTATTTTCATTTAGAAATTTCTTTCTCTCGCTCAGTTTTTTTATCTCTTCTAAGGTTTGAACATTGAAATGGGCATATTGCCCTGCTCTGATTTTTTGTTTTTCTAAATTTAGAGTAATTTGAGCAATTTCTTCTTTTAATCCTGTCTTTTTTTGCTGTATTTCTTGTAATTCTAGAGTTAATTCTTTCAATCTGTTTTTTTTCTCTTGCATTTTTTGATTTAAACTAGCTTGCCTTACTTGAAATTCCTTTAATCTTTCTCCATCTTCTTCACTAAAAGCAGAAAGCACTTTTAATTTTTCTTCCAGTCTTTCTCTTTCTCTAAAGTATCCTTCCAATGCCTGACACCTTTTATAACGCTCTAACAAAGTGCGTTTTTTTAAGATTTGTTGCAAAAGAGCATTTTTCTCTTCCCATCGGGACAATGCCTGCTTTAACTGCCTTTCTTCTGCCTCCAATGTCCTTTTGTTATGTTCCATAGTCCTAATTTCTATATAAAGTTTCCTTTCATGCTCTAGCTGGTCTCTCTCTTCTTTTAGTCCTTTTATTCTTTCATTAATCAAACCTGTTTTTAAAATACGCTGATTCAAAACCTGTAAATCTTTCCCAATCAATTCCTTAATTTCTGATTTGGCTTGTTCCAGGAGGTCTAAATTCAATAATTTTGCCTTTAGATGGGTTAAAAATCGTTTAGGCTCTTTAAAATCTAACTCTGCTGTGTGGACAAAATAAATATTTTCAAACAAATCCACACCCATATTTAAAAAAAATGGGAGACCATCATTTATAATAATCTCTTTTCCCTCTGATAGAACCAGGGTTATTTCTATCTTGTTTTTTAGTTTTTTTCGGCCCTTTTTCCCAAATAAACTCCATTTTATACCTTCTAACAGACTGGTTTTTCCTGCCTCATTAGGGCCATAAATGAGATTTAGGCCAGGTGTAAACCAAAATGCCTGATTTTTGAAGATTATAAAATCATCAAACTTTATTTTTTTTATCCACATTCTCACAGTGTTTTAAAAGGCTAATACCACGGTAAAGCACCTGCCACCAAAATTCCTTTTCTGGACTTTGCCTTACTCTATGCTGTACCGCCTCTTTAAACTGTTTTGCCAAACGATTTTCTTCAATCCAACCCAGGTCTACAGTCTCATCTTGCCAGCTAACCTCTATTGCTCTTTCCTTTAAAAAGGCCTCTGCTTTTAACTGAAATGCTTGAAAAAGGAGTTTGTCTGCTACTCCCTTTATGGTAAGGCGTAAAAAACAAGGCCCAAAATCTTGAGCCAGCTCTTCTATCTTTGGCCAAAGGGCATGAATATCCTCTTTAGGAATTTGAATATCCTGGCATAAATATGGCCTTTGGTATCCGATTTCAATAGGATACACCCTCAATCCATGGTCATATTGAATAATAAATACCTGCCGCGGACCAATTTCTTTAAAAGAAAGGGGTTCTATACTGCCAGGATAAACACATTGCGTTTTTCCTACTTGCCATTGTTTAGGATTGTGGTAATGCCCTAAAGCTAAATAATCCAGGTTTAAATCCCTAATGTCCTCGGGACTTAGAGGGCAATGGATGGCCTGACTATCTCCTAAATCAGAAAATACCTCAGGTAGAGTGATATAACTGGCATGACAGACACCTATTTGACACTCTGCCCCGCTATCCTGTTTTAAGCCTACTAAATCCTGACCGCTAAGTTCGGGTTTAAAAGGGAAAAAATGTAACGCTATTTTATCTAAATTGACCACAGTATATTTATAGAAAACATTCACACCTGGTAGCTCTAAATCAGTTAGGGCATTTCCTTGTCTCAAATCGTGATTACCTGGGATGATAAAAATCTGTATGCCCTGATTGGCCAGTTTGTTTAAAGAAATAACAAATTTTTTCTTTAACACTGCTTCTGCCTGGCCATTGTCAAATACATCACCAGCAATGAGCAAAATATGAATGTTTTCTTTTAAGGCTATTTCAATTATCTTTTCCCATTGATGCCAGATATCTCTGTCTTTTCCTGTTCGCCCTAAATGGAGGTCAGCTGTATGCAGAATTCGCATAGTTCAAATTTAACAAACCCATTCTCATCTGGCAAGGAAAGACAAAATCTGCGACCTCCTTTGGGATAAAATTCCAGCCTGCCTGCCTGCCGTTAGGCAGGCCTGCCCGACGGCAGGCAGGCAGGTTTTCTTTTAAAGTTATTACGGATCTGGAGTAGGAAGAAAAAGGGAATGTTTAACTTTCTTGGTTCAAGGGTTTCAATTTGAATTGTAAAAATTTTGTCTTTCTAAGATGTTTTTTTACCCCCTTCCGATTTAAATCAGGAGATGTTGTGATCGCCTTTATAGCAGCATAAGCGCTGGTAGCTATCCAATTAGGGGTGACATAATAATGGGTTAAAAATTGCCTATTAAAATCTTCTTGCAATTTAGGAAGTAAAGTAGGTGTGAGTATGAGTATTTTTTTACTTGTCCCTTGGGCAACTTTTTTAAATTCTGGGTCTAAAAAATAAAAAGGACTTAAAAAATAAGGGTCAAGGCCGGTGTCTTTGATTTGGGAAATAATAAATGCCCCTGTAACCGGAGTAGTAATACACACAATGGCTTTGGGTTTCTTTCTCTTCAAAGTAGGCAATATAGAAGAAATGTCATAGCTATTTAAGGAATAACTAAATTCAGGTTTAATATGGACTGTTTCTCTTAAATATTGACTTAGTGCTTCTGACCAAGGAGTATTTTCCCAAAAAATTGCCCAACTAAAATAATTTTTGTTTAAAAATAGAGCCATTTCTTTTGCCTGGTCTTCTGTTTTTAAAATAGGCACCATCCAGCCATCAGACTGAGGAAATTCCTGAAAACAACCAGGGCTAATTATAGGAATATGGTTTTTTTTAATAAGAGAAAGTATACTTTCTAAACAACTACACTTTAAAGGGCCAATAACGGCCAAAATCTGTTTATCATTGATTAAACCTTCAAAAATCTGTTTTGTTTTAGTGAGAGCACCTTGATTGTCAAACACTACTAACTGCAGTGCTCTATTCTTTTCCTTTAATCCCAATGTTACTGCCTGCTTGCAAGCCTCACCCCATGGAGCAAGAGGACCACTTAAAGGGATTACTAAGGCTAATTTGTTCTCTGGAGGAATTTTTTCTTTACACCCTAACCCAATCACACAAATTAAAAAAAATATCACAATATATATTTTCAGCTTCTTCTCCTTTCCCTAAATAGTAATTTCAAAGGAATGTATTTAAAACCCAATTGGTGTAATTGATTTACTAAAAAACGCTTGTAATTTTCAGGTATTGCTTGAGGATAATTGGTAAAGATTACAAAAGTAGGAGGCTTGATATCTACCTGAGTAATATAATATAATTTTATAGGCCGATTTTGATAAAGTGGTGGTTGATACTTACCCCAGATTTCCTCCACGAAACGATTGAGCTGGCCAGTAGATATTCGCAAAGTATATTCTTGATAAAGTGTATTCAACATTGCAAAAATCTGTTTCAATCCCTCACCTTTTAAGGCAGAAACAGTGATCACTGGCAAAAAAGAGGCAAATCTTAACCTTTGTCTAATATTTTCTATGTATTCCCTTTTAAATTTAGATGTAGTAGGCATGAGGTCCCATTTGTTGACTACAATTAGAATACATTTCCCACATGCTATAGCATAGTTGATAATCTTTATATCTTGGTCAGTTATCCCCTCAGGGGCTTCTAGCAATAATAAGGTAATGTCTGTATGCTTAATAGCCCTTAAGGCCCTTTTTACACTATACCTTTCCAATCGGGTTTTAATACGAGTTTTACGCCTTAATCCAGCAGTATCCATGAATAAATAGGTTTTATCATCATATTTTAAAATGGTGTCAATAGTGTCTCTAGTAGTTCCTGGGATATCGCTTACTACGCTACGTTCATCCCCTACTAACCGATTAAACAAAGACGACTTACCTACATTGGGACGGCCCACTAGAGCCACTTTGATTGCCATAGAAGGGATTTTTTCTTCTTTTGTCTCTTCTGCTGAGACAAGCGTTAAGGCTTCATCTATTAATTCATATATCCCATGTCCGTGTATGGCTGAAATAGGCCAAATCTTCTCCACACCCAAGGCATAAAATTCAGATAAATCCTGTAACTGTTTTTCCCCATCTACTTTATTTACTGCACATAATACCGGTTTTTGGGTTTTTCTCAAATACTTCATAATTTCCACATCTATAGGGGTTAGCCCTGTCCTAACATCTGTCATAAAAATAATCACATCTGCTTCAACAATTGCTTTTTGGCATTGAATAATCACTTGGGGCAAAATAGGTGTTGCTTCATCTGGAGGTAAGAACCCACCAGTATCTACTATAGCGATCGCCCTTCCTTCCCACTCCATTTCTCCATAAAGTCTATCCCTAGTCACTCCAGGAGTGGCATCTACAATGGCCTTACGCTTTTTTATTAAACGATTAAATAGGGAAGATTTACCTACATTAGGACGACCCACTAAAGCAATAGTTATCTTTTTTGCCATAATAAATAAGCCTTTTTAATTACCTTTTTTAATTCTGCATTAATGTTTAAGTCATCTAATGTTTCTATTGGCTGCCATTGCACCGCTAAGGCGTCAGATTGAGGTTGGGCCTTTCCTTTTAAAAAATGGCACAAAAAATCTATGATTACATAATGATACCTTATCTTACCTGCATTATCAGGAAAGATGCGTTCTACCACCTCTACTAAACCTTCCTTAGAGATTTTAATCCCTGTCTCTTCTTCTACTTCCCGCACTATTGCTTGCTCTAAAGTCTCCCCTACTTTTACTAACCCCCCAGGGATGTTCCACTCTCCTTCTCCAGGGGGATTTTTCCGTTTAATAAGCAACACCTTATCTTCTAAAAATACTATCCCACCCACTCCCACCAATGGTTGTTCTGGATATTTTCTCTTCATGGCCTACATTTACGACAAGGACTATAACCCTGATAAAAGGCATCCCATTTTCTGTTAAAAATTATGCGGTAGGCAGGTGAGATGCGCTTTCCATACTTACAATAAGGACGATGAAATTTGTGTGAACGGCGATTGCCTATATAATAATCACAACTCTCTTTAAGAAGTATTTGCCAAATATTCTTTTTGGCCTGCATAGCTTCCTGCTGGGCAGCTAATAATTTTTTGGCATATCTCAAATGTGGTTTTAAGAAAAGCACATGGGCATAGCCTGCCTTGACCATCTCTAAATTGATAAATGTCCCATCTTTTAAGAACACATATCCCAAAAGACGCCCATAACGGTCATAGGGTTCAATATCTGTTTCTATCCGCACCTGTTT
>Ga0209410_1001223_pt1 | contig 12432 bp, 14 predicted proteins | sample Mar14436cmmetaG_FD_184135 | JGI IMG/M metagenome (GOLD analysis project Ga0209410, IMG submission 184135) | Marine hydrothermal vent microbial communities from Guaymas Basin, Gulf of California to study Microbial Dark Matter (Phase II) - Marker... ... | reverse complement strand
ACAGGTACCTGAAGGAGCTCGTCGAGAAGGGGTACGTCAGGGTTGAGGGTAGTGGTAGGAACAGGAGACTGAAGCCAACCAAGAAGGTCTGGGACAGGCTCAGGGTCCAGGGCTAATAATTTAATCCTCCTACGAATCTCCTCCCGAGTGAAGTACCGCCCCCTCTCCCTCCAGGAGCTCGTGACGATTCTCTCCGAAATCCCCGATTTCAGGGGTTCCCTGGAGGAGGTCGCCAAGATGATCCTCGACTACTTCGGCTTCGAGAACTTCGTCCTCGACAACTTCCTCGAGAAGGAGGATCGGAAGCTCTTCTACAGGCTTGAGGAGGAGGGGGTGCTGAAGGCCTACGCCGAGGAGTCCTACCTACCCGTGAACGGGGCCCAGTGGAGGTCCCACTTCTGGATCCTCGACCTCGACCTCATCAGGGAGAGGAGGCGGAGGACGAGCCCCGTGGAGGAGGAGGTCTACGAGGGCGTCTTCGAGGAAATAGAATAATCATATTATTCTTCCCACGTGTTTTTGATGGGAGAATGCCGGAGGAGGAATTCGACATATGGGTCGAGAAGTACAGGCCCAGGACCCTGGACGAGGTCCTGGGGCAGGACGAGGTCGTTAAGAGGCTCAAGGCGTACGTGAGGGCTAGGAACATGCCCCACCTCCTCTTCGCCGGTCCACCGGGAACCGGGAAGACCTCAGCCGCCATCGCCCTCGCCAGGGACCTCTTCGGCGACGCATGGAGGCTCAACTTCTACGAACTCAACGCCTCCGATGAGAGGGGCATCGACGTGGTGAGGGGGAAGATCAAGGACTACGCCAGGACCGCCCCGGCCGGGGGAGCCCCTTTCAAGATCATTTTCCTCGACGAGGCGGACCAGCTGACCCAGGAGGCCCAGGCAGCACTCAGGAGGATCATGGAGATGTTCTCCAGGATCAGCAGGTTCATACTCTCCTGCAACTTCTCCAGCAAGATCATCGAGCCCATCCAGTCCAGGACGGCGGTCTTCCGCTTCAGACCCCTGGACCCGGAGATCATGAAGAGGAGGTTGAGGGAGATCGCGGAGGCCGAGGGGAAGGAGGTCACCGAGGAGGCCCTGGAGGCCATAGTGTATTACTCGGAGGGGGACATGAGGAGGGCCATCAACGCCCTGCAGATCGCTGCCGCCATATCGGACAAGATAGACGAGGACGTGGTCTACAGGGCCACCGCCACGGCGAGGAGGGAGGAGGTAGAGGAGATGATCGTCAAGGCCCTGCAGGGCAACTACCACGGGGCCAGGGAGATCCTCCTGAGAATGTTCGCCGAGTACGGCATGTCTGGGGAGGACATAATAAGGCAGCTCCACAGGACCATCCTGGGCCTGGGCCAGCTGGACGACGAGCTGAGGGTCAGGATCCTCGACAAGCTGGGGGAGTTCGAGTTCCGCATCGTGCAGGGCGGAGACGAGAGGATCCAGCTAGAGGCCCTGCTCTCGCACCTAGTCCTGTTCGGCCGGAAGGCCAAGTAGCCTCTTGACCTCCAGCTCGAGCTGGCAGGCCTTGCAGAGCCTCCCGCTCGTGGGCTCCCCGCACCTCTCACACTCACCGACCTTGACCCCCCTGGCCCTCTCTCCCAGGAAGGGCCTGAGCTCCATGTAGAAGTTGAGGAGCGAGTGCCTCGTCCCCGGAATCGAGGACTCCAGGTACCCAAGGACCTTCCTGAACCTGCCCCTGACGGCCAGGAACTTGTAGGGGCAGACCTCCTCCGAGAACGGGATACCCTCCTGTAGGGCGTAGGTCAGGACCTCAGACTCCGGTATGGAGATCAGGGGAAAAACCCTCGGAACCAGGCCGGGGATCCTCAGCTTGTGCGGTCCTATCCTCGCCAGCTTCATGATGTCGTTCTTCACCACGTTCATGAGGACGGTCTGGGAGAAGTCGTCCAGGTTCGTCCCAAGGGCTATGTAGTCCGCCCCCAGCTCCTTGGCCTTCACGTTCAGCAGCTTCCTCCTCAGGACGCCGCAGAAGGAGCAAGGGGGCCTGTCCAGGACCCTGGCCGCATCGTCCGTTGTGACGCCGTAGAACTCCCTGAAGGAGACTATTACGTGCTCCACCCCCTCCCTTGCCGCTGCCTCCTTCGCCCTCTCCAACGTCCTTTCGCGGAAGCCACGAATCCCCTCGTCCACCGAGATTGCCAGGAGCTCGACCCGATCTCCGAACTCCTCGTTGAGGACGTGGAGTGCCGAACCCGAGTCCTTCCCCCCGCTCAGGGCCACGAGGACCCTCATGCCCCTCCTCAGGAACCACTGTCTCCTCAACCACCTGCGAACCCTCTTGTGGAAGAGCTCCCTGAAGTGCTCCCAGCACAGGTGCCTGCCCGAGTACGTAAGGAGGGCCACGGCGGGCCTACCGCACTTGTCGCAGCGCGGTACCCTCATGCCCCACCTAATGCCTCCAGGATCGATTTTTCGTGCTCGCTGAGGTGGAGGAACTTGTCCAGGGTCCTGCGGAAGCCCGAATCCCTCACGTAGAGGGAAGCCACCATGACGAGGATCTCCTCGACCTGGACGGACGAGAGGTGGAGGAGCCTCGCCAGCTTGAGTTTCAGGGACTTCCTCGCGTCCCTCAGGGCCTTCAGCCTGCTCATCTGCTTCAGGAACTCCGGGAATTTGTACTTCACCCTACCGTGGTACTCCCTCCTCTTAGCTATGGAAACGGCCGCCATCATGTCCATGGCGTACTTCCAAAGGCTCCACACCTGCCTCCTCTTGGCCATGCCCAGGTAGAGGGAGGCCTTTGAGACGAACTCCATTCCCCTGACCATGTCCTCCGGGTCCCTGTACTCCACGGGGACGTTCTCGGCAAGCCAATACATGATCATCTCGGGGTCCTCCTGGGTGTCCCCTATCACCCTGAGGGAGCCCCTCAGGCTCTTGCCCTTGAGGATCTTGACTACGGCGGCGTATATGTTCTCCCTTATGTCCCTGTATCCCAGGACGTCCACTAGATCGGGCGTGATCTCCCTGTTAAGCATGCTCAGGGCCTGGAGATCGTTCAGGCACGCCCTCACATCCCCACCGTTCTTCCTCGCTATGAGCTCCAGGGCCTTGGGGTCGCAGCGGAGCCCCTCGGACTCGCAAACCCTCTTCAGGATCCTGTACGCTATGACCTTGTAGTTAATAGGCCTGAAGTGTATGATCTTGCACCTCTTCTTCAGGATCCCCCCCAGGACCCCCTTGGTGAGGGCGTAGAGGTCGTTGACGATGAGAACTATGGGCTGCTTGGACTTCTCGAGGACTGCGATGATGCCCCTCCTGCCTCCCCTGTCCGCCGTCTCGTACAGGTTGTCGGCCTCGTCCAGGATTATCAGTTTCCTCTTGCCCCTGAGGGAGGAGACGAAGGTACCCTCGTCGGTGAATCCCTCGTGCTCGGCCCCCCTTAGGGCGATGGCCTTCAGCCTCTGCTCCGTACGGACGTCCGAGGCGTTGAGCTCGATCACGGACCAACCCAGGTCCCGGGCCAGGGCCAGGGCCGCCGACGTCTTCCCTATCCCCGGCCTACCCTCCAGGATCACGCACTTGCTCTCCGGACTCCCCTTCTCCCAGGACCGGGCCCACTCCAAGAGCTCCCTCTTGGCCTCCTCGTTTCCGACCACATCCCTGAGGCTCCTGGGCCTGTACTTCTCCGCCCAGTCGGTCTCCACGAGTCAGGAACTACCCTTTTCGATAAAACGTGATCCCAGAACCCTGTGAGGCGGCCTCACCCTGACCACGACCTCCATCAGGTCCTCGGCCAGGACGGTGTTGGGAAAGACCTCCCTGGCCTCCCCCAGGATCACGTCCTCCCTACCCTCGTAGGCCTGGCTGACGTGCGTGAGGATCAGCAGCTGCACTCCCGCCGCCCTGGCCACCGCCGCCGCCTGGCGGGAGGAGGAGTGACCATAGAGGTTTGCGCGGCGCTCCCTGTCCGACGCACAGAGGGCATCGTGTATCAGGACGCTCGCCCCCCTGGCCAGCTCCGCCACCTCGGGGGAGGGTGCCGTGTCGCCGCTGTAGACAACGGACCTCCCCCTCCCCTCCTCTATCCTAACGGCGAGGGCAGGCACGCCGTGCAGGGCCCTGGCGAAGCGGAAGACCACGTCGCCGAATTGGAGCTCCTCGCCCGGGGACACCTCCAGGATCTCGATGGGGTACCTGAAGGAGGAATACCCCAGGTTCACGGCCTTCCATACCTCGTGAAGCTCCCCCTCGGGCACGAGGATCCTCAGGGGCCTGCGCCTGCCCATGAAGCCTAGGCTCTGGAGGAGCGGAGGGAGACCGAGGAAGTGGTCGCCGTGAAGGTGGCTGATGAAGATGTAGTCGACCTTCATCGGGGAGGCGTTCGCGAACATGAACCTGTGCTGGGTGGCCTCTCCGACGTCCAGGAGAACTATGCTCGAGTCGAGCTGAACCGCCACGGAGGAGACGTTCCTCCTGGGCGAGGGCCTGCTCGCCCCGGTCCCCAGGAACACGATCCTCAAGGTGGAGGCCACGGAGTCCTATGATTTTTTAATTCAAAATTGTCTTTTTCCGGGGGCCGGTAGATCAGCCCGGTAGATCGCCGCCCTTGCAAGGCGGAGGTCCGGGGTTCGAATCCCCGCCGGTCCACCACCCTTTTTCGATCCGTCTCACCTAGCGGGGACGGCCTCCAGGAGCCTGATCTCCCTGTCGAGGTCCTTCAGGCGGAAGCCCTCGTATTCTAGGGTTTCCTTCGAAAGTCGAAAAAAGTTGTACATCGCCTCCTGGATCCTCATGGGGAATATCGTTATTGCCCTCCTGAGGGTCGTGTGGCCGTTCAGCCTCAGTAGGTGCTCGTTGTCGAAGAGGTGCACCGAGGCGCCCAGCTCCTTCATCCTCGCCACGAGCCTTTCCGCCCTTCTCCTCCTGAGGGACTCGGCGGCGAAGGGGAGGACTAGGTAAAACTCCACCCTGGGACTGGCGGCCGCCGGGTGCTCGATGAGGATCTCCACGGCCCTGGTGCCGGTCCTGCCGCCCAGTGCCCCGAGGATGAAGACCCTGTCCGCCGACAGGATCTCGGGAACCGCCTCCTTGAGCTCGTCCAGCGTCAGGGTCATGCAGCAGTCGCAATCCCCATCATCGACGACGACGAACTGAGCCCTCAGCTTCCTCTCCTTCGCGAGGCTGACCACCATCCTCCTTCCCAGGGTCCCAACCCCAATCACCCTAACATCCATCACTTCCTCATCACCCTCTTTTCGGCCTCAAGCAGGGAGAACAGCCTGGACTTGTTGGAGAGGAAACGCTCAATCATCGAGACCACCTCGTTCCCGGTGAACACGTTGGTCAAGATCACGTTCGCGGCCTCCTGGACGTCCGCGGCGAGACCGGCATTCACCCAGTCCCTCAGGAGATCCATGAACCATGTGGGGACGACGATCGCATTCTCCAGATTCCTGAACTCGTACGTCTTGATGAACGTCATCAACGCCCTCCGCATGAGCTCCGATTTGTTCCTGAACTCAGGGTGATCCCTCAGAAACCTCTCTAACTCCTCAACGTCGTTTTCATCTAACCTAACCGTTATCCTTTGATCGGCCATCCTCCCCAAAATGGGGATCTGACAAATCACTATTTAAATGTTGAGCAAAAACGCAATCGATGTATGACATAGTTCATTCACATTTTTATTTTTGTTTTAAATATGCTTTATTTTCAATAATCTTTGTGATCATTTTGGTGAAGATGTCCAGTGTCAGACGGGCCTCTTCGGGTGTTTTCCCTTCGGCGTACAGTCTTAAAACGTTTTCAGTACCCGAAGGCCTCACAAGGCATCTATTTCCCCGGATTTCAACCGCATAGGCGTCCACTACCCACTCGCCCTTGAGGGTGTCGGAGATCTTCTCCATTGCCCTTATCCTGTCCCTGACCCTTATTTTGGTCTCGGCGCTGAAGATCGATGGGAGTTCCGAGAGGGCGTCCGTCAGTCTTTCACCGTCCAGCACCTTTATGAGCCTCAGGAGGGCGTAGAGCGAATCCCTCCAAGGTCTCTCGCCAAACACGATGCCCCCGTTGTCCTCACCCCCCAGCCTCGCCCCTGACCTCCTTAGCTCCTCTATGACTGCGGGGGCCCCAACCCTCGTCCTGATGACGCGGGCCCCCGTCCTCTCCGCAACCCAGTCCACGATGCTGGACGATACGGAGGACACAACGATTTTGTCCCCCTTCCCGAGGATCCTCAGGGCGAGGAGGGCGAGGATTCTGTCCCCCCTCACCACGGAGCCACGGTCGTCTACCAGGATGAGCCTGTCCCCGTCCCCATCGGTGGCGGCCCCAGCGTATGCCGAATGTATGACGACAAGCCTACGGATGTCGGAAAGCTCGTCATTCGCGGGGTCGAGCCCCCTGCACGGCCTCGGGCCTGGGGAGCAGAACACCCCCATGACCCTCAGGCCGGAGAGGGACAATCCCCTACCCATGATCTGAGAGGCGGCGCCGTTGGAGGCGTCCACGATGATTTTGAGGTCCAGCCCCAGGTCTTCCGCCGTACCCCAGAGGTACGTGTCGGCCACCGGGATTTTCAGGATCCTGCGCCTAGGGCCCGTCGGGGGCCTCGCCTCCTCGTAGGCCTCCTCGACCCTCTCCTCCTCGGACCTGGGAGCCTCGGGGCCCTCCCTGGAGATGAGCTTCAGTCCCACGTACTCGGGTGGATTGTGGCTCGCGGTGATGGAAATCCCCGGTATGCCCATGTCCCGGCAAGCGAACTGGAGAGCCGGGGTCGTGGCGAGCCCACCATCGTAGACCTCAACCCCCGCCGAGGACAGTAGTGAAGTGAAGGACCTCCATAGCACGCCGGTGCCGGCCCTGGCGTCCCTGACCACGATCAGCTCGTCATAGATCGAGGCCAGGGCCGAGGCCAGCCTTGCTAGGTCGGGAGACTCAGACCCGTATCTCCAACGAATGCCGTTGGTCCCGAAGAGTCGACCCATCCCCCCTTTTAAACGATGGTTCAATCAAAAAGCATGGAGGCCCCGCTGCTCGTCGTTAACCTGAAGGCGTATCCCGGTGCCGTGGGGGATGGGGCACTGAGGATCCTGGAGGCCCTGGAGAGGGTACAGAGGGAGACCGGCGTCGCGGTAGCCATCGCTCCAAATCACGTCGACCTCTCTGCCCTCGCCTCCAGGACGAGCATCCCGGTCCTCGCACAGGGGGCCGTTCCCGGTAAGGGGGGAGCAAGAACTGCAAAGGTCCCAATTGGGATCCTTCCCTCCATCGGGGTCGAGGGTCTGATCATAAACCACTCCGAGAACCCCCAATCCCTGGCCGAGATCTCCAAGCTGGTGGAGGAGGGGAGGGAGCTGGGCCTGTGGACCCTCGTCTGCGTACCCTCCCCAGCGGAGGCCATGGCCGTGGCCTCCCTCTCCCCCGACGCGATAGCGGTGGAGCCCCCCGACCTTATAGGCGGCCCAATCTCCGTCTCAAGGGCGAGACCCGAGGTCCTGCTCCAGTTTTCCAAGGCCCTCTCCGGGACCTACACCGGATTCCTCCTCGCCGGGGCCGGAATCTCAACGGGCGAGGACTCGAGGAGGGCCAGGGAGCTGGGGATGGACGGCGTTCTGGTGGCCTCCGCCATAGCCGCCTCCGGGGAACCGTTTAAGAGGGCACTCGATATAGCAACCGGGCTGCTGGACCATGACCAAAGTTGAAATTCCGGAGTTCGACAGGGAGAAGTATCTCAGAACCGAGATCAAGAACTCAAAACTCATAATGCTGTCGGCCGCGGCCGGTGCGATCTCCGGCGTGGCCGCGGGGCTCCTGCAGGTCTCCGGAATGGGCTACCTCTCCGTCATCTTCCTGATCCTCGCCCTGGCCTACCTCTTCACAAAGACGGACCTGGCCAGGAGCAAGACCATGACCAAGGTGTCCGCGGCATACCTAGTCATCATGATCTTCCTCGGTATGTGGGCGGTCTCAGCGAATCCGCCCATCATGGACGTCGTTCCCCCTAAGGTGGATGGCGTCTACTATTGGAACGGGACGGCCTGGGTAAGGTATGCTGGGAGTATCGAGCTGAACACCTCTTATGCAAAAGTCAAGATTGTCATAGTGGATAATGGAAAGATTACATCAGTCTCGGTCTCGGGAGACATTCAGGATGTCCAGAAGAGGTGGGTCAAGGACAACCAGGTGGAGATAATCGGTAAAATTGGGAGAGGTGGGCACAATATCAAGATAATCGCCTACGACTCGGAGGGGCACAGGTGTTCCAAGACCCTAACCCTGAACTTCTGAGAGATGTAGTCTGAGGAGGGCCTTAACGGCCTTTTCCTCCTCCTCGTCTATGGACATGGGCCAGAGGCACGCGGACAGGAAGGCCAGCTCGTAGGCCTCCTCCCTTTTTAGGCCCAGGGAGGACAACTCAGAGTACATCCTCGCTGCCGTCTCTATGGCCCTCATGCTCGGGGGCTCGTGGCCCTTCGGAATGCCGGCCTTCTCCATCTCCCCCGCAACGGCCAGGTAGGAGGATAGGTGCTCCGTCGGATCGCCCCTATCGGCGATCCTGCGCGGTAGAGACACCCTGATACCACCGCCCAGCCTCCTCCTCAGCACCCCCTCCAGGTACCTCCTCCTGAAGGGGATCCCAACGAACCTCTGGAGGGTGCTGGACCTTATCCTCGGCTCCATGTAGTACTTCCCAACCGGGTTGTAGCTGGCGACGAGCAGGAACCCCTCCCTCGGGGCGTAGACTGCCCCGGTGCGGGGGACGTGGAGGATCCCCGAATCGGCCACGGAGTGGATCACTGCCTGGACGTCTGGCCTCGCCTCCGCAAGCTCGTCGAAGTAGAAGATGGCGCCCTCCTCCATCGCCCTAGGGAGGGCGCCTGTCGTCCAGACGCTCTTCCCCTGCCTGAGCTCCCAGCCCCCGATCAGGTCCCTGAGGGAGAGCTCCCTGCTCCCCAGGACCCTGACCACGGGACGGCCAAGGAGGTACGCTAGCTCCCTGACGAACAGCGTCTTGCCCGTGCCCGTAGGCCCGACGAGCATAAGGCCCACGTGGTACCCTCCGGAATTCAGGGCGTCGACGGCGAGGGCTATCTCGAACTCCCGATCCACGGGAACGTAACCCGGCTCCCCTTCCTCGAGCACAAACGTTAAAGGACGAGCATAATAAAACACCAAAGTGGGCGCCCTAGACCTGACCATCAGGGCCCTCTCCATGGGCAAGGTGGGGGTGATCCTCACCCCGGAACTCGCCCAGGACCCCCTGGAACCGGGAGAGTTCCTGGGTAACACGCTAATCCTGCCAGCTGGGAAATACGACGATCCCGACCTCCTGGCCTGGGTGAGCGCATACCAGCTGCACGCGATGACCGATGCCCCGGTCCCTAGGGAACTCTCCGGCCTCTTCAGGGCCATCCGCGGAAGAAGAGGGGCGATCAACTGCTATCCCGGTGCAGAAAGGTGTCTCTCTAGGATCCTCGACGCCCTTTGGGACTGCGCTGAACCCGTGGACCTGGCCCCCAGCAGGAGGGAGAAGCTTATCCGCATGGCCAAGCAACTCTTATGGTTTGGGAGAGTCAAGGGCACCTACACGAGGAGGGAATTGGAGTTGGCCGGGAAGCTCCTTAGGTATCTGGAGTCAAGCCCCGACAGGGCTGCCGAGCTCCTACCCAGAAAGGGCGAGATCGGGGGTCCTACGGGGTCCGAGATCTATCGCACAGCCAGCAGCGCGGCCACGGTAAGGGGAAGGGGGTGGAGGGGAATTACGAAAATCCTAGGCAGCTACACGCTGTATACCGTAAGCCCGGCCGAGGTCGTCAAGAACCTCCTGGAGGGGAGAACGCCCCTACCCCCGAGCGTGCACTACTACCACGAGTGGGACTACGTGGCCCAGGACTACCGGAGGGACTGGTGCAGGGTGATCGAGTACGTCCCATTCCCGGGGGTAAAGGCCAGGATCCCTGAGCACGAAGCGGTGACCAACGCCCTGAGGGAGCTCCTTCTCTCCCCGACGGAGCCGGTGAACCACGAAGACGGCTTCCTCGACGCGGGGAGGCTGATCGAGGTGCTCGGCGAGCCCTCACCCTCTCCAAGAGAATACAGGTTCAGGATAGGCTGGACGGAGCCCAGGGAGGTCGGATTTGTCCTTCTACTCGATGCGAGTTCGTCCATGAAGGGCAAGGAGGAATGGCTGAGGGGGGTCGCAGGATCCCTCATCCTAGCCCTCCGCAGGATAGGGGTGCCGTTCCTGGTACTGGCATTCAAGTCCGCTGGTAGGGGATGGGTTGAGGTGGCCAGGCTCGGGGACATGCGGGACCCTGAGGGCACACTCTCCCGTCTCTCCTCTCTGAGGGTCTCGGAGTACACTAGGATGGGGGCGGCCGTCAGGCACGCCACACACCTCGCCACCAGCAGGGGCCCAGGGTGGAGGATCCTCGTCCTTTCGGACCTAAAGCCCAGGGGGCTGGGTCTGTACCGGAGGCCTAAGTATTCCCTGGCAGATTCGGCTAAGGCCGTGGAGGAGGCCTTTTCCAGCGGCGTCCCCGTTGGCGCAATCGCGCCCGAGGGCTCGTGCACCGAATGGATACCGTGTGCCGAGGCGGGCGGCGTTGAAGACCTGCCGAGGGCCCTGGGGGTGCTCCTGTCGTGATCCTCGCATTCGGCGACGTCCACTCCCCGGACTACCTCCCCCTCCTCGGCAGGGCGCTGAAGGAACTAAAGTCCGAGCCGGAGCTCGTGCTCCTGGCGGGTGACATGGTGAGGAAGAATAAGGTTGATGAGATGCCGCGGGTCATCAGGCTCGTCAGAAGGTACACCGATGCGCCCATCCTGGGCGTCTTCGGGAACGAGGAGTATGAGGAGTCAGAGGAGCTGTACATCGAGCAGAACCCCGAGGTTAGGTGGCTCAGGGACGAGGGGGCGATCCTGAGCATCGGAAACGTGAAGATAGGCGTATTCGGGACCAGGGGGTCGCTCCAGGAGCCCACGTGGTGGCAGAGCCGGAACATTCCTGGGATCAGGAAGAGGTACAGGGAGAGGATCTCTAGGACCAGGGAGGGGCTCAGGGCCCTGAGGGTTAAGGTTGATGTCCTCATTCTGCTCTCCCACTACTCCGTAGGCTTCCGCTGCGTGGTCGGGGAGCCCGAGAGGATCTGGAAATTCATGGGACACCCAGAAATGGAGAGGGTGGCACTGGAGACGGGAGTTGACATAGCAATCCACGGTCACGCCCATAGGGCGAGAGTCCTCGAGGCCGAGGTGCAGGGCATGAGGATCCTCAATGTGGCACTACCGGCTCGGGGTGACGTCACTCTCCTGAAACCAAGGCCCAGAGGAGGTACCCTCTTCAGCTTCGGATGATCTCCCACCTAGTAACGATCTCCACGCCCGAGGCCTTCATGTGTGCGCTGACCGGGCAGAACTTGTCCTGTGAGAGCCTGATTGCCTCCTTCAGCTTCTCCTCCTCCACGTCCCCCCGGACGGAGTAGGTGATCACTATCCGCTTGAACACCCTCGGGTGGTCCTTTGCCCTGGTCGCAGACAAACGGAGCTCCATTCCCTCCACCCTCTGCCCTAGCCTATCCAGGATCGCCTTCACGTCCATGGCCGTGCACGCGCCCAGGGTCACGAGGAGGACCTGCATCGGAGGGGGTGCCATCCTGTCCGGCTCCGTGCTGCTCTGCAGCACTAAAGTCCTGCCGCTCTCCGTCACGCCCAGAAACTTCAGCCCGTCTACGAGTATCACCTTACCCTTCATGGGGGAATATTGCGCCGCGATCTAAAACCGCCTCTTCAACTCGATACCTGCCCTCCGCAGGCGCTCCACCACCTTGGGGTAGGGGATGAAGGACTCCAGTTCCACCCTCTCCCCCATGGAGTCTAGCCTGGCGAGGACCTCCACGAGTTCCCGGCTCTCCGAGAACCAGTGAACCAGGGACACGTGGTGGGGAACCCCGTACTCCTTCAGCAGGCCGATGCCCCTGAAGACCCACTCGTAGGCCTCGGGAATAGCACCGGTTAGCCTCGAAAACTCGGCCGGGGATGAGCCCTTCAGGGAGACCCGCACGTGGAGGCCCCTCACACCGGAAAGGGCCGATACAAGATCCTCGTCCAGGAGGGTTCCGTTGGTCTCCAGAATGAAGACCTGCTTCCTGGGGAGGGAGAGGAGGGAAAGGAGGTGATCCCTGCAGAGGGTGGGCTCTCCACCCGACAACCTGATGTACTCAAACCCCCTCGAGGAGGCTATCGATGACAGCCTCCTCAACACGTCAGCCGGGGAGTGAAAGCTCCCAACCCTCCTGATGTGGGTCCTGGGGAAGTCGACCCAGCAGAAGACGCAGTTGAGGTTGCATCCAACGGTGTCGGCGACGGCACTCCCCCCGTAAAACCTTGATGCCCTGAACCTGTAGTACTTCCTCTCCTCCCCCCTGCAGACAACCCTCTCGACCCCCTCCGCAAC
>Ga0209410_1001222_pt1 | contig 12432 bp, 30 predicted proteins | sample Mar14436cmmetaG_FD_184135 | JGI IMG/M metagenome (GOLD analysis project Ga0209410, IMG submission 184135) | Marine hydrothermal vent microbial communities from Guaymas Basin, Gulf of California to study Microbial Dark Matter (Phase II) - Marker... ... | reverse complement strand
ATATTATTATATTATATAAGGGGTTTGAGGGGAGAATATAATTACATACTCTAAAACCCTTTAATTTTCCACTCTAAGACCGATTTCAGAACACTAACTTGAAATTTCAATGAAATATCAATGAAATGGCAGTGAAACCATATTGAAGCCAGAACCCTAAATGGATACCATATACCTCCTTGAAATGTTATTACTTGAAATGATGTCTCAGTATCTCTAAAGATTAGGGGGTGCGGGGGATTTAACATTGTTATATGAAATTTCATTGAAATTCTATTTTACAACATACAAATCTTTAAATAACTTGAAATTTCAATGAAATATCAATGAAAATTAAAGACCCAACTCCTCTCCTATCGGATTGGAAGGCTCCTGAAATCATAGATAGAAAAGAACAAATAAAAAGATTGAAAGAATTATGTATAAATCATTTATTAGATGAAAGGATACACGGTTTTATTTTCATCTATGGTCCATCTGGATCAGGGAAAACTTTTGTGACTAGAAAACTTATAGAGGATAATTATGACTCAATAAAGAGACATTTACCCAACTTCGATTATTTCTACATAAACATGGGAGATTATGAAGTTCCCTCAACTTTCTCCTTATGGTCAACCATTGCTTTCAATCTCAGGAAATACCTTCCAATCAAGAGCTCTAAATTTGGTTTAATCGAAGATATTCCTTTAAGAGGGTGGGCTCACGATGATTACCTAGATGTGGTAAAGGAGATAGTTAAAAAGAAAAATTTAACCATCCTCGTAGTTATAGATGAAATAAACAAGATGGTAGAAAAGGCTAAGAGTCCTGAGATACTATATAAATTAAGTCAGGTGTATACCGAGTTTAGAGAATATTCCTCATATGTGGGTCTTTGTTTTATCGGAATTTCAAACGATTTCAAGCTCTATGCTAAGTTGGAAGATAGGATAAGAGATAGATTCTTCGGAACGATACATTTCTCGGATTACAATTTCTCCGATCTTCTCGATATTCTCAAGTTACACGCAAGATATAGTCTAGAGGAAGGGAGTTATACCGATGAGGACTTGGTTCAAGTGGTTAAAAAGGTCTTCGAGACCTCTACATCTGCTAGAAGAGTAAAGAAAGTGTTGTACCACCTTGCACTTTTAAGCGAAGGAGATAAATTGGATATAACTCTCCTTGATAAAGCTATGAACGAAATGAGGAAGGACTTCCTGATGGAAATAATCTATTCTCTTCCATACCATCAAAAACTGGCTCTCAAATCCGTTTTGGTGAGACACGAGTATTTAAAGAAAATTAAGAAAATAAAAAGGAGAGGGATCTCTAGGTTTGTGAATACTTTACCAACGAGGGATTCCATTTATTCTATATACACGAATCTATGTAAAGAGGTTGGTGAAAAACCGAAGACTTACAGAACTTACTTTGATATGATAGATGAACTGGAAAGAAAAGGTTTAGTTAGATTAGGTATAGTACACTCGAAAGGGATGACCACAATAGTCAATCCAGTCGACCCCGATCTTATAAAATTATTAGTTGAGAGGAGTTTGGAGTGACTATATATAAAAAGTATGTGAGAAGGAAGAAGATTTTTAAAGAGAGGAAAGAAGAGGGTTATAAAAAATTCCTTTTAGAACTAAAGAAGTTGCGTGAAAGGGGTTTGAAATTGATCCCACCTGATACTCTTCACTTCTTGATAAGAAGGTATAGTTTCTTCACAACTAGAGGAACTCTTAAAAAGAGATGGGAAGGTAAAGCTAGACGTTATTATTTTAAATTTTGGATAAAAAGGGCGGAAGGAGCTGGATTTATAGAAAGTGATGGTGTTAATTGGATAATAAAAGATAAAATATTAAAGGTGAGTCCGTGAAGTTTAAAAAATCTACGATTTCAACTTTTAAAAAACCTCTATCAAGGAGAGATATAAAACTCTTCCACTTCATCTTAGGTAGGGTTAAAAAAAATGGGTTTGTCGATCTAAACGAGGTTTATAGGTACGGGTTGGAGAAGAAAATTTATAAGAGTATAGAGGGATTTCGTGCTATAATGGAAAGGCTTAGATTAAAGGGTAAAATTTACTCGGATGGAGTTAGGGTTTATGTAAACCTAGAATCACCAATAAATAAATTTCTAAATAAAAGGTGATCCTATGACGAGATATGGTGGTACTGGGTTTGCAGCTGGTTATAGTGTCGGTCTAGCTACAGGTTTGGTTATGGCGGATCAAGAAAGATCCAGAGGAAGGAGGTTAAGGGTAAAAGGTAGAGACCAACTTTTATTGAAGGTTAAAGGTAGTGTGGATAAAGTTGGGAAGGCTATTGCCAAAACGTTTTCAAACTGGTATTATAAAGACGGTTCAATCTATAGGAAGAGAGATTATCCCTTCAATTTCTTTGCTTCCTTCATATCTTTCTCCGTTGCGGCTATCATTCTAACACTTGCATGGATATTTTGGTGTTTCGATAACCTCTTTGAATGTACTTATCCAATAAACTTTAAAACCGGAACCTTAATTTCAGCTATATTTGGTTTAATAGGCGGGTTCTTGTTTGGTTATAGAGACGAAGAAGTAGATTTCATAAGATTGAGTAAATTGAAGAAGGACACTTTAGTCTTGATCAAGATTTATGATAACGACGGGTTTAGAAACTTGGATGATGATGAGATAACCCTGATATTGGAAAATTTAAAAACTTTAAGGTGATGGTTTGGTCGAGGAAGATGTTATAAAAAATGTTGATAATCCCGAGATAGGAAAACCAGTAGCAGTAGAGTACAGACTCTCTGATCTCGTGGAACCCATCTTAATACGAAACCTACCTAGAAGAAAAATAACAGTTGCCGTCCATTCAGACGTTTTATTAAAGTGGTTGGAGAAAGGGGATAAGGCTTTTGAAAAGATTTTAGAGAAAGCTGAAAAAGGTGAGATAGATATAATCGTAGTAGACTTCTGTCTATACGAAGCATTGGGTAGCTTGAAAAGGCAAACTAAATTAGTTAAAAAACTTCAAAGATTGGTTTTTACCACTAAAATAACCTACTCGCCGCTGAAAACAAAGTTGAGTAAAAGGCGGATTAAGTATTTAAGGAGTGTAGCTTTTGGTGAGTAGATGAAGAAGATGCTGTGGTTTATAGCAGCTTACATGATAGGTTTTTGTTATAACGCTTTAGTTATCACTTTTTGGCATCTTCCACCAGAAATTGAAAGAGATGCCTGGATATTAACTAAAGTTTTGTTGAGCGATGAATACTTGCCAATATTAATGCAGGGTGGCGTGATAACACTCATACTTTTCATCTTTTTTTATAAAATTCCTGATTTAGTCTCGAAGATTAGGAGGTGGAAAGGTGGCTTGGTTAAAAATGTTCAAAGCAAGAAAGGAATATAGATGTTCGATCTGTGGGAAGAGGATAAAAAAAGGGGAGAATTATTATAGGTTTGCACCTAGTAGGTTCGCTGAGAAACAAATAAGATGTATCAATTGTAAACCATCACGATCAGAAATGACGATGTCCGATTTCTTATCACAGATATATGATATTGAAGAGAGGTTAGCCGGAATGGACTACAATCTTAAGGACATACAGGATGTGATAGACGAACTTGAGGAAATAATAAATGAACTAGAAGATTTGAAAAGTGAAACTGAAGATAAGTATTATAGTCTACCAGATCAATTTCAAGACTACTCTCCTGTCGGCGAATTGCTTAGCGGAAGGATTGATGCTTTAGATGAAATGATAGAAGAGATAGAAGAACTTAAATCCGAATTGGAGACTTTAATTGATTCTGATATGTCTGAGGAGGAAAAGAGGGAAGAGTTTGAGAATATACTAGAGAGTATAAACGGGATTTGTTATTCAGGCGAATGATATGAGACGAGAAGGTTGTTATCTTAATGCTTGTGAGTGCAAAGTTAACGGGACTTTCATACCTATAAAGGTGTTATGGGTGGGTAGTGGATGAAGAAAGACAGACCTTATTACATTGAAGTGGAGACTTACAGCTGGTCTGCTGTCTTAGTTTGTATAGTGGTATTCTTAACTCAACTCTTCTTAAACTATTGGTTTTCCTCTTTTTTAATCGAAAAACCAGATTATATTGATTTTGGTGCGTTAGCACTAACTCTATTCAACCTTCTCTACTCTTACATTTTCTTCAACGTTCTTCGTGAATTAAAAACAACTAAAAAATACTTGGTGAGGGGGGTTTGAAAAATGAGAAATGAGATAGAGAGAGTAGTGATAGATTTTGAAAATTCATTCATTCAATTAGAGAATGACCCTTTCACTAGAATAAAGATAAGGTTAGATGAAGAAGCTCAACTTCTAAACTTGATTTGGAAAATAATAAAACGGAATGTGAATAACTATGACACCTCAAAAGATCGAGGAAGGGATTGAAAAAATTTTCGAAGAGTTTGAGAGAAAGAAAAAAAGAGAACTTTTGCTTTGTAGACTTGGAGAAGAAGATTTTGAAGAACTGAAATCCAAAGTCTTAGAAAAGTTTAAAGATATTAGGAAAGAAATAGCCAGAGCGATTTTCAAAGATATTTATGAATGGTGTTGTATGACCGTACCGGGTTCAGATAAGAATGGTATAACTATTTGCTATCTAATTAAGGAAAACGCTTTCAATAAACTTAAACAAAAATGGTGTAAAAATGAAGGCTCTCGTGATAGATAAAAGAGAGACAAAGAACTTAGACATTTTTAAAGTTAGACATGGTAATGTGATAATGACTTTCCATATAAAGAAAGGAGGTATGTAAGAAATGCTAAAACAATGGCTTAAAAACGAGAAAACTAGAGAAGAAATCGCTTCTTGTAAACGAATATCTTATCTACTATTATTGAAAGGTGTTAAGATATGAAGTGGAAAAAAGAGTGGAAATTGTTCCCTATAAAAAAGCCAATTAAAAGAGAGCATTATCAGGAAGTTGGTTATGGATTCTTGTTTAAAAATTTCCAGATAGAGTTTGTTGAGATGTATTTTGATGGTGATAGAATCGCAGTAAAACCTTTGGCATGGTTTGATGCAGAGGATGTTAATAAAATAATGAATGCTGTTTTATCACTTAATAAATATTTAGAAAGAATCTCGAGGGGAAAACTATGAAAGGAGAACTAAAGGAACTAATTGGATTAGTAGGAAATGACATAAAACTTGAGGAGTGGTTAAAAGCTAGGAAAAAGTTTTTAAGGAGTTTGGTTTTCAACGCTAGGCTGATAGATGTAGAAGCTCTTTACCAGGATATAGAGGAAGCTCTTGAGGAGTTGAGAAGATGATAGAAGAAATTATTAAAGCTATACAACTTAAAACCCTCGGTAAAACGCATCCAAAAGAAATAGACTTTGCAATAGGGTCATTACTCGAAGCTTGGTTAACCAGAGATACGAAAGGTTGTAGGTTTTGTAATAAACCTTTAAAGGGAAATAAGCAGTTTTGTTCTGAGGAATGTAAAAAGAAATGGGAGAAAATTCATGAGGCTAGAGTTTTACTTGGTTTAAGGGATCTGGAACAAAGGGGGTTTGATTAATGGAGAGTAAATATCTACTCTTCAAATTGATTGAGGAGAAAAGGAAAACGAAGGTTTGGGTTGTGGAGGAAACTAAGTATGGCAATATACTAGGAACGATACAGTGGTACAGTCCGTGGAGACAATATGTCTTTGAGACTTTCATAGACACGATCTTCTCTTGGGATTGTTTAAAAGCGGTTAGTGAGTTTTTGAAAAAGGTGAATTTAGAGCATAGGAGAGAAAGATGAAACCATCTGAAGAGGTTATAAAAGAAGTGTTGAACGAAGTTTATGAAAGAAACAAAAATGGAGAATATGACTTGGATGATTTATGGGATTTTGATAAAATGTTAGAAGATACAGCTAAATTAACGCTTGAAAAGGCAAAAAGAAAATTTAAAAAACTAGTTGAAGGTTTACTTGAAGAAATAGAGAAAAAAGCTAAACAAGGAAAGGGGATTGAAGATTATTACATACATTGGAAAGAAGTTGTTAGATTAATCAAAAAACATTTGGTGATTTTGAGATGAAAACGAGTAATGGAGAAGCCTTGGGTAAGAAAACAGTTGAAGCTTTTAAGGAGAAGAGGGTTGAGGATGAGTGAAAGAAGTTTTTACGATGATTGGCAATTCGATATGAAATGGAACAGAATTGAATTTTTAAGAGATTGGGAAATTCAAAGTGTAAGAATGTACAGAAGTAAAAGAGGAGTTAAAGCTCATGTAGTTTTTAAATTGAAAGACGATAACATATGGAAACGTTGGGTTAAAAAAGGTGATAAGGGTGAGTAAAATATTAAAATGCCCAAAATGTGGAAGTGAGCGTGTTTCAGGAGTTTTAAAGGAAAAATTCGGAAGGAAAAGTGCTGTTTGGTCCTATCTTTGCTACGATTGTAGTTTTAAATGGGAAAGGGAGAAGGAAGATGAGGTTTGAGAAAGGTAGGTGGATATCGTTAGATATGGACATAGTAGAGATTTGGAAGAAGCATGGCTGGGAAGTGAGTAGAATAATACCTAGGAAGGAAAGAGGTAAATATATTTGGGTAATTGAGGCAGAGCGGTATGAAGATAGGTAGGGTTGAAAGATATAATAAAAAGAAAAAGGGTAGTTTTCAGATTGAAATTAAAAATTTCGATTGGGAACTTAGCATAATAATAGGTGCTTTGAAGTTTTACCTGAGTAATAAAAATCTACCTAAAGGTACTAAGAAGTTCGTGAAAAAATTAATCTCCAGTTACGGTAAGGCTTTGAGTAAATTACTTAAATATGAGCTGAACGATCTGAAAGGACAGCCAGATCTATTAAACTTTCTTCTCAAGTGTCCCATCTGTAACAAACCTTTCAAGAAGGTAGACTCGCATACTTATAGACCTGATTGCGAACACTTCCAAACAACTTTAAGGGTTGCGGTGGGTTGATGGAATCGGAAATTTTTAGATACTGTTTAGCAATAGCCTTATTTCCGTTTTTCATCTATGCATTTTTCTTAATCTATAAAGAGTATGGTGTTGTGGGTGTTTTAGAAGGAAGTGTCTTTATTGCTATAGTATTTGGTTGGTTCTACTTCTGTTTCGAGAAGTTGCCTAGGATATTGGACAAGAGAAGGGTTGAGTTAAAAAGGGGAGCAGTTATGTTAGTACTTCTCTTCTTAAGTCTAGTTTTTTCCAACTTTTGCCACGAGCTTTACCACTATCTTAGAGGTAAGAATGTAAAAAAACAAATCCCAACCGAGTTTTGTGTGCTTGGTTGGAGTAATTCGAGTTATTGTTTTCTTAACGAAAGTAATGAAATAGAGTGTGAACCTTCGTCGGCTGCAGCTTGGGTTGAGTTTGTTAATATAACAGTAACCAACGCTACCGAATACATCATTGATATGGAAAAAGAAGAGAGTACAGCCACTAAAATTTCATTCATTACCTTCTATCTTTTCTTTTTCACATTCTTCGCTTTAATCTTGGGTTTTGAAAAACTTGATTGGGAGAGGGAGGAGAATGAAGGTTGTGAGGTACGAGATAAAAGAGATAGAGAACAAAGAGGGGAAGCAAGTAGAGTATAGTTTGGAGTTGAGAATAATATTTGCTAATAAGAAGGATAGGGATGAGTTTTTAAGGATAGTGAAAGATTCGATCAGGTGATGAATGATGGATATAAGTGAGGTTAGGAAGTCGGTCGACGAAGCTTTAAAGAAGATGGATGAGCTGATCGAGAGATTGAAAGAAGAAAGGGATAGGATTAAAGCTGAGATAGAGAAGAAGATTGAACAACTCCAAGTGAGTAAATACGATATAAAAGGATTGGATGAGTTTCTAGAAGAACCTTACTGTATAATTCCAAAGAGAGAAAATGAATATTATGTCATAGCTCCCAAGTGGGTCAATTTTCAGATAGGTTGGTTGGAGAGAAGTACCAAATCCTATAACATTTTCGTGGTCAACAAGTACATGCAGTGGTTAGCTCAAATTCCAGAGGCTTTGAAGGAAAAATTAAAATTTCCAGAGCCTTTACCTCTGAAAGTCTATGATGGAATGTTGTTAACTGGTAAGGAATATCAAGATAAGGCTTGGGAGAAGTATAAAAAGTTTCTTTCAAGGAGAGAAGGGAAGGATAGGATAAGGATAAGAAGGGGATATGAATTTAAGTTGATTGCTCAACTAATCGAGGATGGTATCCTTCCTTTCATTCCAAAACCAGTGGATGAAGAGGATTTGAGAGATTGGGATGGAATAAAATTAAGATCGTATCAAGAGAGGGCTTGGAAAGAGTTCTTAGATAAAGGAGCTATAGGTATTTTCTGGGCGTTTGGAGCGGGAAAGAGTTTATTTGGAATATACCTTCTGGCTAGAATAAAGGGTAGGAAGCTGGTCGTCGTTCCAACTTTAACCCTAAAAGAACAGTGGGAAGAGAGGATAAGAGAATACATACCTGAGTATGCTCACGAGGTTGAAATAGTGACTTACCATGCCTATCATAAAGTGAGAGATAAGGAGTATACCCTGATAATTTTCGATGAATGCCATAGGCTTCCAGCCAATACCTACATAAGGTTAGCGACTATTAAAACGAAGTATAGACTTGGTCTTTCTGGTTCTCCATTCAGAGAGGATAAACGAGAAAACTACATATTTGCACTAACTGGATTCCCGATAGGTCTGTCTTGGGATGAGTTATTGAAATTAAGAGTTGTTAGAAAACCAACCTTTAAACTTTTCATACTTTCGGACAATAGAGCTAAGATAAGAAAATTGGAAGAACTGTTGAGATTACCACTCAAAACAATAATCTTTTGTGATTATATTGACTTTGGTGAGAAGATCGCTAGAACTTTCGACATACCTTTTGTTTATGGAGCCACCAAAGATAGGCTTGAGATAATCAGAAACTCGGATGTTTGCGTCGTTTCCCGTGTTGGTGATGAGGGTCTTAGTCTTCCAGACATCGAAAGAGTCATAGAAGTCGCATTCTTAAGAGGATCGAGAATGCAAGAAAGCCAGAGGTTCGGTAGGTTGATGCATTCAAGTAAGGAAGAGCCAGAGCATATAATTCTGATGACAGAAGATGAGTTCAGCCGCTATCAAAAAAGACTTTACGCCATTACTGAGAGAGGGTTCCATCTTGAAATTATAAGGTGATGGAATGAAACCCAAAGATAAGGTTATGATTGATGAAGAAGAGTTAAAGGATATGCTCGAGGTCGTAGTTAATTTGGCTGTGTTAGGAGAAAGGAGGAAAATAAAGAGGAAGGTTAAATGGCTTTTGAAAGAGATTGAAAAGAAAAAACAGAAAATCCTTAATGAAGAGGGAAATCCAGATCAATACTATTCTGGATATACTGTTGGTCTTATGTATGCTAAACTCTTAATCAAAAAAGCTTTTGGAGGGGTGTTAGGTGAAAAAACTAAAAATCAATCAAAACTGGATGATGGAGGATTGGGGTAAAGAAATATACATAAAGTATGAATCCAGCCAAACTTTTTTCTGCCCAAAATGTCATACATCCTTCTTTCGAGAAGTATGCGACGGCGTAAGTGTTAGCAAACTCCTCCTAGAAGACTTTATGAAAAAGAAGGATTGGAAAGAAACATCTAGGGATAGTAAAATCTTCCTAGAGGACGGTCTTCTCAATTCAGGAAGCATTGGAGTGATAGAAGCTTATCACGGGGGGAAGGTTTCAGAAGTCAGGAGACATGTTAGAGTTGTTGGAAAGGAAGTGGATGCCGAACTAATTTTAAAATTCAAGAAGACTGTTAGGAGAGTTGGAATAGAATTGAAAGAATTTGATCTTCTTAAAGCCTTATCACAGGCGATAGAAAGAAGGAAATTCTTTCACTATTTCTACATAATAACTTACATAAACAAAATCTTTTTTGGAGACTATGTTTATCAAGCTAGTCTTAAAAGCGAATTTTTCCAAGAGTTGTTTGAAAACAAAATAGGTTGGATAGGGTATTCTAAAAGAATTGGTTTCATAATGTTATATCCTTCAAAACTTATGAGACCACCAAGTACTTTTAACAAATGGTTAAAAGGTGGTGATGGTGGGAAGGCTTAGAGACATATTGATGGCCTTAAGGTGTCTTATAACGTCAGCCTCGATAATTTGGATGGGAAGAATGTTGTTCTTCATACCAACAAAAGAGGAAGGTTTCCTCTGGCTAGTAACTGTAGCAATTTTAATTCACTATTTAGAGAGAACGGTGGAAGAATTATGAAGAAACGAATAAAATCAAAACTAAAAGGTTCAAGATTTGAAAGAAAGGTAGCTCTAGAGCTGTCCAAAAAAGGATTTTTAGTCTACAAGGGTTCAGCATCTAAAGGGGGTTGGTACGATGGGCATAGGATAGGGGTAGGCGATTTGCTAGCGATCAACAAAGACAGAAAACTGATCATAGAAGTGAAGTACAACAAGAATAAACTTTCTCAAAAAGAGAGGAGTGATTTAGTTGAAGTTGCTAGAAAAGTCGATGCTGAACCTTTCCTTGCTTATTGGGAAGGTGAAATTAAGTTTGAGAGAATCAAAGCTTAACTTCCAAATTTGAGATGAGGGTGTGTCAAAATACACTTAACAAGGTGAGGTGGTTGAGTCGAAAAGAAGGAAAAAGAAAGTATGATCTAATTTGGTATTATTCTTTCATAGGAGTCGTCCCAGTTTGTAGTATATGTGGAAGAAGTCGTGGAATATTGTTAACAAACAACGATGGTACTTTCATCTGTGAGCATTGTGTTAATTTTTTTGCTATGAACATGCCTTTGATGAAAGTAAAGGAGTTTATTAAGATGATGAATGAGATAAAGGCTAAGTTTCATATATACATCGGTGGTAGGTTTTGTGGGTGAAGTGGGACGATTACTTAAAAAAATGTAAGAATTGTTTTCACTTCGGTAAGTTAGTGAAACCTGAAGGTGGTTACTGGAATTGGTGTTTTAAATTTAATAAAGAGGTTGATCCCGATGACCCCGGTTGCCCCGAATTTTTGAGGAAGCTTTAGACTTGTAAACCTTTCTCAACTTTAGGAAGTTTCTTTCATCTTCAACTATGTAGTACCAACAATCTTTACAACTATACTTTCCACACTTCTTAATTCTACTTAAAATTTCATCGTGTAACGAACAGTACTTTATTAACTTCTTCATGTTAGTCTATAGTCGGTTATCATAACTCTCTTTCCATTAACTTTAGTCCTGTAACTTCTTACCTTCTCTAGGTATCCTTTCTTCCATAAATCTCTTAATTTCTTCTGAATCGATGCCTTCTCTCCTTTACTTGCTTTTTGAGGGTCCTTTCCCATCCTTACTAACACGGTAACCCAGTTTATGTTCTTTATTCTCTTGACTAACCTTAGCATTTCCTTCTCCGTTTTTGTTAACGCTTCCTTTTTTATTCTTTTCACTGGAAACTCAAGTATTCTCTTTATCTCTTCAAGTTTCTTGTAGTATGGACAGTTTGGGCACAACCTCTTCCTCAACTCTTCATCACTTATTGAAAACACAACCTTTTTTTCAAACCTCACCTTATCACCTCTTAAATAAGAATAATATATCTCCAAAAACTTTGAAACAATCAGCTAATTCATTTCCTTTTTTCGTTAGCTTCACCACGACAATCTTTCCAACCCTTTCTTTTTTCACTAAACCATATTCAACAAATTCATTCACGATCTTGAGAAGATGAGAGTAGGTTATGTTAGTGAATATCTGTAATCCAGTTAGGTTAGTGGGTTGATGCTTTTTTATTGTTAAAAGAATGAAAGTATTTGTCGTGAACAGCTTGTTCACTATTTTCTCTCCAACTTCTAAACCGAACAACTTGGTTATTTTACTCATATTATCTGTATAGTTTTATATAATAAAAGTATTTAAATCTTTTGTTCAATAATAATATTGATGAAAATTGACGAAAAAGAGAAGAAAATATTGGAATTATTAAGGTCTAACCCCCAAGGGTTGACCATAACACAGATATCCGAAAGATTAGGAATACATAGAGTTACTGTTATAATTCACTTGAACAAGCTTGTTGGAAAAGGATTGGTCATTCAAAGGAAAGTTGGTCCAGCTAAACTTAATTATTTTATCAATCACTACAGTGATGTAAAAGAGGAAAGTGAAGAGGAGAAGAAGACTTGGGAAAAAATTTAACTTGGGGGTTGAATGGGAAGGAAGAGTATAATAACTGAGGATTTAAAAGAGAAAGCTTTCAAGATGTTTGAGCAAAATAAGTCGATAGCTGCAGTCTCAAGAGAACTTGGAATTTCATATGGTGTTGCTGAAAAGTTAAAGCTTAAATTTAAATTGAAGCAAGAAGCCAAAAAGGTACTTTTTGGTGTCAAATGATGTTCCTAAGGGATCAAATAGTTTTTTGGAGAAGTTTGTGTATTGTTTTGATTATTTTTTTCTCTCTTCTTTACCTTCTCTTTCTC
>Ga0209410_1001221_pt1 | contig 12432 bp, 11 predicted proteins | sample Mar14436cmmetaG_FD_184135 | JGI IMG/M metagenome (GOLD analysis project Ga0209410, IMG submission 184135) | Marine hydrothermal vent microbial communities from Guaymas Basin, Gulf of California to study Microbial Dark Matter (Phase II) - Marker... ... | reverse complement strand
ATTGTAGATAGGGAAACAAATACCATCCTTGGTGTGCACATTGTCTCTGCCTATGCCACTGAGCTTATAGCCGAGGCATCACTCGCCATAAAATTGGGGTGCACTACAAAGGAATTAACAAGGATTATACACCCACACCCAACCTTCAGTGAGGCCATATTTCAGGCATCACTTGATGCCTATAAAAGGGCAACCGATTTACCCAAAAATGTTTAATTTCTTCTTGACAAATATTGATTATATTTCTATATTTAATTAAAAAAGGAGGTGATGGATGAAGATGCGTTATTTAAGATTATTTTTGGTATTTGCAGTAGCAGTGGCGGTGTTGGCCATTGGTGTCTCTATTGCCCAGCAGAAGGAGCCTGCTGAAATTGTGATAAAGGACCCTGCATTTGGTGCCTTAAAGAAGAGCCCAGTAAAGTTTTCTCACGAGAGGCACTTTAAAGACTATAACATTGCCTGTACAGAGTGCCACCACAACTATGTCAAGGGAAAGAATGTCTGGAAGAAGGGTGATCCTGTAAAGAAGTGCTCTGAGTGTCATAAGGTAGCCGCTGCTGAGAAAAATTCATTGAGCTATTGCGTCAGAACCTATCCCAAAGGTAAGGCGCCAGGGCTAAAGTGTGCCTTTCATATGAATTGTACAGGTTGTCACAAGGATTTAAAGAAGAAGGATCCTACAAAGTATGCAAAGATCCCAACAAGTTGCACCAAGTGCCATCCAAAGAAAAAATAAGACCTTGCAGGGAGGTATTCCTCCCTGCATAAAAATCTTTTATCTTGGCAAAACTCCAGGCAGTGGAGGGGCGCCTACACGTCTTGGAGGTCGCCACTTAGCCAAAGGTCCATAAGAAATGACCATACCTAGATCATCTCCCTGAAGTTCTATATCAGTTGGCCATGTTTCAATCATCCCATTTGGCCCACCTGAGAGTATCCATGCCACCTCTTCATCCTTTCCAGTATAGGTCTTCTCCCTCCAAAGTGGTCTTGTATATATTATGTAGCTGTTTCCCCATGGGTCATATTTATCAAAATTTCTGGCAAGATAACTCCCCTTCCATCCTGTATATGCACCCCAGTTTACATTTTCAGGATTATTCTGCATTATGTGATTAAAGAGCCTATCTGAAAGGCCGCCAGCAATTATAGTAGGCATGCCTCCATAAGACTTTGTTTTAAGGGTGTTTCCAGAATATAAAAATTCATAATAGTCATAGACATCTCTTGAAAACCTTACTGGATAATCACCGGTATCATTATAGAATGCCTGAATAGCCCCATAAATCTTTTCAATATCCTCGCTTGCTGCATTAAGTTTAGAACGCTCATAGGTATATTTAGCTGCAGTCATTACCACTGCAGAGAGCATCCCTGTTACAGCAACAACTGCAGCTACCTCTACCAAGGTATACCCCCTTGCTTTCTTTAAAACATTAAGTATTTTTTTCAACATTATCACCCCTAATTACTATAATGCAATTATTATACCACATAAAGACTTGACAAAAATACTACTTTAATTATTTTTAACATTAATTTTAAATAGGGGGAAAATTGGCAGAAAAGATAAAAAAGAAGGTGCGCATCAGGCTTTCTGTATCTTTAGCCATATTAACTGGGGCCTTCACACTAGGTTCAGGTCTTATGACTTTAGAACTCTCTAAGCTATTCCCATATTTTTCTGGCTTTCCTCTAGTAGTTTATATGATACTTGTCTTAACAGCTATTTCTTGTATTTCAGCAATAATCTTTGTTAGAGGAGTCACCAAGCCTTTAAATGAGGTAGCCTCTTTTATAGGAGACCTTATTCTTGAAGGAAAGAAAATGGAGATTGTGGCCCCAAATGAGCCTAAGCTATTGGCCTATTTGGTTAAGAAGGCCACCTCATCTAGAAAGTAATCAGTAGTTCTTTGAGAGTATGTTGACTTATAACAGGCTGTTAAAAAAATCAGATGCACATTAAGCGCCTTCTGGTTTGGGGAAGGTCGCTTGTCATTGCTCACAAAAAACTTCTGATCTTATTTTAAAGAGGCTTAATTAGAAGGAGAATACTCATAATAAACCCAGGGAACGGAGCACATCTGCCATTTTTGGCTCCACTTCAGCATATTTTTTCAAGGCTTTCATAACCCTTTTAACCCGGAAAAAAGAAGATGAGGCTGTCAAGGGAGACAAAGGGGCAGACGGCCGCCTCTATCAACCAAACCAATCAAATCAACCAGACAGACCAACCAGAAAAAAAGGGCAGGGAAGATTACCCCGGCCCTTTTCTTAAAACCTTTTGCAGATTGTCAATTGTGGAGATCTAACCCCGGGATTAATTAGCTAGATGAGGCTCGGTAAATTGCAACTCCAATGTCGTCACCTTGAAGTTCATCATCAGTGGTAGCTGTATCCAACTTCCCATTAGGCCCAGCAGAGATCACCCAGCCATAGTCTTGCACGCTGCTATCCCACATTCCTCTTACCCAAATTAGATAATTATGGCCCCAAGGATCCCGCTTATCTTCGTCCTTAAGTGACTCTGCATAAGGGCCAGCCCAGTTGTCATACTTGCAGGTGGTGGACCCTCCGGGTGTATTTTTCACCAGGTGATTTTGGGCAAAGTCATCGTGACCTGAGTAGTCTGGCCATTTATCATCTGGGTCTTCTGGATCATTACTGGTAGAATTTCCGGTTCTAAGCACATAGAGGTGGTTACCACAAGGAGTGTTCGCGTCTCTGGCCGGCCATACTCCAGTGTCGCCAAAAAATCCAGCTACTGCGGAGGCCAATGCCTTGACATCATCTGCCGCTCTGGCCTCCTTGCTTTTTTCAATCTTATCCATGGCCACAGGCACAACCACTGCCGCAAGTGTTGCAGTTACTGCCACCACTGCAGCGATTTCAACCAGGGTATAACCCCTTTCCCCTAAGTTCCTAAAACTCTTCTTGACTATTTTTGCTAATTTGATTAACATAATGTTGCTTTCTTTTTTGCCAGTTACTGATCTTTTTGGCTGCTGACTTAGACTTAAAACTTACTTTATCCTAAAGACAATGTCATCACCACCAATAGTTATGCTGGGTCCGGTTTGGGCAAACTTGGTCTCCAGCTTCTTGTTTGGGCCTGCTGATACCACAAATGCCGGCATCATTGAGTTTATATTGGCAGGCTGTAGCCCCTTCACATCAACATAGTATTTGTTTCCCCAGGGGTCTGCACTTACCTTTTCCAGGTAAGGTCCCATCCACTTTCTGGTTCCAGTAGTAGGATAGGATGGCTTATTGTCAACCAGCTGATTCTCTATGGTATCCATATTTGAAGTAGAAGGAATAGAAACACCGCTTCCGGTTGCAGGTGTATCCCCACTGCTGGTATAAAGGGCATCGAAGACTGGATCAGTTGCTTTCCTCTTTGTACCATCCTTCCATATAGGCCAGTCTGCCAGATCCTTTGAAAATGCCTGGACTGCGGCAGCTATCGTCTTGGTATCTGACTGAGCCCTTCGAATCCTAGCATCTCTTACATAACTTGTGATCATAGGGGTAAGCAGAGCTATCAAGATACCAATCACTGCCAGAACCACGACCACCTCGATCAGAGTAAAACCTTTTTTCTTCTTCAATGCCTTTATTCTCTCACCTCCTTTCTTCTTTATTTACTCATAGTAATTACCCAACCTATATCATCTCCCCTGATTTTCTCACCCGGTACCCCAACTGAATCAGAAAAAGGGGTTTCCCAGGTCCCATTTGGGCCTGCTGAGAGCACAAACACCGTATGAATAACAGTTCCAGTGTAGCGGGGATTTCCTGGAAAATAACGGGCATTTATGACATAGGAGTTACCCCAGGGATCAGTAATAACAGGTTTTTCGATATAAGGCCCTTTCCAGGCAAAGGAACCTGCGGTTGCGTAGTCCTGGCCAGTCTGGTTTTGGTTTGAAGGACCGCTATCATCATCAGGGTTGTTATAGAAGAGGTAGTCGTAAAGGGGTTTGGCCTTTCCATAGGTCCCCCAATTTTCTGCACCAGAGCCTGCATCAGGACCTTCTCCTGTAGGAACGTGATCTGGATCTGAAAGCACCCTGTCTACTCCTCCAGAGGGTCCATTCTCATCGGTAAAGGGCCACTTTCCCGTATCGGAATAGAGTTTCATAACGGTTGCCGCAATCGATTTGGTCTCAGCCTGTGCCCTGCTTACCTTGGCATCACCGATATACCTTATGACCAGAGGAGTTAGTATCGCCGCCAGGATGGTAATCACTGCTATAATCACCACGACCTCAATTAACGTAAAACCTCCTCTGTCTCTCTTTAATTTTCTAATCATCTTTTACCTCCTTTCTGTCTGTGGTCTGCTGCTATTAGTTTATAAGCAAGGATTGTACCAAAGAAATCTATAAATTGTCATAAGGATGGTAAGTGCGGCAAAGAGGTGCCTTAAGCTCTTTTTGCAAGCCTTTGCATAAAGTTCGTTGTATTCAATCTACTTTTGGTAGAAAAAGGTAAAATTTTGAGGAAAAATTATGGTTAGAAATCTACAAAAAGTAGATTCATTTATTTACCTTTATCCTGTGTTTTTTTATCTTTTTCCAGAGATTCTTTGGGCTTAGGCCCAAAAGCCTTGCTGCCTCAGTCTGCACACCATCTGTCTTTTTTAGTGCATCTAAAATGAGCTGTCTTTCAAGCATATCTTTTGCCTCAGCTAAAGAGATACACTTTTCTATCCCTTCTGATTTTGGCACCCCTTTTAGCCCCCCCATAGCAAATGAAATATGCCTTGATGTTATAATCTTTTCATCCTGTGCTAGGATAATGGCCCTTTCTATTATGTTTTTAAGCTCCCTTACATTTCCTGGAAAGTTATAATCTAAGAGAAGCTCCATGGCCTCCTTTGATATGCCTTCTGTAGAAATACCAAGCCTTTTTGCTGCATCATTGATAAAGTGTTCAATAAGAATTGGGATGTCTTCTTTTCTTTCCCTTAGTGGAGGAAGCATAATAGGAAATACATTAAGTCTAAAAAATAGGTCCTCCCTAAATCTTTTTTCAGATATGCCTTTTTTAAGGTCTTTATTTGTTGAGGCAATTACCCTTACATCTACAGCTATTGGCCTTTTCCCCCCTATCCTCTCAATCTCCCTTTGCTCTAGCACCCTAAGTAGCTTTGCCTGGATAGAGATACTCATATCGCCTATTTCATCTAAAAGGATGGTGCCCTTATTTGCAAGCTCAAACTTTCCTATCCTTTGAGAGAAGGCCCCTGTAAAAGAGCCCCTTTCATGCCCAAAAAGCTCTGATTCAAGTAGGTTTTCAGGTATTGCAGCACAATTTACTGTAACAAAGGGGCCTCCCCTTCTTCTGCTCTTTAGGTGAATGGCACGGGCTATAAGCTCCTTTCCAGTCCCACTCTCACCTGTTATAAGCACTGTGGAGTCAAGTTGGGCTACCTTTTCAACAAGTTCCATAACAGCTTTCATAGCAGTACTCTCTCCAACAATACCCTTAAAACCAATGCCTTTAGCTTCCCTTTTTCTCAAAATATTAAGTTCATGCTCTAATCTCCTTTTCTCAAGGGCCCTTTCTACAACTATCTCCATCTCCTCAATTCTAAATGGCTTACTAAAGTAGTCATAGGCACCTTCCCTTATTGCCTTAAGTGCTATATCCTTTGAACCATAGGCAGTCATTACAATGATTATAGTATCAGGGTCTGTGTCTTTTATTTTGCCTATGGCATCTATCCCAGATATGCCTGGAAGCTTTACATCCATGATAACAAGGTCAAAGCTCTCAGATTTTATCTTCTCTAAGGCCTGCTCAGCAGATACTGCCTCTTCTATGTAATATCCCTTGTTTTTAAGGGATTCTTTCAATAAAAGGCGCATCGCCCTATCGTCTTCTACAACTAAGACCCTCTCCATGTTATGTCCTTTGTATGTTGTCCGTAGTTTAAACAACTAACATATAGGCAGTGTTATATTAAATGTTGTCCCCTTCCCCTTTTCAGTCTTAACTTTAATGTCTCCACCATGTGCATCAATAATGTTTTTTGCAATGGTAAGGCCAAGTCCTGAGCCTTTTTGTTTTGTTGTAAAGAACGGGTCAAAGATACTTTTAATGTGTCTTTCTTCAATGCCACAACCCGTATCAGAGATGTTTATTATTATTTTATCTTCATCTGACTGCCTAACACTTATCTTTATATTTTTTGGTTTGGCCTCAAATGCATTTATTAATATATTTAAAAATGCCTGGGTAAGCCTTTCACGGTCACCAATTACCTCTGGGAGGCCATCTTGATAATCCTCTACTACCTCTATAGCCTTATTAAACCTTTCCCTTGCAATTGAGACAGTAGTGCTTAAAATCTGGGATATGTCTAAAGGTATTAACTCTGATCTAGGAGGCTGACCTAAATTAAGAAGGTCTTCTACTATGTTATTTAACCTGTCTATTTCATCTAGCATGGTTTTTGTATACACCTTCTTTGGGTCTTCCTCTTTTATCTCCCTATCAATGAGCTCTGTAAGGCCACGAATTGAGCCTAGAGGGTTCCTCACCTCATGGGAAATCCCTGAAATCAGTGTGCCAAGGTATGCAAGCTGCTCAGTCCTTGAGATCTTTTCCCTTATGGACTTTATGCCAGCTAGGTCCTTAAAGGTAATGACAAGCCTAGGGCCTTCAGTATCTTTAACAATTAAAGGCTCAAGCCATAGGCTACCAGACTTTTTAGGTAAGTAAAATGTTACCTCTTGGGCTAGGGACTTCCCAGTTTTTATAGCATATTTTATTGTAGAAAGCAGTGCCTCATTTTCCTTTATGGGGGGGAATATATCCTCAAAATATCTTCCTTCAATATGGTCTACACCCAGCAGTTCTTTTGCAGTATTATTTGTGGAAGTAACCTTTCCATGGCTATCTAGAGTAATAATCCCTTGAGGCAAGCTATCCAACAAATGATGGTCCTGTATGAATCTATTTATAGATACCATACCTTTATCAAATAGGGATGTTAGCGCCCTAATCTCATTTGGTGCACTTATTTCCAACCTCTCTCCTTCTCTTTCAATAAGCCTTTTTATAGAAGATGCCATCCCTATTAAAGGTCTGGTAATCCCCAGGGCCAAAAGTATCCCTGATATACATGAAATAGCTGCCAGAAGCAGTATCCACTGAACTGTGGACAACATGGTCTCTGGCCGAAGTTGAAAAGACCTTTTTAAAAGACCCAATAGCAAAAAACCTGAAGCAAGTGTAAAGCTAGTAGTTATTATTGGCAAAGATACTACAAGCCTCATCCTTACCTTAAGTGGCATTTCCTTTTTGAGATGTTTACCTTTTTCCATCATATATGTGATTATAATATAAAATCCAAAAAAACAAAACTTGCGGTTTCTTATTTTTATATTAATATTTAAGTATGAAATTAGGAGAAAGATTAATAGCTAAGGGCCTTATCACAAAAAGGCAGTTGGATTCTGCCCTGGCAGAACAGAGGAAAACCAATGAGCTTTTAGGAAAGTTATTACAGCGTCTCGGGTATGTTAGTGAAGACAAGATTTTGGCTGAGTTAGCAGAGCAGGCAAATATAGAGAAGGTAGATATTTCATCCTATACCATCTCTCCAGAGGCTATAAGGATACTTCCAGAAGGCCTGGCCCGCAGCTGTGGGGCTATACCCTTATGCATAAAAGATGGTCGGCTGGTAGTGGCAATGTCTAACCCATTTGACATTATGGCCATTCAGGAGATGGAACAGGCTTCAGGGATGTATATAGATGTAAAGATGGCTGACAAGAAGGAGATTTTAGAAGCTATAAGACGCTTTTATGGAAAGGCAGTGGCTGAAGAAGAAATGGAGGAAAAAAAAGAAAGGGTTGATGTTGCACCTGCAGTAAAATTGGTAGATGAGGTTATAAAAGATGCCGTGGAAAGGGAGGCTACAGACATTCATATAGAACCTAAGGAAAATCAGGTAAAGGTCCGTTTTAGGATTGATGGGTTGCTTCATGAGGTGAGGTCCTTTCCTAAGGCACTGCAGGCAGCTATTGCTACCAGGATTAAGATAATGGCAAATCTTAATATAGCTGAGACCCGCCTACCTCAAGATGGAAGAATATTATTTAATGTAGGAAATAAAAAGGTAGACCTTAGAGTTTCCACATTTCATACTGTCTTTGGTGAAAAGATAGTATTAAGGGTATTAGATAAGGAGAAGATGGTTTTAGGGTTGGAAGAGCTTGGGCTTTCTCCAAGTAATTTAGAGATATTCAGGGATGCTATAATGAGGCCCTATGGTATTATATTAGTCTGTGGCCCTACTGGTTCTGGAAAGACTACTACCTTATATTCTGCACTTTTTCAGATAAATTCTAAAGAGAAAAACATTGTTACTTTAGAAGACCCTGTGGAATATGAGTTTCCTGAGATTACCCAGTCTCAGATCAATCTAAAGGCAGGGCTTACCTTTGCTACAGGCCTAAGGGCCATACTCAGGCAGGACCCTGATGTAATTCTGGTAGGTGAGATGAGGGATGTGGAGACTGTAGAGGTAGCTATGCGGGCTGCCATAACGGGACATCTAGTATTATCTACCCTTCATACAAATGATGCAGTAGGTGCTGTGGCAAGGCTTTTGGATATGGGAGTTGAACCCTTCCTTCTTGCCTCTTCTTTAAACTGTGTTGTTGCTCAGAGACTTGTGAGGAAGATATGCCCATACTGTAAGGAAAAGACAGAAATAGATGAGCATTTTTTGAGAATTTTGAAGGCAAATAAAAAGGAGATAAAGGATTTCTATAAGGGTAAAGGTTGCAAAAATTGTTATTTTACAGGATATAAGGGAAGGATTGGCATTTTTGAGGTTTTACCAATAACCCCTTCCCTAACCTCCCTTATAATGAATAGGGCAGATAGTCAGACCCTTAAAGAGTCTGCATTAAAAGAAGGGATGAAAACCTTAATGCAGGATGGCCTAGAGAAGGCAGAAGTAGGCATTACTACCTTAGAAGAGGTGGTAAGGGTGGCATATGGAATTTGAATATAGGGCTAGAGATCTAAATGGGAGGGTTGTAAGGGGGGTACTAGAGGCCCCTGATGAAAAGCACCTTCATGCCACTTTAAAAAAGGGGGGACTTTATCTTGTTTCTGCTAAAGTTGTAAAAAAGGGGAATCCAAAGAAGAGAAAATCATTAACTTTTGGGAAAATCCGCAGAAAAGAGGTTATTGCCTTTACAAGCCATCTGGCTACTGTTATTTCAGTAGGTATCCCTATTCTTCAGGGACTGGAAGATATAGCAAGGCAGACAAAAAATCCAAAATTTAGAAGTATTGTTGAAGATATAAGGGAAAAGGTACGCAGTGGCTCAAGCCTTTCCTCTGCACTCTCAAGACATCCCAATGTATTCTCAGAGATTTACATAAATATGGTTATAGCAGGGGAGGCCAGTGGAAACTTGGATAATATTTTAAAGGAACTCACCTCATTTTTAGAATGGCAAGAGGAACTGGCTAGCAATATAAAGAGGGCCTCTGTCTATCCTGCTATGGTACTTACTGCTGTAGGCATATTAATGACCCTACTCTTTGCCTTTGCCTTTCCTAGGATCACAAAGATCCTTTTAGGCATGAAGGTCCCCCTTCCATTTATTACCAGGGCTCTCATAGCTATAAGCAACCTTTTCAAAGATTATTGGTTTTTTATGTTTTTTTTAGTAGCATTGATCATTTTTGGCATCAAATTTATAAACAAGACAGAAAAAGGTAAACTATGGATAGACTGGTTGAAATTGCGTCTGCCTATCTTTGGAGACCTTATCAGAAAAATAGCAATTTCAAGATTTGCTCATCAATTTTTTGTACTATGGCGGGCTGGGATCGATGTACCTAAATCTTTGACACTGGTAGAAAGGGTGGTAGGAAACAAGGTAATAGCAAATGCTATTTCCAGGGCCAGAGAAGAGGTGTTAGAAGGAAAAAGTCTATCTGAGGCATTTTCTGAAAGTAAAGAATTTCCAACATTGATTGTAAGGATGATATCTTTAGGAGAGGCAAGTGGGGAAATGGACACTGCTATGGAAAAGGTATCCTCCTATTATGACCAGGAGATACCTGCTACCATAAAAAAGATGTTCTCAGTGTTTGAGCCCATGATTATTGTAGTTTTGGCAGGTATAGTATTAACAGTGGCCTTATCTATTTATCTACCAATTTATACTGCCATAGGGCATATTGGGAAGTAAAATGAAAAGGTGTAAAAGAGGGATGACCTTAATAGAGATTCTTGTAGTGCTTATGGTTTTGAGTATCTTGGCAGCAGTGGCAGTCCCTATGGCATTTAGATACATCAAGGTAGAAAGAAATAAGGAGACAAGGGATGAGATGGAAAATATAAAAAAGGCTATGGTTGGAGATCCAAAGAAAATCCAAGGTGGTGTAAGGACAGACTTTGGGTATCTAGGGGATTGGGGAGGCCTTCCAGATAGCCTTAAAAACCTGGTAGAACCCCAAGAGCCCCTCTTCTCTTATGATAAAGAGAAAAAAGTAGGGGCTGGTTGGAATGGGCCTTATATTACTGTGACATTTTCTGAAGATAAAGAAGAATATAAAAAAGATGCATGGGGAAATGATTATGTATATGATAATACCGATTACACCAATGCCGGAGGTGAGATAGTTGATGGAAAGTTAGTATCCATTGGCCCAGATAGAACCTTGGGTACAGGGGATGACCTAACCATTGAAATCTTAAAAAAAGAGACCACATCCCATGTATTTGGGTACATAAAGGATAAAGATGGCAATTATCTTAAAAATATACCACTTACCATCTTCTTCCCACAAGATGGAATTTTGTATAAAGATAGTAAGCTGACCGATGCTAATGGCTATTATGAATTTGGCGATATACCATTTGGGGCAAGAAGTATTAGCATAGAACCAAGGCTTATCTATCTAGAAGGAAGTGCCAAAACTGAAGGGAAAAATAATGTAAAATTTAGTATAGCAAATTATTCTAGCAAGGATATTACAATAAATGGACTTACCGCGGTATATAACAAGAAGGCTTATTATAAGGAGATTAAGATAGATCATGACACCTACTGGAAGGGGCCGCCCAGGGCCGGAAGTGGAGATACTATAGTATTCAACCAGCCGCCTCCTTATAATCAATACACTTTTGAAGGAAATGGAGAAGCCTATGTTATATATATAGAATCAGCAGAGCAACATGTCCCAGACATCTCTTTAGGGGCAGGGACTGTAGCTACATTCTGCTTTTGTGATTTTCGCCGTTTTTTCTGGGGAGGACCAAAGGTTGATATGAGTGGGGTTACCTTTACTATTACCTTTTCTGATGGCTCAGTAATAAATTTTACTACTCCATAATTATGAATCTTAGGTCTCATAGGGTAATAGGACTAGAGGTTACTGCATCTAAAATAAGGATGGTAGAGATAGATACATCAAACATTCCCTTTAAGGTATCAAATTTTGCCATAATTGATATATTCTCAATGGAACCTGAAAATATTGCAAAACAGATTAAGTCTATATACATAAGCAGGGGTTTTAGGACAAAAAGGGTAAATGTAGCTGTTGATAAAAAGATAGTGCACTATTTGCTTACCCTACCCTCTATGCCCAGGGATGATATGGAAAGAGTAGTAGAAAGGGAGGTTAAGGAAAGGGCCTCCTTAACCGAAAAGATAGTTATAGGATGGGAAGATACAGGAGAAATAGAGGAAGGTGGGGTCAAAAAGAGACAGATTTTAGCGGCAATTTCACCTGCTGAGGCAGTAAGCAAACTGTATTTTATTATTGAAAAGGCAGGGCTCAGATGCGAAAGGATATCTACTATACCCCTATCACTTTTATCTGCTACAGGGCTTACAGATGGAATAGGAGGGGTAGCATTTATTTACCTTCAAGACGAATTGGGGTATTTGGTCTTTTCCTATGAAGGAAGGTGGTGCTTTTCAAGAGAGTTTCCAGTCTTCTCAAAAGAGGCAATAGTCTCAGCAATAAGGCAAGCTTCTTTATTTTTTAGAGAAAAATTCAGGGCTAAAATAGAAAGAATCATTTTGGCAGGAGAGGTAGAAAAAACGGATATCATTCCCTATCTTGAAGAAAACCTTGGTATCAAAACAGAGGTTTTTAATCCAAATAAAATAGACCTTAGACCTCTAGGAAAGGAGGCCAGCATTTTTAAAAGCTCTTTGCATCTACTACCTGTGCCATTGGGTTTGGCCACAATCTATAACAAACATGCCATAGACATGGTTCCTGAGCAAATTAAGAAAAAAATAAAAGAGCGTAAAATTAGAAGTATTTCTGCAGTCGCTTTTTTATTGATATTTCTGACCTCTTTTTTATGGTACCCTTATAGCTCAAAAAAAATTGTCCACTTAGAAAGGAGTCTAAATCAGAAAACGGAAT
>Ga0209410_1001217_pt1 | contig 12446 bp, 7 predicted proteins | sample Mar14436cmmetaG_FD_184135 | JGI IMG/M metagenome (GOLD analysis project Ga0209410, IMG submission 184135) | Marine hydrothermal vent microbial communities from Guaymas Basin, Gulf of California to study Microbial Dark Matter (Phase II) - Marker... ... | reverse complement strand
ATCCGACGCATTGGATAGAACCAGCCATAAGCCAGTGCATTGCAAGGTATTTATCAGGAAGGGGCTTCAAAATATATGATGCCAACGAGCTCTATGACTTTATAATTAAATCAATATCAGAAGATATGGCATCTCGGTCGATAATAGTGTTCTCCCAAGATGTAGTTCCTGACATTATATTTAAAGATAAATTCTTTGATAAGGTAATATGTAAAACTTTACTTAGCCAATACCTGTATCAAGGCGGGAAGGTCATCTGGATAGGTGATATACCTTTCTGGTTTAGGGGAAGAAGGAAATGCATAAAAGATATCATTTGGCCGCGGCTGCCGATGGTTAACATTCTTGGAATAATACCGTTAATAACGTACTCAACGCTGAATCAAGTCAAAATAAAGGAGGAAGGTAAACAGCGAGGCTTAAGTGAACCATGGCACGGAATTAGGCCAATTTTACCGACAGATGAAGATCTCATAGTTTTGGCTGAGAGTACCTCACTGGTTGCATGGCCAATTCCTCTAACATACTTTAAAATAAATCTAAGGACTAAGGATCCTGAAATACTTATGGCAGGAGATCTAGAACTAATACCTTATTTTATAGAGAGACCTAGGCCGCCGATAGTAATCCCAAGGAATAGCGCGAGAAAATTAGAAATAAATATTGAAGAGGAGATCTACGAAGCTAAGCCAGCAAACACCGTCCTAATACAGAGAAAACTTCCTAATGCATGGATTAAGAAGCTGGGAAGGGGTGAATTTATCAGAATATGGGATTGTCCAATAAGCGAGGATTTCATTAAATATTTTGAAAAGAAAATGTTGCCGGACTTATACAATCTAGCGGTAAATACTATTATTAGCCAATAACTAGTGCTAGGAATGAAGAACAGTTCATAAGGTGATTAAATGAAGCTACATTGTAAATATATAGCAAAGTATACCTCTAACGTAATCTTAGGTAAGTCATTAGAAATATCATCCCTTAAAAGCTTCATTCAAATAATAATATTCATCATATTGCTGGGGGTTAACCTAGGCTATGCCCGGGAAAAAAGTTTGGATAAAAACTATAATTTAGATAAATTATCCTTAGGCAAGATAATCTATCCGGGAAACTACTCGATATGGATAAATTTAGATAAGATTATCCAAGGCTTTAAAGCAGGAACATTATATCTGGGCATAAACGAAAGCTTCAAATTCAAGGACATAGCTATATACGCGGAAACCTCCAGTAAGACTACTCTTCTTCTTCATTGCGGTATTTTAAGCGACATCTCAAGCTTCAAATCGTTAAAATACGTACGTGCAAGCCTACCTGAGATTAACCCCTTCATCTTCTGGCGAATGGTGCCAGGGAACTATACAATAATAGTACTATCGGAGAGAGATAACAAAATTCGGATAAATTTCAGAGTTTATCCGACAGAATATGGATGGATCAAGAGAGCAGAAGAAAACTATGCGCGAATAAAGTATTCGCAAATGCCAACAAACATCTTCAAAATAGGTTCAATCGCAATACTCGTAGACGAATATACATTCAATAAAATCAGGGACCATATAAATATATTCGTAGACGACATAAAATTTCTTTATTCAATTAATAGCATTATAGTTGTAAGAAATTTCAGAGATATATTTCATGTAAGAGAAACATTAAAACAACTCTACTTTAATTACTCAAGTAATATATGTGGAGCAATACTAATAGGTCGTATACCACTACCCTACATGAAAGGAGATAATAAAACATATATGAGTACACGATTCTACGAGGATCTAGATGGTATTTTCAAGTTTAAAGAGGGAGTAATAACTCTGTGGAATAATACAAACGGTCTTGAGATATGGGTTTCAGTTATAACACCTCCAAAGGCCTTATCGAGAAGTAATTTTACCTACATAAAGTATCTTAGATTATTCTTTAGAAAAATGCATTTATACATGACTGGATACATAAGGGTTCCAGCAAGAGGGTTCGACAGCATAGATAAGGACTGGAGACCTTGGGTTACACAACACTGGGAAGAATTTACTTCACTCTATAAATACGAGGGAGGCTATAGCTTCATCGGAGGTCTAGCATCTACATATTCTATACATGCCGATGAATACAAGTTTCACATACAATCAGGTTATGAACTATCAGCTGGCTGGATTCACGGAGGTTTTTCGTTTGCAGGAGGAGGAAATTTTGACAAAGGAAACCATTGGGGCGCTAGAGAAATAGGGCCAGGAGCACTAGTACATATAATGGCTACTTGTGGTTTTTCCAATATTGATGAGGAATGGTGCCATGCTCTCTGCTTTTTGTTTGGAAGAAGCATATCTATAGCTACTGTAGGACCAACTAAAAGTGAAGGCATACTAGAAGCATACGCCCTTTTCGGGCCGCTAAGCGAATATATGTTCCTAGGCGATGCTTTCCTATACTGGCTAAACTATAGATTCACAGATGATCCCTGGAATAATTTATCAAGGCATAAAATTAATACCACAACACATAGCTGGGGATTAGGAGTAGTATTATATGGACACCCTTTTGTTCTATTGAGGGGGGAGCCCACATATATTGAAGTAGAGTCACTCGATTTCAAAAAAGATCTAATAGTCGTTAAATTAAAAATAATAGATAATCATCTATCTCCCGTAAGCATTTATCCCATACACGTTGCCATTAAATATAATAATACATGGTATGAGAAATATGCTAATCTAACAGATGAAAGGGGAGAAATAACTATAAAGTTGAATAATACGGATAAAACGGAGTTGATAGCAATCTACGGTAGAGGAGCATACCTTAGAGACAAAATCTACAGACCTTGCCTAACGTACATAAATCTAACAGCTTATATATCAAGTAGAGATAAACCGACGATAAAGTCGATAAAATATTGCGAAGACTGGATTTTCAAGCTAGGGCCAATCAGCTTAAACGTAACAGCTAACGTAGAGAATGCCACTAGCGTTATGATATGCTACAGTATCAATAATGGTACTTGGTATACAGTTTCAATGTTTAAGACATCAAACGGAGACTACTTTATCAGAATACCAGCTAACGAAGGAGACAACATACGTTTCTTTGTGAAGGCAATAAGTGAGACGGGGGTTTATAGTCTATCGCCTATCTATGAGTTCAACGTATCTAAAAAACCGCTATGGGAAAAAATAATATACACAAAATGTTTTTCATTGATACTAGCATACTTAATGATATTATCCATAGCGATAATAATCATTAAAACTAGAAGATATATGCAAAAGAAGGTCGCTGAGAATAAAGCCTAAACTTTAAGAATGGTTTTCTTAATGTTGATTTAGTTTTAGATAAACTTATATGTTCTTTTTTTAATTTTAATGTGGTGTTTAAAATTGAAAAGGCTTGCAGGCCTACTATTGTTACTGCTTCTGATATCATGTTACTCGTTAAAACCTACAGTGCTATCGCAGCCTAAAGAGAATAGTGGACATAAATATGTTCAGTTTAACGTACTGGTAATAGTATTACTGGATGTTACACATGACGGAAGGAGAACCACGCTTTTAGATAGAAATTTATCGAGAATTTTCATTGAGCTTGAGAGAGCTAGACTATTCTACTGGAGGAATTCCCATCTAAGATTTAACATAAACTTTACATACATGATTACGTTATCGCATTTATCATTTAATGGATGGTTCCTCTCTCCAGGAAATGTCAGGAGAGTAGTATCTAAAACACTCAGTAAACTAGGTTGTAGTTGGGATTCATTCGACGGCATTGTAGCTCTGTGGGCGGCACCGGGTTACAAGGAGGAGGTAGATCCGATCGGAAGCGTTTACGGTCCTGGAGGTACATTGAGATACTACTCTAGCTATCAACTAGACGGAGCTATTACCTGGCTGTTTGTGCATGAATTCCATCATCAGGTCGATGAAGATTTTTATTTGAGCGGTTACGAAGAATATCCCCATGCAGATTATCCTGCACAGCTGAAGGGTAAATTCGGAGAACACTTTGACTTCAACGCATATATGCTCAGAAGCTGGAATGAAACTCTATGGCTAAAACTTAAAGCCCCCTCTATAGGAAAACCTAGAATATTAACAGCTAATGATGAGGACGGAGATAATTTCCCGGATTATGATCCAGCTCTTCCAATGGATGAAGTGAGATTCGGAAGCTACATAAATAGAAGCGACTCCGACCACGACGGATTAAACGATAAAGATGAATTTATGGCTGGAATATTCTTTCCATCTAACCCCTTGCTTAGCGACAGTGATAGCGACGGGATTCCCGATGGTAAAGACTCGTATCCACTTTATCCAGTAAACACTATTGTACCCAGGGATAATTGGTCCACAATAATTAAGGATTTTATAACTCATCCAAGGAATGCTCAGTTAAACTATGAGTTAAAGGCTAAATGGAATGATAGCGGCATAGCGTTTAAATTTTTAATTAAACCCGGGAATCTAGGCAATATTTATCTCTACCTGGATTTAGATGACGACGGATGGTTTCATGGAGTAGGGAACTTAGAGATCATTCTAAATCCAGCTGTGGATAATCCATTAATTAAGGTTCACTTACTTGACTGTAGAGAGGCAGAGAAAAATCCAAGCAAACCATGTCTATGGGATGATGATCCGAAACATGGAGGAAGAATCATAACAGAATCCGACATTATTACAAGAGCAAACTTGGTGAGAAGAGGGAAAAAGATCTACAAGGAAGTCGTAGTATTTATCCCTAAAAACGACGAAATTGCATTTCATCCATCGGAAGGCAAAAACATCGGCCTACGAGTAGAGTTTTTATCGAGCAAGACAGGTACGGCATGCTCGGTATTCGAGAAGTGGTCATTAATATACTTAAATCTTTCTCAAAAGACTTTAGCTCGGAACGTTAGCTCGACAATTATGGTTAACAGGCCCGACTACATAGAGAAAGCCGTAGTAGTAAATAGATACATTGGGAAGATATCCAAGGACTATACAGTTGAAGTAGTATATGAAGTGGAAAATGTCTCGAATAGAACACTAAACAGCGTTAGAATAATGGATAAGAACGGCAAACCACTAATATCGCTTGATGAACTTCCTCCTCTAGCTAAAGTAAAAATATGTAAGCAGATAAAAATGGGGATAAACAACTATACTTTAATACCTGGTGATCTAACCGTGAAATACAACTATAACCAGAAAACATACAGCCTAAAGATAAAGGTACCTGACATTATCCTAGATACCCAGACCGAGATAAAGGATCCATTCGCTGAGATAATGTCATCCACTATAAGACTACTAGTTATAATCGCTATAACAGCCACGGCAATAGCCGCCGTAGCATACATAATACGGATAAAAACTAGAGGATAGTTAATATTATTCCTTATAATAATAAAAATATTATCCTATTCCTGCTGCAGATAACTTTCTATCGCATCTGCTATAGTATTGTCAAATACTAAGAAATCGTTCACTTCATCTATAATCGTATCTTGCTGTCATGTAATAGTTAAACCATCAAAAATAAATAGATGAATGTATATAAGGAAGTGTTATAGAATCTAGAAGGCGATGCCTATTGTGTTGCAAGTATATAATACTCTTTCTAGAAAAATAGAGCCATTTGAACCTGTTAATAGCGGCAAGGTTCTAATGTACGTCTGTGGTCCAACAGTCTATGATTACAGCCACATGGGGCATGCAAGAACATACGTTGCTTTCGATGTTATCAGAAGATACCTAAGGCTTATGGGCTACGACGTCCTTTATGTCCAGAATATAACAGATATCGACGACAAGATAATTAGTAAGGCGCGAAATGAAGGTGTTGATTGGAGGGAAATAGTAGATAAATATACTAAAGATTATTTGGATGCATTAGATAAGCTAAACATTAAAGTGGATATCCATCCGAGGGTCTCGGAGCATATAAATGAGATAATAGGTTTTATCCAAATACTTATAGATAAGGGATTCGCATACGTTGCACCTAGTGGAAGCGTATACTTTAATGTCGACATGTTCGAGGACTACGGTAAGCTCAGTGGATATAAGGAAAAAAGTCTTTGGGATCAGGGAGAATACGTAGAGGAAAAAAGGCATCCATACGATTTCGCGCTATGGAAGGCTGCAAAGCCTGGAGAACCCTGGTGGGAATCACCTTGGGGAAGAGGACGTCCCGGATGGCATATAGAATGCAGCGTAATGTCAACTAAATACTTGGGCAAACAGTTCGATATACACGGTGGAGGAACAGACTTAATATTTCCCCACCATGAAAACGAGATTGCCCAAAGCGAGGCTGCATTAGGATTAAAGCCATGGGTAAAGTATTGGCTACATACAGGTATGCTCACGATAAAAGGGGAGAAGATGAGTAAATCCCTAAGGAATATTTTCACTTTAAGGGAGGCGTTTAAGAAGTGGAAACCTGAGGTCATTAGACTATGGCTTGCTAAAGCACACTATAGGAAAATATTAAGTTTCTCTGAAGAAAGCCTGTATGAAGCAGAAAAGCTATACAATAAGCTAGCCAATGCAGTTAACATGCTTAAGAAGATTATAAAGGAAAATATTAGCTTTAAGCTAGACGAGGATCAGATAAAAACATTAAGGGAGTTATCCAATGTAAGAAAAGAGTTTTACAAGGCTATGAACGACGATTTTAATACGAGCTTAGCTTTCAGTCAAATGGTTAGGCTTTCAACTATCGCCTTTAAAGAAATAATACCAAGCGAAAACTATACATTAGCCGTTAAGGCTCTACAGTTATTTGAAGAATTTAATAAAATATTCGGAGTATTGGATAGCCACCTGCACGAGGTTGGTATCTTCGCTAATATCAAAGAGCTAGTGGATCTAATAGTTGAAGTTAGAAGCATATTAAGGAAAGAGAAGAGATATGAACTGACAGACTATATACGGGATAAACTAAATAGTTTAGGAATAAAGTTGTACGATGAGAAAGAAAAAACCACGTGGAGATTCTATTAATTTATTTACTTTTTTCGTATTTTACTACCTTAGTTAGCTTGGTAGGCTTATCTGGGTTTAATCCTCTCAGTACTGACAGGTAGTAAGCGAGTATTTGGATAGCCTTAACTACGGGTAGAACTGATAGCTCGTCTTCCACAGTGGGTATTACTATAGTTTCCCTAACGTACTCGTCGGCCTTTACCTCATCTCCCACGATACCTATAACTGGAGCATTGTATCCCTTGAGTTTCTCGAGGGCTTTAAGTGATCCTTCTAAGGCAGTTTTAGTAGGTAAGAGGACTATAACCGGAGTTTTCTCGTCTACAAGCTGTATTGGGCCATGCAGGAATTCTCTAACGGCAAATCCTTCCGAATGAATCATTGCAGCCTCCTTAAACTTAAGCCCTGCTTCGAGAGCGTTAGCGTAATTTACGCCTCTTCCAAGTATGTATATATGTTCTACATCCTTATACTTCTCAGCAAGTTCCTTGATTTCCTTCTCTCTCTTTAATACGTCCTCCAGCTTACTAGCAATATCCTTTAGAAGTAGCTCCTTCAATTTTTGTGCTCTTTCATGTTTCGATAGGGAGTATGCTAATAGACTACCAGCTGTAAGCTGGGCGTCATATGTTTTTGTTGCTACGACAGCCTTCTCTTCTCCAGCCTGCGTAACTAGAGAAAAGTCGGAGACCTTTGTTAGAGTACTGTCTTCAGTGTTAGTTATTCCTATGACAAAGATTCCTTTTGTCTTTGCAACTTTAACGGCCTTAATAATATCCGAGCTCTCACCGGACTGAGAGTATCCGAAGATTATGTAGTCATTAGTTACTAGAGGAGTCCAATCCTCAAACTCGGATGCTGGCACAGCCGTAAAGTGATATTTTGTAAACTTATTTACTAGATATTGTGTAGCTACGCTTGCATGAAAGCTTGTACCGCTTCCGATGATGAATCCTTTATCAACACCTAACGATGCAATCCTATCATGTATTCCCTCGACAAGTTTTTCACAGAATTGAAGCGTCTTTTTAACAGCCTCAGGTCCTTCTCTCAATTCTTTCAACATAAAATGCTCCGCCATTGTATCAACCCCTCTAAAATACCATGTTCCCCTGATAAATATTTACGTTTTAGATTATGTAAAGCTTCAAATTATCTTAAAGAATGTCCGGAAAATAAAATAATTTCACATTTATGCGACAAACATAGCTATTATAGCTTAAATCTACCCTTCTTTACCCCCGCCTTCTTTCTTTCTTCTGCCGTTAATTCAAATATTTTCTTTATGACTTCTATCTCATACTTTGAAAGTATCTTTTTCCTTCTTGACATCATTCTGCGCTGAGTTTCTATAGCGGATTCCAGGAGCAGCTCGGTTGGTTCAGCGCCTAGCGATTTAGCATAAATTGTAAATGAAGGTACATCTTCCCATACAACACCATGAAGATGCGCCGAGACACCTATCTTTTTGCCAGTATATATGACTACTCCTATAGACGTTTTAACCATATCACCTATGAAACATCCAACCTTTCTAGAGCCAGTATCTACTCTTTTGTCTCTAATAGTTACCTTGACTGTTCCATATGTATCCTTTAGATCGGAGTTTGTAGTTAATGCTCCGAGGTTGACCCATTCTCCTATATATGCGTGCCCGATAAATCCAGCATGATATTTATTGGTATATCCATGCATTACTGATTCCTCAAATTCTCCTCCAACTCTACAGACATCACCTATATTTGATCCTTCCCTTATCTGAGCTCCACCAACTATTAGGGTGTCTTTGCCTATGCACGTTGGCCCCTCTATTCTACATCCGGGCTGTACCCTAGTATTTTCACCTATATATACTGGTCCTTCTCTTACATCAATTACTGTAAATGCTTCGACGCTAGCTCCCTTCGCCACATAGACGTTTGCTTTATCGCCATATATTACCACGTTTTTATCTACTTCTCCCTCCCACTCCTTACCCTTAAACTTTCTCTCAAAGTCATACTTAATCCATTCAGCGTTATTAAGCACAATGTCCCATGGATAATCAACTAGCTTTGCCTCAGCATACTGAAGGACCTTAACCGACTCCTTTAAATCGATTAGAAGCTCGGCTGAAACAGGCTTAAGGAATAACTCTAAGTACTTCTCAGCCAGCTCCTTGGATAGCTTTAAGGCAACGATGTCATTGCCTTTAGCTAATAGAGTATTGCTTTCCGAGGCAATCGCTTTAAGTAAAGTCTCCGCTGTGGGCTGATCCACTAAGAGCCTTCCATTAACCAGCAGTATATCGTCAGCTATGTCGTCAACCTCATTTACCTTATAGCCTTTTTTGCCTTCTCTCCATCTATACAACTCAGCTAAGTAATCTCTTACAAATAAGTGAATAACATCCGGCTTTAACCCCTCTATAATTCTCTCCCTCAATGTATACATGCCTATCCTTAAGTCGTATACTGCTCTCGTGTATGTTAGCGGATAGAAGTAATCCACTTTTTCATCCTCGAATATTCCTACTATCAAATAGACCACCTTCCAATCTTATAGAATCATAGAAATAATAAATTTTATTCACATAGCCACGCTACGTAATCCCCTACCTTACATCCTATACTCTTAGCGACAGGTTTACATTTAGCTACCAAGAGGTAAAATATAGGCTTGCCAATCCTTCCGATATCTCTATAGTAATTTAGTGTCTCATAGTTCCCTAGGCCCTTGCTTATAATTAGATCCGAGGATAGAACTTCATTAACCACTTCTTCTGGCAGCCAATCGATAATAAAGCCAACTGAGTCACTACCAGTGGATATAACCTTAGTGACCTTAGTTAATCCAATATATTCAGCATCAAACATTAACGCATCGTTTTGAAATGGCGCCCCCCTAACAACTGCTACAACCTCAACCCCATTATCGGTTAAGAATTCTATTAAAAGCTTGTCGAATACTATTTCTCCGGCATTATCGCATAAGTAGGCTATCCTACCTATAGATGAAGACTTTAACCTTTTATAGAGTTTAAGTGTATCGTCCAAATCTATATTCACGTTAGTAACGTATTTCCTCCACTCCTCTATACTAAACTTATAGTCGGCAGCACCTGGATCAACACTATTACCCATTATAGCTAAGTAAGCCAGTGTTCTAAACTTCTCGTAGCCATTTAGCTCGGAGAGCTTATCCTTTATCAAGTTAACTATAGCCAAGGCAAAGTCATTGCTAGCTTTCTTATATTCAAAATAAGGGTCATCTACACCAATCAATTTCCTTAGCAGCCTAAACGATATCGTACCAACCTTAGGACCTATTTCGTCGCTCACAATATATGGTAATACTTCTTTCATTATCGATGAAATTATTTCAAGTCCTTTCTTCCTATCTGCAACAAATCTATCTATCTCCTTAACCCTAGCCTTAAGCATACAGGGTATACACTCAGGATGAAGCCTCATGATTAACTCCCATAATTGACAGCAAAACGCAAATTTAAATCTTCCTAAAATGTTTCCTCCGAAATCAGTTAAGAGAGCGTATACAAATGATCCGTGATAAAATGTTAACTGATGAAATAAGTTCTCTGATCAATGCTTCCTATAAACTACTTTTCCGCCTACAATGCTCATCCACACGTTAATTTTCTCTAATTCATTATCTGGCGGAAATTTAGTGGTATCTAAGATTATGATATCTGCATAGTATCCTTCTTTAATCCTGCCCAGTTTATCTCCTTCGAGGGAAGCGCTAGCACCACCTACCGTATACATTCTCAATGCATCCATTAGATCCATCTTTTCATCAGGAGAAACAAAGCTTATTCTAAGTCCCTCAAACTCTCCTCTGGTAACGGCTGCATAAATCCCAGACCAAGGGTTAACAGGCTCTACGGGAGCATCTGATGAACCAGCAATAATGAGACTTAAACGTTGCAAAGATTTAAATGCATAAACATACCTGCCCCTATCCTCACCTAATCTATCTATAACCCACCAATCCGTTATAATAAAGTGAGGTTGAACGGTAACTATTGGCTTAAGTTTTTCCAACTTATTTAGCAAATCCGGCGGCGTAAGAGATACGTGTTCAATCCTAACAAAGCGACTATCTATATTAGCCTTTTCTAACGCGTTGAGAACTACTTCAATAGCTTTATCACCTATAGCATGGACAGCAACCTGTAAATTCAGTTGGAATGCTTCACGAATAATTTCAGAGAGCTTATCTTCATGCATTAGCAATTTCCCCTTGACATCTGGTTTATCACTATAGGGTTCCCTTAATGCAGCAGTCCTACCACCAAGGCTTCCGTCAACCAATAGCTTAATTCCACAAATCCTTAAAAAGTCGTCTCCATATTGCCCTAGTATACCAGACCCTTTTAAGCTTTCCAGCAAATCATAGGAGAGATACGCTCTAACTCTAATCTTCAAACGTCCCGTCAACCATAACCTTTGAAGAGCGGAAAATTCATTAGCTGTAACAGAAACTGCATGAACAGTAGTTAAACCAAACCGTAAAGCCTCATCAATAGCTCTTTCAATAGCTTTCTCATAATCCTCAATACTTGGCTCCGGAACAGCACGCCATACCAGACCTAAGGCACCCTCTCTCAAGATGCCGGTAGGCTCGCCTCCCTCATCTCTATCAATTATACCATCAATAGGATCTTTAGTATCCCTACTTATTCCGGCTAATTTAAGGGCCAAGGAATTTACAACAATAACGTGTCCACAAACCCTAGTCAATAAAACAGGATGCCTCGGAGCAACCTCATCTAAATCCCACCTATTCGGATATCTTTTCTCGGAAAAAAGCTCCTGATCCCAACCTCGACCAATTATCCAAGTTCCCTCAGGAACCTTTGAAGCTGCCTCAAAAACCTTCTGCTTCAATTCCTCAATGGATTTAACTCCTCTAAGATTAAGCCATACGAGGGAAAAGCCGAGACTGGCTAGATGAAGGTGAGCGTCTATTAAACCAGGGAGAGCTATTCTTCCGTTAGCATCAACGACTACTGTTGAGTCTCCAATAAATCTATTAACATCATTGTTTGAACCCACAAAAACTATTCTGCCACACCTTATAGCAACAGCTTCTGCACTAGGTACTGCTTCATCGAAGGTCAGTATTCTAGCATTAACTATAACCATATCGGCTTGCATACAGAAAAGGAGGAGTATGCAAGATAAAACTTTTCGGTAACTTAATATTTGAGATATCCCCAGAAGATATTCTCCCATGGTAGCAATTAGTGGAGTAGGTCGTTTAAACGATGATTATGACGACACAATATTTTAGATTGAATAAAATAAATCGTGCAAAGATAAAAGAGTTTAATCAAATCCTTTAAATATTATCTATATGAAATAGATATCATGCACCTTGGCGCGCCTTTTAGACCACTCCGGCCTCCAAGGAGACCAAGACCTCCTCCACGTCCGTTTGCGCCTAGAGCAGGGGGCTTGAAGC
>Ga0209410_1001216_pt1 | contig 12447 bp, 8 predicted proteins | sample Mar14436cmmetaG_FD_184135 | JGI IMG/M metagenome (GOLD analysis project Ga0209410, IMG submission 184135) | Marine hydrothermal vent microbial communities from Guaymas Basin, Gulf of California to study Microbial Dark Matter (Phase II) - Marker... ... | reverse complement strand
GTCGGGGTTATGAGCCCCGCGGGATCTCCTGGCTACCCCACCCCGCTTTGTTGTGGTGGGGTCGTGTATTTTGTGTGTTTTTTGGTTTTTTAAATTTGTTGGTTGTTTTTGGTTTTGTTAGGGGTGGTGCCATTTTGGTATGAGTTTTGTCGGTTTTGTTTTGTTTGTTTTGTTGTATCTTTGGAGGGGTTTGGTGAGGTGTCTGTGGGCTTTTGGGGTTGGTAGGTATGTTCCTGGTTTTAGTTGTCTTGGTTTTTGTATTTTTTGTTTTGTTATGTTTTTTATGTGTGTTTTGCATTTTTTGCAGCGGTATCCTTGGTTTTTTCCTGCTGATTCCATGGTTTTTCCGCATTTTGGGCATTTTGGGTTTTTGTATATTATTTTTGGTGCTAGTTTTATGATTTCTATTTTTTCTAGGTTTAGTGTTGGGGGTGTGTTTGGTTTTGGTTTTATGGTTCCGTATGCTATTACTGTGTCTCCTGGGATTAGTTTTTTGATTATTTTTCTGAAGTTTCCTGTTGGTTCGTATGCTGCGAGGTGGATGGTTCCTGTTTGGTCTGCTGCTTTTACTATTACGTGTCCTCCGGGTATGGTTTTCGGGGTGTCTATGATTTTTACGAGGGTTTTTGTTGGTGTGTAGGGTTTTATGTCTTTTATTTTTTTGAGTTTTGTTTTGTTTAGGTGTTCGTCGGTTGCTTGGTTTGTTCGGTATATTACCCATCTTTCTAACGGTTCGTAGGATACTACGATTTTGTGTGCTAGTTTTACTATTTCTGGGGTTTCTCCTCTTATTCCGTAGAGTACTGGGTCTGGGCCTCGTGGTGTGATTAGTATTCTTTGTTCTTGGTGGTCTATGTTGTTGAAGGTTTCTGGGTGGGTTAGTTTGTCCATTAGGTATATGGATTGGGTGTCTACTGTTCTTGGTGTTCCCCAGTGTTCTGGGGTTCTGTAGGTGAGTAGTTCGTATGTGTGGTCGTTTTCTAGGGTGTTTCCTATGGCTGCTAGGGCTCCTATGATGCCTCTTCCTTTTTTGTAGGTTACTGTTTTTGCGTTGACTTTGTTTGCTGTTTTTATGGCTTCTTTGAGCGTTATGACGTCGGTTAAGGCTTTTTCTGCGAATGTTTTAAGTTGGGGTGGGACGGGTCCTTGGAGGAAGACTATTCCGGGGTGTGTTTTTTCACATTTGAGGTCGGAGTTTTCTTCTATTTCTTCGATGACTATTTCTTCGACTTTTTGTAGCATGTTTTCTTCTATTTTTATTCTTAGGCATACGGCGCCGTTTCCTCTTGTTTTGTAGGGTATGTTTGGGTTTAGTCTTATGAGGTTTGGGTAGTCGGTGAATTGGGCTTTTGCTTCTTTTTCTAGTCTGTGGACTAGTCTGGCGCCTATGTAGGTTGTGCAGCCGCCTGTGAGCGAGTCTGTGTCGTCGAATCCGATGTTTAGCTGTATCATTGTGGTTCGACCTTTTGAAACTTGTTTAAGTGTTTAAGGGTGGTTTGATGTTATTGAAAGAAGGCATTAAAATTTAAACTTCATCTATCTTTTACTGATGTGGTATTTGGGTGTGTTGGGATGATTGTTTTGGGTGTTTGTGACGGTCATGATGCTGGGGCTGCGTTGGTTAAGGATGGGGTTGTGGTTGCTGCTGTTAGTGAGGAGAGGTTTACGCGTGTTAAGCATCAAAGAGGTGTTCCTAGAAATGCTATACGTGAGGTTTTTCGTGTTGCTGGGTTGAGTTTTGATGAGGTTGATTATGTTGCTGTTGGTGGTGTTTTTAGGAGGTTGAAGAGGGCTTTTCAATTGGAGGAATATCTTTTAAAGCTTTTCCCGGGGGTTCCTCAAATATATGTTGATCATCATTTGTGTCATGCTGCTTCAGCTTATAGGACGTGTGGTTGGGATCGTGCGCTTATTGTTACGATTGATGCTGCTGGGGACGGTTTGTCCGCTACAATTAGTCTTGGGAAAAGCGGTGAGATTGTTCCGCTTTATCAGTCTAGTGCTTATAATTCTGTGGGGGATTTTTTTGCTAGTATAACTGAGTTGCTTGGTTTTAGGCCGATGTCTGATGAGGCTAAGGTTGCGTGTATGGCTGCTCATGGTGATGCTTCGAAATGTTATGATGTTGTTAGAGATTTTATAGATTTGGATGTTAGGGGTTTGAGTTTTAGGAATAGGTTGGGTGTGGTTGGTTTTGAGGCTGTTAAATTGATGAGAGAGAAATTGGAGGGTTTTTCTTCGTTTGATATTGCTGCTGCGGCTCAGAGAAGGCTTGAGGAATTGGTTTTGAGTCTTTTGGGGAGGGTGGTTGATGAGGTTGGTGAGAGGAGGATTGTTTTTGCAGGTGGGATTGCGGCGAATGTTCATTTGAATATGAGGATTAGGGAGGAGGTTTCAAGGGATTTGTATGTTTTTCCTCATATGGGTGATGGTGGTCTTTGTGTTGGTGCTGCGCTTGAGGTTTGGGCTAGGATGAGGCTTGTGGACGGTAAGGATGCTAAGCCGAGACGGTTGGAGCATGTTTTTCTTGGCCCGGAGTATGGTGATGAAAGTATAAGGGAGGCTTTCAAAAGGTATGGGGTGGAGGGTAAAGTTGAGTTTTATGATGATATTGGTGGGGTTGTTGCGGATTTGCTTTTGAAGGGTTTTGTTGTTGGGAGGTTTTCCGGTAGGATGGAGTTTGGTCCACGGGCTCTTGGAAATAGAAGTGTGTTGGCGTTGCCAACTGATAAGAGGGTTGTGGGGGATCTTAATAGGAGGAAGGGGCGTCCGTGGTGGCAGCCTTTTGCTCCAACTATTTTGTATGAGAGGGTTGAGGACTATTTGGTTGATGGTTGTTATGCTCCTTTTATGACTATTGCTTTTAGAGTTACTGAGAGGGGGGTGGAGGAGATTCCCGCGGTTGTTCATGTTGATGGGACTACTAGGCCTCAAACTGTTAAGAGGGGTGAGTGTCCGGAGTATAGACGTATTATTGAGATTGTTGAGAAGGAGGTTGGTGTTGGTGCTGTTTTGAATACTTCGATGAATATTCATGGGGAGCCTATTGTGTGTTCTCCTTCAGATGCGATTAAAACTTTTAAGAGGGGTTTGATGGATTATTTGGCGATTGGCAACTATTTGTTGAGGAAGTAGAGGTTTACTTTGAGGCGCCTTGTATTACGAGCATAGTCATTGTTTCTTCTATTTCCTCTATGTTTCTTCTTATTTTTTGGCTGACGATTTCCTGCAGGTTTTCTAGGTTTTCAACGGAGAGTTTGGCAACGATATCATATGTGCCTAGTACTATGTATGCTTCTTTTACTCCTTCGATTTCTAAAATTTTTCTGAGGGCTTTTTCCTCTAGACCGGCCTTAGTTTTTATGAGGACGAAAGCTATTGGCAAAAATTTCCCTCCTATATATTTTATCGATGGAATTTTAAATTAATCTTTCTAACATGTAGTGGAAATGGAGGAAAAGAAAACGAACATTAAGCTATATGTGTATCACGAGAGGCAATGTGACCCTAAGAAATGTACAGCGTTAAAATTACATAGGCATAGGAAAGTTAAGGTGATTTACAGTTTAAAATATGTTCCAAAGGGAGCGGTGATACTTAACCCCCTTGTCTCACATGTCTTTTCTCCTTTGGACAAAGAACTGGTGTTAAAAAGTGGTATTGTTGCGGTTGACTGTTCATGGAAAAAAATTGAGGAAGGTTTTCCTAAACAGTTTCAAAAAAGAGGGAGGATTTTGCCGGCTTTAGTGGCTGTAAACCCCGTGAACTACGGTAAAATAGGGATGTTAAGTACGGCGGAGGCTTTGGCTGCAGCTCTCTACATAGTGGGATTTGAATCGCAGGCAAGAGATGTACTTTCAATTTTTAAGTGGGGGGAGCATTTTTTCGAGTTAAATAAAGCTTTTCTTGAAGCTTATCGAAACTCGAAGTCCCCTGAAGAAGTAATAGAAAAACAAAGAGAGTTACTAAAGGAAATATATAAATTAAATATTTAATCACGTAGTTTACAAGTTGCCACTAACCGTTCTTGGCTAAACTTATAACGGTGACTAGAATCGTTGTAATATTTCGCTCTACGCTGCGTCAAAGTTTAGGAAGTGACTTTATGTTAAGTAACGTTCTTAAAATAAGGGTGTCTCTTGGAACTGCAGCGTTACTCAAATTAACACGCATTAAGTTGTTAGCTTACCCGACAACCGCGTACCTCATGACATATACATCGGGAAGATGTGTAGCGAATTGCGCGTTTTGCCCTCAGGCAAGAGAAAGCAAATCTGACTTAAAACTATTATCTAGAATATCTTGGCCTATCTATCCTTTTAATCAAGTTTGCGAAGCATTAGAAAACGGGAAGATGAGAAGGATTTGTATTCAAACTATAAATTACCCTGGTCTTTTTGAAGATCTTCAAATAATTCTCGATCAAATACGCAGAGCAGCGCCTCAAATACCAGTTTCGCTGCCAATACACCCAATAAGTGAAGAAAAAATGAAAGTTCTAAAGGATTTAGGAGTGGAGCGACTAAGTATACCTTTTGACGCTGCAACACCTCAAATATTCGATGAAATTAAGGGTAAACATGTGAGGGGGCCATACAGATGGGAGAACCATATGAAAGCTATAAAAAGAGCAATTAAAATATTTGGTGACGGTAAGGTTTCAACTCACCTCATCATCGGATTAGGTGAAACTGAGGAAGAGGCTGTCAACTTTATACAAGAGTTTTCTGATCTTAATGTTACTGTTGGACTTTTTGCCTTTACACCTATTACAGGAACAAAACTGGAAAAACTTCCTCCCCCTCCAATAGGTAAATATAGGAGAATACAGCTTGCAAGATACCTTATTCAGAATGAAATAGTAAGAAAAGAAGATATGAGTTTTGAGAAAGGGAAAATAGTAGGTTTCGGGCTGACCGACAGGGAATTGAACAAGATTATTGAGAGCGGCCAACCTTTTAGAACAAGCGGCTGCCCAAACTGCAACAGACCTTTTTACAACGAGTCTCCAAGAGGCCCCATCTACAATTACCCGTGGAAACCATCCAAAAAAGAGGTAGAAAAAATTAAGAAAGAACTAGATTCCCTGCGAACCCAAAGGCGAATAGAGGTTTAAACATGGAGATTGCTCAACATGACTTGAAATTTGAGGAAATAGAGAGTTTGCTTAAAGAAGCAGCTGAGAAAGAAGTATTTGACCAACTCGTAAATACAGCTGGGGAAATATCAGATAGAAATTTTCAGAGGACTGTGCACTGCTATTTTCCCGGCGGAAAGTTTCCACCCGTATCAATAACTGGTACTTGGTGCGCTTTAAACTGCAAACATTGCGAAAAACACTATTTAAAACACATGATACCCGCACCAACACCATCAAAGCTTCTTGAAATCTGTTTAAAACTACATGAAAAAGGTGCAAGAGGAGTTCTAATAAGTGGAGGATACACAAAAAACGGGTATGTTCCACTTGAAAATTTTGTAGACGTATTGAAACAGGTGAAACGTGAAACAAATCTAATAATAAATGTTCACACCGGGCTAATACCATTAAAGTTAGCGGAAAAACTTGCAAAAGCAGAAATAGACTACGTATCCATAGACATCGTCGGAAACACATCGACGATAAAAGAAATTTACCAAATTAATAAAACTCCAAAAGACTATCAAAAAGCACTCAAAAACCTGGAAAAAGCAGGAATAAAAAGAATAGCCCCACACATCTGCATAGGACTACACTACGGCAAAATAAAGCACGAATTAAACGCACTAAAAATAATATCAACAATAAAGCCCTCAACAATAGTTCTCATCGCCCTAAAACCAACACCAAAAACCCCCCTACAAAACATACAGCCACCAACACCACAAACAATAGCAGCAATAACAGCCATAACACGAATACTTTTCCCAAAAACACCAATAGCCCTCGGATGCATGATACCAGGAGGCAAACAAAAAACAAAAACACAAATATTAGCAGTAAAAGCAGGAGCAAACAAACTAACAACACCAACACACCAAACACAAAAACAACTCACAAAACAAAAATACAAACTAAAACATCACGAAACATGCTGCGTAGTACAATTTTAACAAGACAAATCGGAGCCGGGTGGGGCGAGTAGGCCCCCTTTTGTTTCGGCACCCCCGTCACCGGGAAGCGCCCAAGCGGCATTAAACTAAGCGCCCAACCCGCCGGTCATCCGGCTCGGAGCAAACCTCCCGGCCTATTTGGGCTTGCTCCGCGGCGCCGGGCCGTTTCAACGATCCCACACGGCTCCTCAACGGGTTAACTCGGACCCCGTCACCGGGATCCTTCTCGAGCCACCAATTTGGTAACTCTCACCGCCTCATCGTCATATGCACGTGTGGACGTGTCGTTTCTGTTCCCGGAGCAAGCCTCTCGGCTTGTGGTTTACACCACGCCGCAACTCCGAGGGAGGGGGGACCTTCCTCAGCACCTCGGGAACAACCCGAGACACCGACAGCCGCTCTGCCCCTCCCGGCTCCAAATAAAACATGATGAAATACCTATATTTAATCTTCACTTACCTAACAACCAAAAGTTAAACATTGAGGCCGCACATAGGCGATATGCCAAGCCAGCCGAGATTTCACCTAGGTAAGTCCCCTTTTCAGACCCGGCACGCTCGGGCGATTGGGACCCGCAGGCTGAACCGGTCGGCCGAAGCCTTCCGGCTTACACCCCGGGCCCATCAACCCCGTCTTCTACGGGAGCCCTCGTCTCCAGCCACTCGTTGCGGTCGCCCGCCCCGAGCGGGGGAGACAAGCCCCTACGGCTGGAGAATGGCCGCCTCTTTTCGGGTCCCGTTTCGGGCTTAGATGCTTTCAGCCCTTATCGGTTGGGGCGTGGCTGCCCGGCAGTGCCCTGTCGGACAACCGGTAGACTAGAGGCCCCGGCGCCCCGTTCCTCTCGTACTGAGGGCGCCTTACCCTCAGGCGGCCAACACCCCCAGCAGGTAGAATCCGACCTGTCTCACGACGGTCTAAACCCAGCTCACGTTCCCCTTTAATGGGCGAACAACCCCACCCTTGGGGGCTGCTGCACCCCCAGGATGGGAAGAGCCGACATCGAGGTACCAAGCCGCGGGGTCGATGTGGGCTCTTGCCCGCGACGAGCCTGTTACCCCCGGGGTAACTTTTCTGTCACCTCCGGCCCCCACCGAGGGGGACACGAAGGATCGCTAGGCCAGGCTTTCGCCCCTGGGCCCCTCGCTTTGCGGAGCCCAGTCAGGCCGGCTTTTGCCCTTGCACTCTACGGCGGAGTTCTGACCCGCCTGAGCCGACCTTTGGGCGCCCCCGATACCTTTTCAGGGGCGTGCCGCCCCAGCCAAACCGCCCACCTGGCCGTGTCCCGGGGCTTTCGCCCCGGTTAGGGTTACGTTCATGGGTGGGCGGTGTTCCATGGGCGTCTCCCCCGGTCCCCGAAGAGACCGGGATCGACGACTCCCGCCTACGCTATGCACCCACGAACGTAACCCAGGACCAGGCTGCGGTAAAGCTCCACGGGGTCTTCTCTCCCCGCTGGGGGTCCCCCGACTGTTCACGGGGTTGTGGGTTCGCCGGGCCCCGGGCCGGGACAGTGGGGACCTCGTTGATCCGTTCATGCACGCCGGTACTTATCCGGCAAGGCATTTGGCTACCTTTCTCCCGGGAAGTCCCGCCGCTTGGAACAATAATAATCTATTATGGAGAGTATTTCTTGAAGTCTCCTTTTTCTATAGGCTTTAGAACTTAAGTTTGAAAGTAGATAAGCCTTTTTTACAAGTTGCTTTAGGATTTCAGGTTTCCGATGTTCTTTTCTTAGCATTTTTTCAACAATTTCTCTAAATAGTTCATAATTTCTTTTCTTAGCGGTTAATACATTTTCATATCTATTTAAGAATGGGATTAGTTTTTCACGTAGGTCTTTCATGCTGTCTATTACTAAGAGGTATAGATGTCTTTGTCCTGGTTTTCTTATTATTCTTCCAACTCCTATTACTTGTCTGATTATCTCCAAGGGTGCTTTTTCTTGCTGTGTTATACTGAACACTGGATCCAAACGTATTCCGTAGGCTAACCCTTTCTGTAACTTTATACTTACTGAGAAACTTGCTTCCGCATCTATAAATCCGAGTACATAACCCCTTAGTAATTTATTTTCCATTCCTAACCTCTCAATAACTACACATTTACCTGAGAGTTACATAAGCTTTACGTAATTTTAAACGGCGAGACTCTCCCGTTAAGAGAGTCACAGTTACTCCCGGCGTTTAGCGGCGCTTCACCCGGTTGTACCCGGGTTTCACGGACCGCCACTGGCCAGGATTCACCCCCCGTACACACCCTTTCGGGCTAGCGGGGAGCTATGTTTTTATTAAACAGTCAGGCCCCCCTAGTCACTGCGACCTGCGGTTCCAGCTTAACGCTAAAACCGCAGGCACCCCTTCTCCCGAAGTTACGGGGCTAATTTGCCGATTTCCCTAGCCCGGGTTCGACCCGACACGCCTGAGGCTTCTCACCTAGGGGCACCTGTGTCGGTTCTCGGTACGGACGCGGAGGCTCCTTCCCTTCTCCCTTTTCACGGGCCCCAGGGATCGGCCGAACCCGCCTAAAACGGCAGGCCATTCGCTCCTTCGCCCGGTTCTCACCATTACGGTACTCCCCGGGCTTCGGAAGCTTAGCTGGGGCGACGACCCCAGTCGGCCTACCCCGAGGCGTCAGGAGAAGGGCTTGCGTTGCCGCGAGCGTACCTCCGCGGTACAGGAATATAAACCTGTTTCCCTTTCGGCTGGTAGGTGTTACCCCCAGCCTTAGGACCGACTAACCCTCGGCTGACGACGCATTGCCGAGGAACCCTGGCCCCTTCGGCGGTCGGGATTCTCACCCGACTTTGCTGCTACTACCGCCGGGATCTGCATTCCCAACGGGTCCACCGGACCTCACGGCCCGGCTTCCGCCCCATCGGGACGCCCCCCTACCGGATCACAGCCGCATTGCGGCTGCGCCCCCGGGTCTCGGCGGCCGGCTTGAGCCCCGTCCATTTTCGGGGCCTCCAGCCTCGGCGGGTGAGCTGTTACGCACTCCTTAGAGGATGGCTGCTTCTAAGCCTACCTCCCCGCTGTCTAAGGCTGGAGACGCCCTTCAAGATTCACACTTAGCCGGCACTTTGGGGCCTTAACCCGGGTCTGGGTTGTTCCCCTCTCGGCCCAGTGGCTTACCCACCGGAACCCGTCTCCAGCCATCTACGGCGCCGACGGGTTCGGAGTTTGAAAGGGGGACGAGGCCTTTCGACCCCGTTACCCCCAATCAGTGCTCTACCCCGCCGGCTACCTCCGGCTGGGCCTGGCTGTGACCAGCTTCGGGGGGAACCAGCTATCACCGGGCTAGATTGGTCTTTTGCCCCTAGACCGGGGTCATGGGAGCGAATTGCACGTCAGCACCCCTTCGGGCCTCCACCGGGCTTTCGCCCGGCTTCACCCTACCCCGGCCTAGATCGCCCGGTTTCTGGTCTCATCCGAGTGACTCCGGGCCCTTTCAGACCCCACCCCTCACCGGGAACCCGGAAACAACTACTTGCTTGGTGCGCAGCTAAGCTGCGCGAAGCACCCCGCTTAAAAGCGGGATGCAACCAAGCTTTCGCTGCTTCCGGGTCTACCCCGGCTGCGGGTCTGTCGGTTTCCCTACGCCTTCGGGGTTGAACCCCTTAGGCTCGCCACTCGGATGAACTCCCCGGCCCGTGTTTCTAGACGGACGGTGTGACCCTGGTCCCCTCCTCTCGTACTCCCGGGTCGCCCCGGTTTCCTTCGAGGAGGTTCTGCCCTTCCGGGCCACACCCGTCTGTAACCGCCCGGTTTCAGGCTCTTTTCACCCCCCTTCCGGGGTACTTTTCAGCTTTCCCTCACGGTACGTAGTACGCTATCGGTCTCGGGACGTATTTAGGCTTGGCGGTCGGTGCCCGCCAGCTTCCCGCGGGATATCCGACCCACGGTACTCAGGGATCTTCGCCCATTCGCCTCCCGGGTTACGCCTACGGGGCTATCACCCTCTACGGCGGGCCTTTCCAGGCCACTTCGGCTTCCCCGGGGAGACGGCGGCGAAGCCCTACAACACCACATCTCCCTAGGGTTTCCCCTAGGGATTTGGTTTGACCTCTCCCGGTTTCGGTCGCCCCTACTCCCGGGATCCCTATTGGTTTCTTTTCCTCCGCCTACTAAGATGTTTCAGTTCGGCGGGTTCCCGTCCCCATGTGGGGACGCTGGAGCTTATTAGGCTCCAGCAGGAAGTCCCATTCGGCCATCCCCGGTTCTACGGCTGCGTGCGCCTAACCGGGGCTTATCGCAGCTTGCCACGGCCTTCGTCGGCGCCCGAGCCAAGCCATCCACCGGGCGGCGTACGCGTGCCGGGCCCTACTTGGGAGACTTACCTAGTAGGTGTCCCAGCTGGCTAGCATATCGCCTATGCACGGCCTTCATTGCGAGATATTCTCTCGCTCAAGTCCTTCACTCGCAAGCAAGAAGCTTGCGAGCTGCATATAAATACCATATATTTCCATCCGCGAGAATACTAAAAGTTAATATTGCTCGTATAAAATTTACGGTTTAAAGAGGTTATAAACATGTCGTTTAGACATAAATAAAGTAAATATAAAGCTCCCAACTAGCCATTATGCTACAATTTTGTAAATTTACTTTTATGTAAACATTTTAGATGTTCAAAATATGTTACCTTACAACCGAATTATTAGGGCTTAGAACACACCCAAATTAGTTGAATATACTCATAACTTTATATCAAATTAAAAACAGACAGATAGTTATACCATATCAAAAAAGAAGTACCAAAAGCCCAGCAAACCCATACGAAGCAAGCCGACCCCACCCCTCTTATTTCGTAGGAGGTGATCCAGCCGCAGGTTCCCCTACGGCTACCTTGTTACGACTTCTCCCCCCTTGCCCAGCCAAGGCTCGGTACGACCCCTTTCGGGACCGCACCTCACCCCGACTGGACTCGGGTGGAGCGACGGGCGGTTTACACAGAAACCGGCATAACACCGGTTCCTTGTGTGCAAGGAGCAGGGACGTATTCACCGCGCGATGATGACGCGCGGTTACTAGGGATTCCACGTTCACGAGGGCGAGTTGCAGCCCTCGATCCCAACTGCGGCGGGGTTTATGGGATTTCCTTCCCCTTTCGGGGTCGGAACCCATTGTCCCCGCCATTGCAGCCCGCGTGTAGCCCGGGGGATTCGGGGCTTCAGCAGGAGGCAGCCCGGATCTAGCAGAGATGCCGGAGGATGAGATTTAGTTTTTTCCTTCTTTCCGGATGTTTAAATCCGATAATGTTTTTATAGCGGATTAGATTTGTACAATCGGCTATCTGAAATTCATAAAATCTCTTTCTAGCATAACTTTTAGTAGTTATGTTCCAAGTGTTGAGGCGTTTTGAGATGAAATCTCGAATTGGTTTACTTTTTGTTTTAAAGATGAGCTTAGGGTAGCTGTGAGTACCTCTTTTAATTATCTTTAGGTGAGCTTTAACGTCAAGCCATCCTTTTATGTAGGCTTTTTGAACTTTTATTGCGCCTTGCGAAATTATGCGCGGAACAACTAATATTTCCGATTTGTCACCTAGGGGAATTAAATATTCGACGTTTAACATCTTCCAGAAGTCTATTGACTCAACCACAACTCTCCACGTTTTTGTGCCTTTATCATAAGCTATTGAAGGGTCTCTACCTACAATTCTACGGATGTAGGGAACAATTGTATTAGCGATAAACTGTTCGTTCTTATCAATTATTACAATGTTAGGTCTATTAACTTCTAGTTTTCCACTCCCACTAACAACTCCCACTAGATAAGCTAAGATTTCTTTGCTTCCTTCCGGCACCTCTATAACCTCCGGGTTGACCTCCTTATACTGACCTGCCGTGGCCCCCACCTTCCTCCGGCTTCTCGCCGGCAGTCCCCCCAGTGTGCCCGGCGTCCCAACGGGACCCGCTGGCAACTGGGGGCGGGGGTCTCGCTCGTTGCCTGACTTAACAGGACACCTCACGGCACGAGCTGGCGACGGCCATGCACCTCCTCTCAGCTCGTCTGGCAAGGTCTTTAGCCTGGCCTTCATCCTGCTGTCGCCCCCGGTAAGATTCCCGGCGTTGAATCCAATTAAACCGCAGGCTTCACCCCTTGTGGTGCTCCCCCGCCAATTCCTTTAAGTTTCAGCCTTGCGGCCGTACTCCCCAGGCGGCGGGCTTAACGGCTTCCCTACGGCACTGGGCGGGCTCGAAGCCCGCCCAACACCTAGCCCGCATCGTTTACAGCCAGGACTACCCGGGTATCTAATCCGGTTCGCTCCCCTGGCTTTCGTCCCTCACCGTCGGGCGCGTTCCAGCCGGGCGCCTTCGCCACTGGTGGTCCCCCCGGGATTACAGGATTTCACCCC
>Ga0209410_1001215_pt1 | contig 12452 bp, 14 predicted proteins | sample Mar14436cmmetaG_FD_184135 | JGI IMG/M metagenome (GOLD analysis project Ga0209410, IMG submission 184135) | Marine hydrothermal vent microbial communities from Guaymas Basin, Gulf of California to study Microbial Dark Matter (Phase II) - Marker... ... | reverse complement strand
CCGCGATTATAACCCACCTATCCAAGATGTAGTCCCTTCTCAGTTCATTCATCTCATTATAAAAATTAAATTTTAGATATTTATAAGACCCAACAAATTTTTCTACTTTGTCGATTAATATAATACCACCAATTCGAGTACAAAAATGTATCTACTTATAGATGAAAAGGGTAGGAAATATCTCGTGAAGGGCAACAAGGATGTGCACACAAATTATGGGGTTATAAGTAAGGAGTCTTTAAATGAGCGTAATATTGGGAGGATTATAAAGTCGAGGATTGGAAAGAAATTCTTTCTATTAAAGCCGAACATAATTGACTATATAGAGAAGGCAAAACGCGGTCCTCAAGCAATAACACCAAAGGATTTTGGACTGATAGCTGCATATACTGGAATTCGTCCCGGGAGCAGGGTTGTTGAGGCTGGCACAGGCTCTGGAATTCTCTCCATGTTCCTTGCAAATATCATTATGCCAGAAAAATTGATAAGTTATGAGGTGAGGGAGGATATCGCAGAAATTGCCAGAGAGAATTTCGATAGAGCCGGAATCGGGAATATTGAGATAAAGATTAAGAGCATATATGATGGGATCGATGAAAGGGATATAGACCTAATAGTTCTTGACTTGGCAGAGCCGTGGAGAGTAATAGAGCATGCTAAGAATTCATTGAAGATTGGTGGATATATAGTTTCATATTCTCCGAGCATAGAGCAGAGCAAGAAATTTCATCGGAAATTGGATGGGTTTGTCGCAGAGACGAGAGAATGCCTGATGAGGGAATGGAACCTAACGGTTATGAGACCGCATTCGAGAATGATTGCTCATACCGGATTTATAACATTTGCGAGGCTCGTTCATAGAGAAGGATGAAGACACTACTTGATGCAGACTATATTGAAAGGGATGGAAAGGCGGTTATAAGGCTGTTCTATAAGACAGAGAATGGGAGAGAAATCGAAGAGATCGAAGACTTTAGGCCCTATTTTTACGCAATTCCAGAGGATGGGAAAATTGAGGAATTAAAAAAAGAAATTCAAGAGATCGAGAATGTCATCTCGGTTGAAGAAGAAAGGAAGATAGATGTTCAGAAGGAAATTGATGTTTTGAGAATTACAGTTAAACTGCCGAGAGATGTTCCAAAGATAAGAGAAATTGTGAAGGAATTGAAATATTGTAAAGAGACGAGAGAGGCGCACATACCTTTTGCAGAGAGATACCTCATTAACTCCGGTCTGGTTCCGATGAAGAATTCTGAAGAAATTGATCTGAAGATTGCCGCATTTGATATCGAGGTTTATAATCCAAGAGGTGAACCAAATTCCGATGTAGATCCGATATTGATGATAAGTTATTCCGATTCGATGGGTATGAGAAGGGTGTGGACACACTCAATAGATGGAATTGACCTGAAATTTTTGGAAATACTCGAGAATGAGAGGGAAATTATAAAGAAATTCGTGGATACAATAAGGGAGAGGGAAATTGATATCATTGTGACATATAATGGTGATAATTTTGACTTTCCTTACCTAAAGGAGAGGGGGAGGAGATTAAATGTTCCAATAGAAATTGGAATTGATGGTAGTCAGGTAAAACTGGAGAGGAGGGGCATGAATCTTGGCGCGAGGGTCAGGGGAAGACCACATATAGATTTATTCCCAATTTCAAGACAGATATTCAATCTCTCAAAATACACATTAGAGGATGTATACTTGGAGATTACTGGGAGGGAAAAGTTGGATATACGGGTAGGCGAGATGGCGGAGATTTGGGATTCGGGAGATAGGGAAAAAATTAAAGAGATATTGAAGTATTCAATGAGTGACGCCGATGCAACTCTCGAAATTGCATTAGAATTATTGCCACTGCATTATGCACTCTCAAGAATTACAGGTGAGTTAATTTATCAGTCATCTCGTGCTGGTTCTGGACAAAGGGTGGAATCATTACTTATGAGGAAGGCATATGAGAGAGGTATATTATTTCCAAATAAGCCATCGGACCAGATTGTTGGCGAGAGACAAAGAATGAGTTATATCGGTGGATATGTTTTAGAACCAGAGAGGGGAATTCACGATAATCTCATCCTATTTGACTTTAGGTCATTATACCCGAGCATAATTATAAGTTATAACATCGACCCCGGAACAATTGATTGTGAATGCTGCAAGGATGATTCTTATAAAACTCCAACTGGACACCATTTCTGTAAAAAAAGGAAGGGCTTCATACCCGAGATTCTGAAGGAACTCATAGAGAGGAGAATGAAGATCAAAAATAAGTTGGCAGTTGAAAAGGATTTAAGAAGGAGAAAATTCTTGGATGTCAAGCAATATGCATTAAAAATTCTTGCAAACTCCATGTATGGTTACTTTGGCTTCCCCAGGGCAAGATGGTATTCGAGGGAATGCGCAGAGGCTACTGCCGCATTGGGAAGGGAATACATAAAGAGGACAATTAATGAGGTAGAGAGAAATGGATTCAGGGCGGTATATGGAGACACAGATTCCGTGTATATAGTTCTTCCCAATGAGACGAAAAAGGAGAAGATAGTTGAGAGGGCAAAATCACTCCTCGAGAAGATAAATTCAAGACTTCCAGAGGCAATGGAACTCGAGTTTGAGGGTTTTTATCCAAGGGGGATATTCATCACAAAGAAGAGATATGCCTTAATAGATGAATTTTCGAGACTTATAGTCAAGGGATTAGAAACGAGGAGGAGGGATTGGGCGAATATCGCAAAGGAAACACAGAATAATGTCTTAATGGCAATTCTCCACGACAAGAATCCGGAGAAGGCGGCAAGTATAGTAAAGGATGTTATAAGGCGGATAAAGAATGGTGAGGTTTCATTAGAGGATTTGGCAATAAACACCCAGATTACTCGCGGAATCGGTGATTATGTTCAGGCTGGACCACATATAGCGGCCGCAAAAAAGGCAATGAAAAGGGGGCTTGAATTTAAACGGGGGGATATCGTAACATATGTGATAACAAAGAAGGGCTCAAGTATATCCGATAAGGCGGAGGTAATAGATTTCGTTAAGGAAGGGGATTACGATTCGGAGTACTATATAAATAATCAGGTCTTGCCTGCAGTTCTGAGAATCTTGGAGGCTCTTGGATATAGTGAAGACGAGTTGAAGGGTCTTGGAAAACAAACAACACTCGATCTTTTTTGAGGATGAAAATGGACTCAAACAAAGAAACTGCAATAATATATCACGAGAATTATTTAAAACATTTTTCTGGTGAATCCCACCCGGAGAGAAGGGAAAGATTGATCGAGACGATGAATTTCTTAAGGGAGATGGGAATCCTAAGTAAGACATGGCTGGTAACACCAGAGCCGGCAGATGAGAAAGAAATATTACTCGCACATACAAGAGAGCATTTAAATTTTATAAGATCCATATGCGAAAATGGAGGTGGTCCAATAGACATGGATACATATGCACAACCGAATACATACGAAATCGCTAAACTCTCCGCCGGAGGGGCAATATGTGCTGGCAGATTGGTTATGGAGAATAAGGCAAGGAATTCATTCGCATTGATAAGACCTCCGGGACATCATGCGACAAGAGATAGAGCAATGGGCTTTTGCTATTTCAACAATGTTGCGATAATGATCCGTTATCTACAAAAAAGATTTAATCTGAAAAGAATTTTTTTATTGGATTGGGACGCACATGCATTCAATGGAACGATGGATATCTTTTATAGCGATAACTCTGTTTTAGACATCTCAATTCATCAAGACCCGAGATCCTTCTATCCGGGAACTGGCTTTATCGACCAGATTGGAATTGGTGAAGGGGAGGGCTATACAGTGAATATACCAGTTCCATCCGAAACTGGAAACTCTGATTATCTCTATATAATGAAGAAATTTATAATTCCATTGGCAATTACCTTCAAACCCGAGATTATTGTGATTTCTGCCGGTCAGGATTCTCATAGAGACGATTTTATCTCTGGTCTCTGTCTCACAGAGAAGGGATATCATGAGATGACGAGGTTATTGAATGAATTATCCAAGGATATTTGTAATGGTAGGCTTGTTATCGAATTGGAAGGCGGCTATAATCTCAATGCATTGGCGAGATCAAATTATGCGATAATAAAGGCACTGCTGTCTGATTACTGGGATTTGGAGATAAAGGAAACCCCAAGACGGGAGATCGAGGATATTGTAAAGAAATTGATTGAAAGATTTAGAGAGTTTCATTCCCTCTAAGTCTCGTTATATTTTCAAGCACTACCTCAAAATATAGGGTCTCGCCAGCAAGTTCATGATTAAAATCAAGCCTTATTTTTTTCCTTCCTATACCAATAACCCTGGCATTTCCGTACTCTGTTTTAATCTTCTCTCCAAGTTTCGGATTTATCTCTATCAGAATATAATCTTCTGTCAGATTAACAGTTCCTATGCCGTATGGGGTTATAACACCACTCCCAACTGGCGGGGTCTGTCTTATCTCCACGGTGTCATTTCTTATCTTAATGACTGTCACATTCCATCCAGATTTATTTACGAGATATGTCTTATTTATAATTGGCTCTTGTTTCAAATTTCTAACGAATTCATCGATTGATACATTTATAATCCTCGGACTCCTTTGAATCTTGTCTATCTCGATGACCTTCTTTGGATCCCAGTAGCCGTAACCAAGTTCTGGCGGAACCCTAAATGTCTTGTTTTCATGAATCCTCATTCCAATTATATTCATCTCAAATCCGCGAATGACCTTACCCTCTCCAATCCTGAATCTTAATGGCTTATATATCCTTGTTGGATTATAAATACCACTACTCTCTGCCACATCCTCGTACGTTGTGTCGAAGATCGTTCCATTCTCGAGTCGAGCAATGTAATTTACCTCAACGATATCACCGTACCTTGCAACAATCTCAGGCTTCTCAATCGCTACCGTAGTTTCTTCGGATTTATCCGAGTTATTGATACACCCCAGTACAGAAATTATCATGAAAATAATTAGTATCGAATTTGTCCTCATCATTTTATTTTTCTATTCTATATCCAATACCCTATCACAAATACCGAATTCGTTACCGCCTATATGCATCAATACCCTTGCCTTCCCTACATCCAAATTTCCGTTATCTCGAATTAGTTTGTCTCTTATCTCTGAGCATAATACATCACCAACAACTATGACATGGTCTCCCATCTCCCTTTCAAATTTCAATTTACATTCAAACCACGCAATACATTCCCTAATCCTAGGTGGCTTTACAACCCTGGATTTCTCTTCATGTAGACCGGACCTCTCTATCTCATTAACTCCCCTTGGAACATTTATCGCGCATAACCACAACCCCTTCAGGATATTCTCGGATGGAACATTAACAACGAATTCCTTAGTCTCTCTTATATTTAGCAGCGTATCCCTGTTGGGTGCAGACGCAAACGCAATAATCCCCGGATCTATTGATACTGGCATAACAAAACTGAATGGTGCGGCATTGGGTCTTCCCTTTTTATCAATGGTCGATATCAGAACGACCGGTCTGGGCGCCAATGCCTTGTAAAATTGTATATCCATTTTAATTCTATAAGATTTTTAATTCTATAAGTGGTATAAAAATTATTCAATAAAATTATTCAGAATGGGGATTAAAAAAGAAATCAAAAGACCACGAGGAACACGAGACTTCACCCCAGAGGAGATGGAGAGAAGGGAGCATGTTGAAAATTTAATAAAATCGGTGATCGAGAGTTATAACTATAGAAGAATCCTAACGCCGACATTTGAGCATTCCGAATTGTTCGAACTTAAATCTGGTGAGGAGATAAGGGAACATATGTATGTTTTTGAGGATAAATCTGGCAGAAAACTTTGCCTGAGGCCAGAGGCAACCGCTTCTATCTGCAGAATGTTCGCACAAACTCTAAGGAAAGAAAGATTGCCATTAAGGCTTTATTACTCTTATCCGATGTTCAGATACGAGAGACCACAGAAAGGCAGGTATAGAGAATTCTGGCAGATCGGAATAGAGTTGATAGGCTCAGAGAGACCGGAGGCAGATGCGGAGGTAATAGACATTGCAGTCAATTCATTGAAAAGAATTGATCTGAATTTTATCCTTGAAATTGGTCATATGGGCATATTAAGAGAATTTATGAAGGAATTGGGTATTAGGGATGATATTCAACCTCATTTAATAACATTGATAGATAAGGGAGACCTCGATAAGGTAGGTAGGATCGTGGATAATAAAAAATTTCTTGAGTTGATACAGCTTAATGGACATATGGATGTTCTGGATGATGCGGAAGCACTCTTAGATGAATACAAAAGGGCACTAGAGTCGTTAGAAAATTTGAGGTCCATACTCTACTGGCTCAAGATTCTCGATATTGATTACAGGATCAATCTCGGAATTGGAAGGGGAATTGAATACTATACCGGAATGGTATTTGAGATAAGAATTCCTGAACTCGGGGCGCAGAGTCAGGTGTGTGGCGGTGGAAGGTATGATAATTTAATTGAATTATTCTCCGGCATTAGAGTTCCAGCGTCTGGTTTTGCGTTCGGATTTGACAGGATCATGGATGCCGTTGAGTTGCAGGGAATCGATATACCAGAAAAAAGGGTTGATGTTGTGATCGCTCCCACAAACCAGAATATGAGGGAAGATGCATTAAAGATAGCCTCGCATTTAAGGGAATATCTCTCGGTCGATATTGATGTGATGAACAGAAAATTGGGGAAGATTCTGGAGTATGCCGACGAGATCAACGCGAGATTTGTTATAATCGTGGGTCCAGAGGATATAAGAGAGGAGAGTGTGACGATAAGAAATATGGATACTGGAGAGCAGAGAAGAATTGAAATTAAAGAAATCATGAATTTTATTCAATAGTTCCCCAACAGACTCCAGAGCTGGTGTGTGTTATTCCAGATGCCTTATTTGTATAGGTTATGTTGATATATGCTCTATAGTAATCCCCACTCGTATATGTTGCAGCCAGGTTATTGCATGTTAGTGTTGTTCTTAGGGTTTGCCCCGGTCTAAACGGATCCGCTGAACAACCGGAAGAGCAACTACAGTCCATATCAAATATACTGGCATCTATTCCACCGGATTGAATTTCCATAGTTGCTCCACCATCATTGCTGAGAACTAATGTCAATATTCCGTTCGAAGCAGATATATTGAGTTTCTGATCCAGCACCGTTATCTGCGAAAATCCATGACACCCGGGGGTTGGATTCGGAGGATTGAAGAGCCCCATCTGCCATAGTGCCAATCCAACTATCATAATTACTAAGATCGCCCATCCATATGTGAGCATATACTCTAATGCCGCCTGTCCTTTTACATTCATCTTAATTAAATTATGGGGGTTAAAAGTAATAAATTGCAGATTTGATATTTATATTGGGATTAAAAATAAAATTACAAAATTCATATAGAGGTGATGGATATGGTTGATTTTTCAAATGCAATTAAGAGACCGTTTACCGATGTAAAGAAGCTTTGTATTGGTACCCTGCTCGAGTTGATTCCGATAGTGAATTTTATTGTAACGGGATATCAGTTGAGGTGTGCCAAATCTGCAATGAACAAGGATTTTAAATTGCCCGAATGGGAAAACTGGACGGATTTGTTCGTTAAGGGACTCACGGCAATAATTATAGGATTCATCTATTCGATGCCAATAATTTTGATATTGGTATTATCGATGGGTGGGGCAATGATGTCGTTTATAGGTCTCAGTGGTAGAGAAGCCGCTGCCGGTGGTTTTCTGAGTTTGGGTATCGGAACATTCCTCGGACTTCTGATTTTGATCCTGACGATCTATGTAATTCCGTTGGCGGTTCTGGCATATATAGAGAAGGACTCCTTTTACGAGGCATTTGATTTTGACAAAATAGCGAGGAAGGCTCGCAAAAAAGACTACTTTGTTGCGTGGATAGTTATGTTAGTATATTCCTTCGTCATTTCAGCGGTTCTTAGTATTGTTCCAATAGTGGGTCTCGCAATTGCATCCTTCGCTTCCGGAGTCTCTATGATGACGGCACTGGGTGAAATATACCCAGATCTCTAATTTCTCTTTTTAATTTCTTTCAGCACCTTAAGGATATCCCTAAGGTTTGAGATTATGTAGTCTGGTTCCTCATCGGGATTTTTTGGAATCTCATCCATGTGTTTTCCGTGCATGAGTTGGACTGTTAGCATCCCAACTTTATTTGCCCCCACGATGTCCTTGTCAATTCTATCCCCGACCATTATTGCTTCCTCTGGTTTGCATTTAATTTTCCTTGCCGCAATTTTAAACATCTCTGGATTTGGTTTCTCTATTCCAATCTCCTCAGAAATTATAACGGAATCAAAGAAGTGCTGTAAACCGAGCCTTATAAGTTTTTCCCATTGTTTAACCGCTATACCATCGGTAATAACCCCCAAACCGTATCCCAAATCCCTCAATTTCAGCAATGTAGGAATTGTGTCCGGAAATGGAACGAGATAAGCAATCTTTGTTGAGTGATAAGCAACAATTCCCGCGGCAATTATCCTCGGGTTCTCTTCATATCCAAACTCCCTTAACAATTCATTTAGGTGATAACCATAATTTGAGCCAAATTTCTCAACTATCTCATTTAACGCTTTTATCCCTTCATCCTCCTCTATCTCTAATCCCGCTTCTATCATCGCCCTTATCGTGTTCCTCCTTGCCATGTCTGTTTGAAGTGTGCTATCATAGAGCGTATCATCAATATCAAAGAATATCGCCTTAATTTTCATTCTCATAATTATTATTCTTTTGTTAAAAATTATATTACAATATGGAACTGAAACTGAGATGTATTGATTGTGGCAGAGAGACCGGGCCTGTAGTGACTTATAGATGCGAGTGTGGTGGTCTCCTTGAGGTTTCACTTGACCTCAAAGAATTAAAAGAGGTAGTATCGAGGGAATTATTTGATACGAGATTAAATATGGGGAAATTTCCATACCAGAGCGGCGTTTGGCGTTTTCGCGAGTTGGTTCATCCACTTCTCAATGATTTCGAGATCGTTTCGAGACCGGAGGGAAACACCAACTTGTATCATCATAAAGCCTTGGCAAATTTTACTGGAATAGAGAAGATTCTTTTGAAGCACGAGGGCGAAAATCCAACCGGTTCGTTCAAGGACAGGGGGATGACCGTTGGGATAAGCGAGGCAAACAGATTGGGCATGAGGGTTGTTGGTTGCGCATCAACCGGAAACACATCCGCATCACTTGCCTCGTATGCGGGTCTCTCTAATATGAAATCCATCGTCTTTATTCCAGAAGGTAAAATAGCATTCGGAAAACTCTCACAGGCACTTGCATATGGTGCGAGGGTTTTACAAATAAATGGAAACTTCGATGATGCTATGTCGCTTGTGCAGGAGGCATCAGAAAGACTCGGGATATATCTTTTAAATTCAATAAATCCATTTAGAATCCAAGGACAAAAGACCATAATCTTTGAATTAATACAGCAACTTAATTGGAAACCACCAGATTGGATTGTCGTTCCAGCGGGTAATTTGGGGAACACATCGGCATTTGGAAAGGCGATTTATGAATTAAAAAAATTGAGATTAATAGAAAAGACTCCGAGAATTGCAGCAATTCAGGCGGAGGGAGCGAATCCGTTCTATAGACTATGGAAGAATAAATTAAAGGAATTGAAGCCATTAAAAAAGCCAGAGACGATAGCAACCGCGATAAGAATCGGGAATCCCGTAAGTTGGAAAAGGGCATTGAGGGCAATAGAATTAACTGATGGCGTTGTCGAACAAGTCACAGACCAGGAGATAATGGATGCAAAGGCAATAGTCGATTCATCTGGAATAGGTTGCGAACCGGCATCTGCGGCATCTGTTGCTGGGGCGAGGAAATTATTGGAGAATGGGATTATAGAGAAGGATGATGTGGTTGTTTGTATTATAACTGGACACATACTAAAGGACCCTGACTCGACAATAAATTACCATCTATCAAGATTAGATAATGTAAAACCAAGATTTGCGAATATGCCAGTTAAGATAGAACCAAATATAAACCTTGTGAAAAGGTATCTATAAATAAAAATGCTGGTTGAGATCGCGCAGATTGATATTAGGAATGGGGATAAAGAAAAGAATCTTGAGAGAATTTGCAATATAATAAAGAATTCAAAATCAGATCTGATATTGTTTCCGGAGTTATTTACAACAGGATTTGTTGGAGAAAAAATCTATGAATTTGCTGAGAATTTGAATGATAGCAAAACTGTTGAGAGATTGTCTGAAATTGCCAATGGAAAAATAATCGCGGGTTCAATAGTGGAGGAAGATAACTATCATATATACAACACATTTATCCTCGTTGATGATACTGGAATTATAGGAAAGTATAGGAAGATTCATCTATTTCAAGAAGAAAAGGATTATTTTTGTCCGGGGAGTGAGATTTCTGTTATAAATACGGAATTCGGAAGAATAGCATTGGCTATATGTTATGATATAAGATTTCCAGAATTATTCAGGGAATTCATGAAGAATAACGCCGAACTCGTCCTCGTGTGTGCAAATTTTCCATCCATAAGGAGAGAACACTGGAATGTTTTGATTAGAGCGAGAGCCATTGAAAATCAATTCTTTGTTGTCGCGTGTAATCGTGTTGGGGAAGATATGAGGAATAAATACCCTGGATGCTCAATTGCCGTTGACCCCTGGGGCAGTGTTTTAACGGTAGCAGATGCCAATGAAGAACTATTAATCTGTCCAATTAATAGAAATAGGATTGCCGAGGTTAGAAAAGGATTACCCGTTCTTGAGGATATAAGACTGAGGTATTGATTTATGATAAAAATTTTAGAACATCCTTAACCAACATTCCCTCTCTTATACCAAGTCTTCTGGCATTTTTACTTATCTTTTCAATTCTTGCATTAATCGCATCATCGATCTCACTCACACCGGAGATTATACATGCTACATCCCCCAATTTCTCTGCGGTTTTTATATTGAGGTAGGAACACATAACATAGCCCCTCTCTCCAAATATCACTATGAGATTTGCATTTCTTAACCCAATCTTTATTCCAATACACGAGTCAATCCTTCTTATTTCGATCGATTTTGTATTCATCCCTGAGTGTTATAAATTTTATATATTCATCCTCACTCAAAAATACAATTGGCAATCCGCGATAATTACACTCCTCACAATACCAATCCATAATTAACGGAAAGTATTCAAAATTTACATCATCTCTAATCAATCTCTTTATCTTCCTACTGAAGCATTTCATACATGCAAGTATTGTCATCTTATCTTCTCAATTATCAATTCTGCAACCCTCTTACCAGATAGTAGCATCCCGCCAAATATTGGACCCATTCTCGGAGCGCCAAATACTGTGTTTGCGGCCATTCCCGCAACATACAACCCTGGGTATGCTTCCCTCGTATTCTCTACTACAAGACTCTCAGACTTCTCCGCCCACATAGAACATTCGCCCTCAATTTTACCGGATGGTGTGTTTAATTCTCCAACCTTTCCCTGAACAATTCTGCAGATTTCTGCATCATGACCGGTTGCATCAATACAGGATTTCGCCTTTATGCTGACTGGATCGACATGCAGGTTTGCAATTAGCACAGAACTCCAGTTTATAACAAATCCGACAACCATGTTCTTTCTTATCATAACATCCTCAACATGAATACCATTAAAGATTCTTGCACCGGCATCTATTGTACAAGATATCAACTTTGCTACACTCTCTATGGAGTTTGCAACATAAAAGTCCCCATACCTTCTCGTCTTTATTCCAAATTCTTTTAGAATTTCTAATGCCTCCTCCTGAACCACAATCCTTGGAAATTGCATTCCTCCCCCCCACATTCCACCACCCAATGACAATTTACTCTCGAAAACCACAACATCAAAATCATTATCAGCAAGATATTTCGCGGCAACCAATCCAGATGGACCTCCTCCGGCAATTGCAACATCAACATCCAAGCTATTCAAAAATTCATCAATGGAATTTCTCACGATCGCCTCTGTAATTTTTATCTCCCAAGACATCTTCATCAATATTTTTTTTAATTAATTTTTTTAATAAAATGATTTTTATATTTTTATGACTAATAGATTAGAGTTAAAAATTTTAATGAACTTTCATTATAATTAATTTATCTATATTTAATTAAAAGTAAGTAACGAAGACAAAAATGTACATAATCATCATCGGTGGTGGGACAACCGCAACCGCATTAGCAAAGCACTTGGCGAGTGAAGACCACGAGATCGTAATTGTGGAGAAGGATGATGAGAGGGCAAAGTTACTTGCAGAATCGATGGATGCGCTTGTGATACGTGGTGATGGTAGTGATACGGAAATTCTAAAGGATGCTGGAATTGAACGCGCTGATGCGGTTGTAATTCTAACGAG
>Ga0209410_1001212_pt1 | contig 12480 bp, 15 predicted proteins | sample Mar14436cmmetaG_FD_184135 | JGI IMG/M metagenome (GOLD analysis project Ga0209410, IMG submission 184135) | Marine hydrothermal vent microbial communities from Guaymas Basin, Gulf of California to study Microbial Dark Matter (Phase II) - Marker... ... | reverse complement strand
TCATGAACTTTTTTATAAACAAAAAAAAGAAGAATTGTCTCCACAATGGGAAGCTTTAGCAAAATGGGATATTGAACAATTAGAAATAAAAAAATTTAAAATTGGGTATTGTCCAGAAACAGATGAGTTTGTTAAACATTATGCTGAAATTTTAAATACTTATCCAGCTATTACAGAAACTTTATGTAATTTAGGATTTCTTAAAAAAGAAAACAATAATATAAAAGATGCATTAAGAGGACATTTTCTGTTTCCTTGTTATGATGAAAAGGGGGAGCTATTAAATTTAGCAGTTTATCATCAAAAAACAGGTTGGAAACTACTCTATCCTTATGATCCTCTTGGTATATTTGGGCTTTGGCAAGTAAGTTATGAATTAACAGACTATGGACTTGCCTTTCTTTTACCAGACATAATAAGTTTTTTTGCTTTTAAAAAACTGCTCTATCCTACTGGTGTTAATCCTTGTCTTGCATGTTTAAAAGGGATAAATGCCCCTCTTTGGGAAAAATTAGAATCTCTTGGAGTAGGTCAAGTATTAGTTATTGGTCAGGAAGTACCTAAAGAACTTAATACTTATATGGAAGTATTAGTTTTCCCAGATAAAGGTAATAGTCTTGCTAATTTAAAGGCCACTTTGCCACATTTGGCTAATCAACGTTTTCGTCGTTTAATTGAAGTAGGATTAGAAGTAATGAAAATAAAGGAGTAAATTATGCGTCAGTTATTATTTGATGAAATAAGTGCAGTAGATATTAGAAAAATTAACAATTATCTTAAAAAACAAGCTGAATCAACACCTTTACACAATGTTTATTGGGTACATTTGCCAGAAGACCTATGGGATGACATACAGAAAGAGCATAAAAATTGCCAACCTTATTATTTTGCAGTAGAAGTAGGACAAAATTATATTCGTGTAGAATTATTAATTCGTAGCCGACAACGCCTCCATTGCAAATGTATAAAGTATGCTAATGAATCTCAACGTGCATTTATTTTAACATTTGTAGATAAACTAATAGAAACTTTAAAAATACGTACATGAATAATTTAATTTTTTTAGATAAATTTATTCTTCTTTCATTAAATAAACTTGCTCATCCTATTTTAGATATTTTCTTTTTGTTTATCAGTTACTTAGGAGAATTTTGGATATTAACTATCCTTACTGCAATAGGACTTTTATCTTATAGATGGAATATTTTTAAACACCATTGGCCTTGGTTAATGCTTGCTATGCTTTTAAGTCTCATAATGGTTTTAATTATTAAAGACTTAACAATGCGACCCCGTCCTCAATTAATTATTGCTGACATTCGAACTTTAAAGCCATTACCAAAAACATATGCATTTCCTTCAGCTCATACACAGACAGCTTTTTCTGCTGCCACTTATCTATGTCTTCTTTTTAGAAAAAAAATATTAATTTTTATCTTTTTAGGATTAGCATTTTGGGTAGGAATAGCAAGAATTTATATTGGCGTTCATTATCCTTCTGATGTATTAGTTGGTGCTTTTATTGGCAGTGGTTTTAGTATTATAATATGGAAATTGCGGAAGCTTAAAGAGCACTAATTTCTCCAACTTCTTCTATTTCCACATTAATACCCTCAACCTTATTAGGGATTAATTTTTCTATCTCTGTTGTTTTCTCTTTTACATAAACTTTAATACAAGATACACCATCTTTAGTTTTGCCAATACCTACACCTACCACTCCATTTATTGCCATAAATTTAGATTCATATTTATTTTTTATTTCTTCAATCATCTTTTTCACCTTATAAGAAGGATTGGCTTAATTTTAAAAAATCAAAACCAATCCCTCTTTTTTATTTATCTTATTGCTATCATAGACGCACTGATAAAATCAGATCCTCTAAATGATAATTTTCCCCATGCATTTCTCCCCTCTGACTCAACACGAAGCTTTGTTGTAACTGTTATAATTACCCATTTATTTGGACCTACAGTTAAAGGATTTGCTTCAATAGTTGTATAACGATCAATACGTCCTCTTTCATTAATATTATCATTAGACCTATTTTTTATATTAATCCATTTAGCACCTACCCAATAATTTTGATATACATCAATACCTATATCTAGTTTAACTTTAGCCCATCTATGATTCCACCATTTATCATTGGAATATATTCCATAATAACCATGAATACTGACCCATGCCCTTGGTCTTACAACTTCATAACCAGTAGGCCAATAAGCAAAATAAAGTGTATTATAAACAGTCACATCATTATCATCAGTATACCCAAATAGTCCATCCCCTTTTGCATATACCCATGGATGCATTCTATTGCTTGAAATTGCATATTTTGGACATGAATACCCACCATTTGTTATACCTCCTTCATTATGTTTATGTATGCTTCCACAACAATAATAAGGACTAGCACTACCCCACCAATGACTTTGAATACCCAACTCTACATTTGCCATAATGGAACTTATGCCTAATGCTTGCATATTCTGCAGCTGTTCTATTTCATTAATTAGCACTTCATCTGGTGTGCCTTCTAACCTTTCTGTCTCTTCTAAAGCTTTTATTGAAATTTTTTCTACTTCTTCATTTGTTTTTTCTAAAGTTTCTTTAGAAATATTTAAATTTTTAAGAAACTCAATCATTTCTTCTTCTTTTAGCCTACCCATCTCTATTTCACGAGCAATTGCTGCTTCCTTAATTGCATATTCTGCATCTGCTTCCCTTTTTATCTCAGCTTCAAGCATTTCTATTTCTTTTTTTAACAATTCCATATTAAACATTTTTTCCTCCTTTAATTTTTAATAAGCTTAATCCTTAAAGCCATTAAAACATTCTGAATCTTATTATGAACAGTTACGCGAGATGAACCTGCAAATAAAAGACCAACCACCCTCCCGTCCGTATCTAATAAAATAGAGCCTGAATCCCCACCTGCTGACATATTAGTCGTGAGTATTTGGTCTCTAAAATAAGCAATTCTCCCTCCTCCATAATTAACAGCTATGCTGACATCAGTCCCAATAACCCTTCCAATTGTCGTTTGAGTAGTCCTTCCGCTTTTTTTAACACTCATACCTAAAGCAACTTCAGCACATCCATTTGGTATACCAACATTAATAATATCTGCTCTTACCATCCTTATTTCAATTGGTTTGGCAATAGCAGCATCCACTAAATTGTATCTATCTCTATCTCCAAAATTTATGCGTACAAATCTTCTTAGATTAGCAATTAAATCATTAGGAAGACTCCCCCCATCATACCGACCAGGCTGTAAAATAGGATCTCCAATTCTAGCTACATTTGAATTAGCAAGAACATGATTGTTACTTAAGATATAAATTTCAGAACAACAAACATCTTTTACCAAACAACCAAATGTTCCTGCTGTGATGCGATAGTGCCCTATACTATATCCAGGTCTAGCAGGTCTTAGTCTTGTTTTAAAGACCTGTGCCTCTATTTTGCCAACTTCTTCTACATCAAGGGGAATCCCTTCATATTCAGCAGGAATAATAGCCTCTGCTGCTAGTTCTGCTTGTGGTAATTTCTTCTCTACATAAACTTTAATACAAATTTCTTCAGTAATTTGACCTCCTACTGTTTTAAATCCAATACCAACACCTACTACATTTGGAAATAAAAATACCTCTTCCTCAGCAGCTTCACGCACCATAGCCATTTTTAACAAATTTTCTTTTTCTACCATTTTTAACCTCCTTTAAAAATAAAAATGTCTACAAAAACTTCCTTTTCATTTATCACCTCCTTTCCAATTCTCTTCTAACATAAAAAAGGGGACAAAAAAGGAACAAAATATTTTTTAGTTCTGCACCCCTTGACATTCTTTTTTAATCATGTAAAGATGACGCTCGCTATGATTTATGATCGAAGAGAGAGGAGGCGAGATTGGCCAAGGCAAGGGTTAGGCATTTGGCATTGCGAATTTTATTAGCCAAGCCCTTGAGCTATTGGCAACTCCTCAAGCAAATAGATGTTGATATACCCACTACTCAAAAGGTTTTAAAAGAACTTCTTGAAGAAGGTTTATTAGAATATCAAAATAATCTTTTTTCAGTCACTCCTAAAGGAAAAGAAGAAGCAAAAATTTTGGGTCTTTCCCCTTTTGTCTCAATTAGATGTCCTACATGTCAAGGTAAAGGTATTACATTTTCTTCATTTCAAGAATTATTAGAATTTTTTCAAGAATTAATTGTTGAACGTCCAAAAGCTATTTCTGAATATGACCAAGGATATGTAACACCTGCTGATACAGTTGCACGTGTATTATTTATGTATCAATTAGGAGATATAGAAGGAAAACAAATCTTTTTATTAGGTGATGATGACCTTACTTCTCTTGCTTTATTAGCATCTGGTTGGCCAAAGGAAGTAACAGTATTAGAAATAGATGAAAGAATTTTAAAATTTCTTGAAAAGAAAGCTGCTTCAAAAGGTTGGACTAATTTAAACATTTTTCATTATGATGCTCGTTATCCTATCCCTGAAGAATTAAGACAAAAATTTGATGTCTTTTTAACTGATCCAGTAGAAACAGTTGGGGGACTACGTCTATTTCTTTCTCGCTGTGTTGAAGCATTGAAAGGAGAAGGAGGAGTTGGCTATTTTGGCTTAACCCATCTTGAAGCTTCTCGCAGAAAATGGTGGCAAGTACAAAGAGATATTTTAGATATGGGATTTACAATCACTGATATTCTTCGTAATTTTCACACTTATCTTTTAGAAAGAGATGATATATTGAATTTAGAATTACGGGTAGCTAAAGAAGCGCCAGTAGAAGTAAAAAAACCAGAAATAGATTTTTATACCTCTAATCTCTTTCGAATTTATGCTGCAGAATTACCCAGACCATTAGTAAAAGGCAAAGTAGATTGGGAAAGAGAACTTTATTATGATGAGGAGGCCTATGTAACCTGTCCTTATTAAAAAATAATTAATAGGGGGGTGAAATGACATGTGCGGGGAAGCATTTGATATTAGAATTATGGGGATGTAAGGGAGAAGTACTTGATTCTGAAAAATTAATAAAAGAAATGCTTGAAAAGGGAGTTAAAATCTGTGGAGCTAGAGTGATAGAAATAAAAACACATAAGTTTAATCCACAAGGGTTAAGTGCAGTTGCTCTTCTTAATGAATCTTATATGAGTATTCACTCTTGGCCTGAAATAGGTTATGCAGCAATTGACATTTATACCTGTGCTCCGTATCTAAATCCAGAAGAGGTGGTAGAAGTGATTAAATCGTACTTAAAGCCTCAAAAAATGCATCTGCTCAATTTTCATAGAGGTATAGATTAGTAGATGGGAAAGAAAAAACCCTTTTTCTGGTTTTATGAAGATGTAGATGGATTACAGTTAGGATTGCCAGTAGAAAATGTTTTATATCATGGACGATCTCGTTATCAGGAGATTTATGTATTGAAAGCAAAAGGGGTAGGAAGGGTTTTAGTGCTAGATGGTTGTATTCAATTAACAGAAAAAGATGAATTTATTTATCATGAATTGATCGTTCATCCTATTCTATTCACTCATCCTTGTCCAAGACAGGTATTAGTAATTGGTGGAGGAGATGGTGGGAGTGTTCGTGAAATACTTAAACACTCTACAGTAGAACATATTGATTTAGTAGAAATAGATGCGGAAGTTATTGAAGTTGCTCAAAGATACCTTCCACGCATAAGTAAAGGATTAAAGGATAAACGAGTAAGCATTCATATTGCCAATGGTATTGAATATGTAAAAAATACTAATCAAAAATATGATGTGGTTATTATTGACTCTACTGACCCAATAGGTTTAGCAAAAGCACTTTATGAGAAAGAATTTCATCTAAATTTAAAACAGACTTTAGCTTCTGATGGTCTTATGGTACTTCAAACTCAATGTCCATATTACCAAGAAAAAGCACTAAAACAACTACATCAATGTCTAAAAGAAATCTATCCAATTGTTCGGATTTATGTTTATACTATGCCTACTTATCCAGGAGCATTATGGAGCTTTACATGTGGTAGTTTAAAATACGACCCTTTAGCTGTAGACGAAAAAACTATCCAAAACCGTTGGCAAGGCATGAAAACACGTTATTATAATCCTAAAGTTCATTTAGGGGTATTTCTTGTATTACCCCAATTTATGTTAGAGGAGGTAACATGAGTAAATTAAAAGAAAAGGTTCAAATGGTCATAAACCGCATCAGACCTTATCTACAGGCTGATGGTGGGGATATAGAATTAGTAGATGTTGTTGATAATGTTGTTAAAGTAAAATTAAAAGGTGCATGTGTCGGTTGTCCAATGGCTCAACTTACTTTAAAAAGAGGTGTAGAAGCTTATATAAAAAAAGAATTACCTGAAATAAAAGCAGTAGAATCAGTATAAAATTCATGTTGTTTTTCATAAAGGATTTATTTTATTTATCATTTGCAGTAAAATATTTTTATGAAAAAGTATGGAATATTTTTTCTTATTCTTTTCCTTTTATGGCCACAAACAGCTTTCCCTCTTACCATTGCTCAAGAAAAAGAAATGGGTAGAAAATTCTTCATTGAAGTTAAGCGTCAATTACCCATCATATCTGATCCTGTGCTCAATCGTTATTACAATGAGCTTGGTCAATATTTAGTAAATCATTTAGAAGAAAGACATTTTAATTATCATTTTTATTTAATTGATAATCCTACTTTAAATGCCTTTTCTGGACCAGCAGGATATGTTTTTATGTATAGAGGACTTTTTCTTATTTTTGATACAGAAGATGAACTTGCAGCTGTCACAGCACATGAAATTGCTCATGTAAAATGTCGGCATATTGCTAAAAGATTAACACGAGGGAAAAAAATTGGGTTAGCTACTTTGGTAGCAATACTTGCTGGAGCTTTACTTGCTAGTGAAGGGGAAGCAACTAGTGCTATTACTACTACTTCTATGGCAGCAAGTATGGCTATTTCTTTAAAATATAGTCGTCAAGATGAAGAAGAGGCAGATAGACATGGTTTAGATTTGCTTTTAAAGGCAGGCTATGAAGGAAAAGCTATGGTAAGTGCTTTTAGAAAGCTTGCACGCTTTAGTTTAGAAAGCCCTGGAAGGATACCTGCTTATTTAAAAACACACCCAGATATAGGCATTAGAATAGTTTACATATCCAATACTTTAAAGCATCTTGCTCATAAAAGTACAGCTATACCACGCCCACGTTTTCATCTCATGCAGGCAAGATTACGTGCCCTTTATACTGATAAAGAAGCAGCTAAAAATTTTTTTAAACAAAAATTATGTGAAAATAAAAAAGAACCTTCAAATTATTATGGACTTGCTTTATGTCTTATGCAGGAAAGAAATTGGCAGAAAGCTGTTGAATATTTAAAAAAAGCTTTAAAATTAGAACCAAATGAAACTTTATTCTTACGTGAACTTGGTATTTGTTATACTGAAATAGGAAAATTTAAAGAAGCAATTGATTATTTAAAAAAAGTTCCTATTGATTTAGAAGTAGCCTTTCATTTAGGACGGGCTTATAAAGAATTAGGAAAAAAAGAAGAAGCTATAAAAATATGGAATAAAACAATAGAAATGTTTTCAAAGAAAGAAATTTTAAATATATCATATCTTTCACGTTTATATTATGCTTTAGCACAGTGTTATGCAGAAAATAAACAAATGGATTGGGCACATTATTATCTTGGCTGTTATTTTGAATCAAAAGCAAAATCAAAACAGGCTCACTATCATTATAATAAGGCTTTGACTTTAACCCATGATAAAAAATTAAAAACAAAGATCAAAAAGAAATGATTCTTTCTTTTTATCAAATGGTAAAAGGTGATGTATCTTTTCGTCTACCTCAAGGTATGTTTTCACCAGAGCAAATATCTCTTATGAAACAAGCAAAGTGTATTATTTTGCCACCTATTTGTAGAAGTGTACATTATTGGTTTTGCAAAAAATTTGCTCCAGTTTTCCCATGCATGGATACTCGTTTTCATTTTCCAGGAAAAGTAGGACATATCTTTTTATTTGAATTAGCAGGTATACCTTATCCACCAACAAAAGTATATCATGGTTTAGAGGAATTTAAGAAAAGACAAGCAGAAGGAGAAAAGTTATTTGAATATCCATTTGTTGTTAAATGGAGTAAAGGGGGAGGAGGCGTTTTTGTACATTTAGTGAAAAATAAGAAAGAATTGTTTTATATATTGGAGCAGTTTCGAGGATATGAAAAAAAGGGACCTTCTTTTATTATTCAACCCTATATTGAGCATGATCATTGTGATTTAAGAGTAGTAGTTATAGGCAATCGTTTTTTAACTTATTGGCGTTGTCAACAAACACCAGGTGAATTTAGAAGCAATGTAAGCAGGGGAGCCAGAATATTTTATAATTTAAATCCAAAGCTTGAGCAAAAGGCAATTTCTCTCACCAAAAAACTTTGCCAAAAAACAGGTATTAATTTAGCTGCTATGGATATTATGTTTTCTAAAGATAAAAAACCGTTTTTTTTAGAAATTAATTATGGTTTTGGTGTCCATGGTCTTGGAGGATTTCAGCGTTATAAAGAAATTTTAAATGAAGAAGTAAAGACATGGATTAATTCTGTTTTAAAAAATAATGACAAAAAAAGTGTTATTTGATATATTTTGATCATGAAATATTTAAAATTATTTTTCCTTTTTATTTTCTTAACAGCTCAAGGGGAGGCTTTTGATATTATTTATCAAAGGAATCTTTTTAGTGAAAAAAGAAGTTTTGAAGAAGGTGAAATGATTAAACAGTTGCCTATAATTCCAAACATGGAGAAAAAGGTCAGCTTACTTGGGGTAATAGTTATAGATGATTTTAAAAAAGCAATTATTAAAATTAATGTACCTAGAAAAGGAAAAAAGGTATTTAGTGTAACTGTTGGAGAAAAATTAGGTAATATGTGGATAAAAGATATTAAAAAAGATTCTCTTATTCTTGTTCAGGGAGATCAAGAGTATGTTATTCCGCTAATTAAATCTCCCCAAAAAGATAAATTACATAAGAATAAAAAGGAGAAAAAATAATGTCAAAAAAAGAGGGATTTACTCTTATAGAACTTCTTATTGTAATGATTATTCTTGGATTGCTTGCTGCGCTTGTTGGTCCTACTTTGTTTAAAAAAGTAGAAAAATCAAAACAACAAGCAGCGAAAACACAAATAGAATTATTTGGTGCAGCCTTAGATGCATTTCGTTTAGATGTAGGCAGGTATCCAACAACAGAAGAAGGCTTAGAAGCATTAGTAACTAATCCAGGTATAGAAAAATGGGATGGACCTTATTTGAAAAAAAAGATACCATTAGATCCATGGGGACATCCTTATGTATACAAGTGCCCAGGAGAACATGGAGAGTATGATTTATATTCATTAGGTGCTGATGGACAAATAGGTGGGGAAGGTAAAAATAAAGATATTGTAAGTTGGGAATAATTAATAAGAACCTTTTTCTAATACATCTTTTAAGTGTTTTATTTTATTTAAAAATTCTTGACCAATAGTCATTTTTGGTTTTTCTGGCACCACGTGAGGAGTAATAGCAACAATTAATTCAGTCCTTTCTTCTGTTTTTTCCCAAGAACCAAAGAGAAAACCAATTAAAGGGATATCTTTTAACAGCGGAATACCTTTTTTTACTTTATTTACCTTTGTCTGAATAAGACCGCCAATTACTACTGTCTGACCATCCTTGGCAACAAGTTTTGTCTTTACTGACCTCTCTATAAATGCAGGTGTAGTAAGACCAGCATATGTTTCTCTAGATACATCAGTATATTCCTGTGTAACATCAAGTCGAACAAGACCACCAGAGCTTATTCTTGGTGTGACTTTTAATATAATTCCATAAGTCTGATATTGTACACTTTGAACAATCTGACCAGCTGCTTCAACTGTTGTTAGTGTCTGTGTTAAAGTAGGTACCTTTCCACCTACTGTAATTTCTGCTTCCTGTTGGTCAGTAGCTAATACAGTAGGAGAAGAAAGAATCCTTACCTTTGTTTTTGTAGAAAGGGCAGTAAGTAATGATGTTATACTTTGAGAAAGGGTAGCATAATAAATGGAAAGTCCCTTTTGTGCTGCCTCTCCTAAAGCAGCTTCTGGATTAAAAGTATAACCAAAATCTTGTATAGCACTAATACGACCTGTTTCAATCCCGCGATTCTTTAAATACCATTCAACTCCATAAGTTATTTCTCCTTTAAGTGTTACTTCAGCCACCACTACATCAATCAAAACCTGTCTTGGCAAAATATCTAATTGTTTTATTGCCTTTTCAATAGTTTGATAATCTTGAGGATTAGCAAGAATAACTAAAGCATTATTAACTTCATCAGCAATAATCTTTACTCTACCTGTTAAAACACCACTTATTTCACCTTTCATTAAAGGAACCTTAGCTTCTACAATTTTTTTCTTTTTAGATTCTGGTGTCACACCAGTTTCATAAAGTTGATTTAATATGTCAGCAATATCTTTTGCCTGTGCATTTTTTATAAAACGTACATAAATTCTTTCTTCTTGAGTCACTTCAATACTATCAAGAATCTTTATCCATCGTTTTACTTCACTGAGCAATTCTTGTGTAAGGGCTGCTACTAAAAGATAGTTTGTTTTTTCTAAAGGAATAATAACAATGCTTTCTTTAATTTTTGGATTATTTTTTAGGATACTTAAATCATTAAATATGGTTTTTATATTTTCTGCAATAATATTAGCATCTATATGTTTTAAAGGGATAGTTTCTATATAAATGTTACCTAAAAGAAAACTATCAATTGTTTGAAGAATCTGTAATATTGTTTTTATATTTTCTTTTTCATCTGCTAATATAAGTCCTGAAATGGCAGGATTAACAATAATTGGAGCTTTTTGAGATAAGAATGGCTTAATTGTATTTAAAGCAATTTTTGGCTCTATATATGAAAGTCGATAAATAAGTATTACTATGCCTTCTTTTTTAGGTATTGCTTGTTTGGTAATTGGTAAACCTAATTGAGATGCCTTTTCTTTACGTACTACCAAAAAAACATTATTTTTTTCTATAAGCTCAATCCCATATAGTCTTAAAGCTTGACAAAGCAATGTAAGTAATGCTCCATTTGTATATTCACCTTGGACATACAAACTTAAACCAGGATTTAATCCAGGTTCAATAATATAGCTCTTTTTTAAATATTCACCCATAATTGTTCGTAATACTTCACTAAGAGGTGCTTGTTCAAAGTTTAATTCAATCTTACGAGATTGTTTGTTTTTTTGTTTTAAATTTGGAGATGGATCATTTATTTTTTTAAATTTTTTAATTATTTTTTGGGAATTTTTAGAAATAGATGGTTTTGAAACCCCATGTTGTATAGGAACTAATTGCACTTCTGTTTGTGCATACACATTAACACTTAAAACAACTATAATTAACCATAATATAATTTTGTACATACTAATCTCACCCTTAAATCAAATTTTTGTCTATACCCAAATTTTGTAATACTAAGTTCACTTACATAAATACCCTTTACCTTTTCTATTTTAGAAAGTATTTCAGTTAATCCTTGAATATGAGTTCTTATTTCAAAGCGAATTTTTATTTCTTTAAAGCTTTCTCTTTTTTTCTCAGGTAAAATTTGATAATTTATTATTTCTAGTTTACCTTGCTCAACCAAGGATTTTAAAAGCTGTTCAAGAGAAGCAGCAAGCTTATAAGATTCTTGCGGCTTTAGCCAAATTTCCTCTTTTTTTAATGCTGCAAGTTCTCTCTTAAGCTTTGGAAGTTTTTTCTGGTATAATTTAATTTTTGTTTTATATTTTTCAACTAATAAATTTTTTCTTTCTATTTCATTTTTTAAATTTTTAACTTCACTACTTAATGGAGCTACATATATAAGGTGAAAAACAACCAAAATGACTAAGACAAAAAGTGCAATAATTAACAAATACTTTTTTTCCTTTATTTTTAACTGTTTTTTCAATTGATTCATTTCAATTTTATACGAATATGAAATCTTTCTTGATGACTCCTTGGATTCTTTCGCACAGGTGAAACAAGCTTTACTTCTTCAAAAGCAGACACTTGTGTAAGCATCTCCATATAACTCACCACTGATGCTGATTCACCTCTAATAATAAGCTCTTTTTCTTTTAACTTAAAATATGAAATCCAAGTATCATTAGGCGTAATTTCTGTTAATATTTTTAAAACTTCTAGGGGAGAAATCACTTTCTCTTTTAAAGCATCTAATTTATTATACAAAGACTTGAGTGTTTCAATTTCCTTTTCTACCTTTTCAATAGGCTCCCACTTTCTTTGCAATTGTTTTACTTCTTGAGAAAGGATTGTTAGTTTTTGATTTAAATGTTTTTTTTCTAAATGTAAAAAAACAGGATATAAAAGATAGAAAATAATAATAATAACTATTGAAACATAAGCTAGAATAAATT
>Ga0209410_1001211_pt1 | contig 12495 bp, 13 predicted proteins | sample Mar14436cmmetaG_FD_184135 | JGI IMG/M metagenome (GOLD analysis project Ga0209410, IMG submission 184135) | Marine hydrothermal vent microbial communities from Guaymas Basin, Gulf of California to study Microbial Dark Matter (Phase II) - Marker... ... | reverse complement strand
TCGCTCCTATGGGGACCCTGACACGACTTATCCTCAAACCATCCTCCCTGACCCAGGAATCAATGACCTCCCCCACCGGATCCTTCAGGTTCACAACCGTATCTATCATTTTCAGCATCCCATCAATCCTCTTTTCGTTCAGCTTCAACCTGTCGATAAGTGATTCCTTGATCCCGGATTCCCTCGCCCTTTTCACATCTTTGTCGTTCGCTTCCAGTATCTTGAATTTGTTCCTCTCCAAACTCTCCCTGATACTCATCAAGGCTTCATTCTTTTTTCGCGCGGATAGATTTCTGAGTTTCTCTGACGCTCTCTTAACTTTTAAAGCCTTCTCGAAGAGATCCATCCGATCACTCCCTTTTCCATGACATTTTTCGCTAAAGATTATACCCCATCGGTTGTATATGTCGATAACATAGAGTATAATTTACATCAGAATATCCCATCATGGGGGGAGAGATAAGTTGAGTGTTCTGAAATCTGTGGATGATCTCTTCGAGTTTGCGAGAAAGTGCGAGAAAAAAACAATTGCACTCGTTGGAGCGGAGGATGTTGAAGCTGTCAAGGCACTCGTGGAAGCGAAAAAACTGGGAATAGCCGATGGTTTGCTGATAGGAAACGAGGAGGTCGTGAAGAGGAATCTCGAGCTGATCGGGGCTCACGATTTCAAAATCATCGATTCCAAGGATGAATACGACGCGAGCAGAAAAGGTGTGGAATGTGTGGTAAGAGGTGATGCCAGTATATTGATGAAGGGACTTGTGAAGACATCCATCCTGTTGAAGGAAGTCCTGAAGGATGAATGGAATTTGAAGGTGAAGGAACTTTTGAGTCATGTGATCGTGATGGACATTCCAGGATTCAACAGATTGTTGCTTCTATCGGATGGTGGAATGGTCATAAAACCCAATTTGGAGCAGAAAAAAATGATCATCGAGAACGCGGTTGAAGTTGCAAAAAAGTTGGGAATAGAAAAGCCCAAGGTTGCTTGTTTGACTGCGATAGAAACTGTGAATCCGAACATGCCGGAAACCTTGGATTCAGCCATCCTCGCTATGATGAACAGAAGAAAACAGATAAAGGACTGCATTGTAGATGGACCTTTGGCTCTGGACAACGCGGTGAGTGAAAAGGCAGCGAAAGTTAAGGGAATAGAAAGTGAGGTTGCAGGAAGAGCGGATATACTCATAACTCCGGATATACACAGTGGAAATATGCTCGGAAAATCCGTGGTTTATTTCGCGGGTGGTAAAATAGGTGGTGTGGTTGTTGGTGCAAAGGTTCCCATAGTTCTCGTATCCAGAGCTGACGCGATGGACAGTAAATTGTTTTCAATAGCGCTCGGAGTTCTGATGGGTTAGTCTTTTCAAATTTGTGAATAATTAAGGGGGAGGTATACAAGAATGAAGATCAGAAGAGCGATTATTTTTGTGTTGATCGTTGGATTTCTGTTTTCAATGCTACACGCGGGTAAGTTCAAAATAACCATCAAAGTGGAACCGGAGGCAACTCCTTCTTTTCGGGAATACAACGTTCAGTTCAAATTCCCACCTGTCAAGATCAAAGGAGGATTGAGACCGAAAGTTTGGACGGATAAGGATACGTACTGCACCAACGAGGATGCGTGGATATACTTCAGGATGAACAAGGATCCATACGTTTTCGTCTTCATACAAAATCCCGAGGGAAGTGTGGATGTGCTTTGGCCCACGAGAGCATCGGGATTGTTCAGACTTGGAAAAGCCAAGGGAGGGGTCACTTACAGACTCCCACTGAGGAAACCTTACAAGATGTCGAAGATGCCTGGGACAGCCAAGATATACATACTGGCTTTCAGAGAACCGGAAGTTCCGGAGGCTTTGATAGTACCGTTGGGAACACATTCAAGCACTTGGAGGGATGACGTAATAAGGGTGACTCCGGGACATTGGAAATCTTTGATATGGACCAACACCGTTGGAAGACATGATATAGCTTGGAATTGGGCGGTTCATGAGGTTGAGATAGTCGAGTGTCCTCCTCCACCTCCACCTGAACTGACCGTTCTATTCAAGGACAACTTCAACGACAACAATATTTGGCCCTGGAGGGTAACTGAGGAATGCTCATACGTTGAGAATGGGGAGCTTTTCCCGTACAATCCCGTGTTCCTTCCGATGTACATAGATCCCATGTCCCACTACAGGATAGAGTTTGACTTCAGGATGGAGGCTTCCTCCAAGTTCGGTTTGCATTTCGTATCCGACTCCTACGATAGAACATCCAATTTCACACCATACAGGTTGTATTCATTCGAATTCATGAACGATGGTTGTGAGTGCTTCAGAGTTCTCATGAATCCTGAAGGGACAAAGATATTTGCAAAAGGTTTGGACATCGGAACGAAGAAGCATCATGTATCGATAGAGCACCTTTTGAGCGGTTGCTGTGAAGCAGAATGGGTGGTGAAGATAGATGGTAAGGTTTACAAGATCGCAGATCCCGGTGTGGGTGAATTCATAGGCCACTTCCTCTTCGAGGGCAAGGTGCATATAGACAACTTTGAGCTCTACGTGTACACGGGTGATGAAGGCGGGGGAACTTCCCCCCATTTTCAATCTGCTTCTTTGATCGGACGTCCTTCTCCATAAAAATATGAGGTGGTATTTTGACTGTGGTGAGAATAATTATTGATTCATCCTTCAGAGAAAGGGGAATTTTTGAAATCATCGATGAAAACTCCGTGATTCATTTTTCCGATGATCCACTGGAACATTCCTTCATGGATGTCTGGGACATAGCCATTTTGAGATGGAATGGAAGTTTCTCCTCCCTCAGAAAAAAGTTCCCTTTCACGAAGGCTTTCATCGTTTACTCGAATTCCCACGATCTGTATCCTGAAGAATGTGATGTATTCTTCGATTTGAATCCTTCAAATTTGAAATTGTCCTTTTCAAATGCCATAAAATTTGTCAGGAACCTGAAGGAACTGGAAGAAATGGAAACGGAAATGATGAAAGGAGAGATGTATGCACTTTTTCAGGGTCCGGTGATCTCGAGATTTTTGGATGAATTGAGGAGAAAATTTCGGGTGTATGGCGATATGCTGTTGATGGCTGAACGGGGATGCAGGATGCACACCATGCTACGGTACATCTTTGGAAGAAAATTAATTGTTCTCGATTTTCTGGCTTCATCGGAGAGTGCCATCATCTTCTCACTCGTGGGAATGGAAAATGAACCTGGAATTCTCAGGAGCGTTGGAAAGGGAATAATCTTCCTGGACAACTTTCACTTGACATCTCGTAGCTTTCAGGACATGATATATGAACTGCTTCTCACCAAATCTTACAAAGTCAAGAACAGCGTTCGCAAATTCGTTGGGAAGATCATACTGGGTGTGGCAGAAGACCAGGTAGATAAAATTTCCGGTAAGATACTCAACATAATTGGAAACGGAAAGGTGAGGGTTCCTCCATTGAGGGAGAGAAGAGAAGATATTCCGTTCATGGTGGATCAGTATCTGTCGTATCTGTCTCAGAGGAACAGGAGAGCCTTTCCCCCTGTCTCCGATCTCACGTTGAACCTCCTCATGAACTATCATTGGCCCAGAAATTTGGATGAATTCGAAGAAGTTCTCCATAGGTACGCCATGAAAGGAGAAATAGAGATTCTGGATTTCTTCAAGGATACCCTTGCGAGTGAGGATGACAAGCATGTTCCGAACCTCAAAGAAACGCTGAGAAACTTGACACAGAATCTGGAGAAGAGGTTGATCGAAAAGGCTTTGCGAATCACCAACAACAACAAGAAGAAAGCCTCCTCTCTACTTGGGATAAGTTATAAAACGTTGGTTCAAAAGATGGAGAAATTTGGTATAAACAATAGATAGATGGTATAATCCTTCATCAACTGAGAAGTTGAGATGGAGAGATGGATCCAAATGGATGGAAAAAAATTCATCTCCGGGCTGATCGGGAAGAAAATTCTGAATCTGTTTGAAAGTAGCACCGGTATAATAACCTTCGTGGGATTAGCCATACTCATATTCTACATTTTTCTGGCGATATTTGCACCCTATCTTGTTCCATACGATCCAACCAAGAGGGTTGGAAGATCGCTTATGCCACCGTCCAGGGAACATCTGTTTGGAACGGACAACCTTGGTAGGGACGTTCTGAGCAGAGTCATATACGGTTCGAGGATAGCTCTGGCTGTTGCCTTTCTGTCTGTGGGAATAGCCTCTTTGATAGGTGTTCCATTGGGTTTACTTTCGGGTTTCGTCGGAGGAATCCTCGATAGGATCTTCGTGTTGATCATGGATGCGATTTACTCATTTCCCGGTTTGATCTTAGCGATAGCGATAGCTGCAGTCCTTGGTCCTGGAATAGTCAACATAGCACTTTCCATAGCCTTCGTCTACGCTCCAACGTATTTCAGGGTCATAAGAAACATGGTATCGAGTGTGAAGAATGAGCTCTACGTGGAAGCGGCGAGGGCGATAGGGGCTAAAAGATATGAGATACTCTGGCTCTATATATTCCCCAACGTACTTCCATCGATCGTCGTTGTTCTGTCGATGAATCTCGCGGATGCGATAATGGTCGAAGCTGGATTGAGTTTCTTGGGGCTCGGTGTAACACCTCCAACACCCGATTGGGGATTCGATCTCAGCAACGGTCAAAGATTCATTCTGAATAAGGCATGGTGGGCGATCCTGTATCCAGGTTTGGCGATCATAACGATAGTGCTGGGATTCTCCATGTTCAGTGAGGGGTTGAATGAATTTCTGAATCCAACGATAAGGGAAGGAAAGAAATGAAGGTTCCGAAGAAACTTCTGGAAGTTGAAGGATTAAAAATATATTATAGAGTTGGAAAAAAATATGTGAAGGCTGTGGATGGTGTATCCTTTTTCATAAGGGAAAGAGAAACTCTTGGATTGGTGGGAGAATCCGGATGTGGTAAATCCACCTTGGGGTTCGGCATCATGAAATTACTTCCTCCAGGCGCCCTCATGAAGGGTAGAATGATCTTTCAGGGAAAGAATTTACTCGAATTGGATGATGAGGAATTCAGGAAATTGAGAGGATCGAAAGTTTCGATGATATTTCAAGATCCGATGACCTCCCTGAATCCGATCATGAAGATAAAGGATCATTTCGAGGAGACAATAAGAACCCATCTTCCAAATACATCGGATGATGAGGTTCAAGGGATGATTTCAAAATCACTCGAGAACGTTGGGATAGATCCGACGAGGATGAACGAATATCCATTCCAATTCAGTGGGGGAATGAGGCAGAGAGTTATGATAGCGCTTTCCTTGGTTCTGAACCCATCGCTCGTAATAGCGGATGAGCCTACCACATCGTTGGATGTCATAGTTCAGGCGCAGATACTCGATCTTCTGAAGGATCTCAAGAGGAAATTTTCCATGTCGATGATACTGATAACCCATGACCTCGGAGTCGTCGCGGAGATGGCTGATAGAATAGCGGTGATGTACGCGGGACATATCGTTGAACTATCCGAGAGGGATTCGATCTATTATTCCCCCAAACATCCATACACCAGAGCACTCCTTGAATCCATACCGAACACGGATATAGATGACAGGGAGCTGAAATACATTCCCGGTTCACCTCCGGATCTTTCCAATCCCCCAAAAGGTTGTAGGTTTGCTCCAAGATGCACTCATGCGATGAAAATATGTCATGAGAAGGAGCCCCCAGTGTTCAAAGTGAACGGTTCCTTGGTGAAGTGCTGGCTCTTCGAGGGAGCTGATGAAGTTGGCTTTGGTTGAGGTTAGACAGCTCGTCAAGTATTTCCCAGTCAAAAGAAATTTTGTGGATGCCCTTCTTGGAGTTCCACAGAAATTCGTCAAAGCGGTCGATGGGATATCGTTTGATATCGAGGATGGAGAGGTTCTTGGACTCGTCGGTGAATCTGGGAGTGGCAAGACAACAACTGGAAGATTGATTCTGAGGTTGATAGAACCAACCTCCGGTTCGGTCAAAATACAGGGTATGGATCTGATGAGGATGAATCGGGATGAGTTGAGAAGGTTCAGAAGAAAGATACAGGTGATATTTCAGGACCCAATGGCATCCTTAAATCCATACATGAGGATCGGCGAGGCTATAAGACATCCACTCAGGATTCATGGGATCGGGAAAAACAAGATGGAACAGATGGAAATCGTCATGAACATGCTGAAAAAGGTGAACCTTGAGCCAGCGGAAGACTTTTATTTCAGGTATCCGAAGGAACTCTCCGGGGGTCAGAGACAGAGAGTTGTTATAGCCAGAGCTTTGATAACTGAACCGATGTTCGTCGTGGCGGATGAGGCAGTTGCGATGCTCGATGTGTCCGTCAGATCACAGTTGTTGAAACTCTTGAAGGATCTCAAGGAGGAGATGAACCTCACGATGTTGTTCATAACGCATGATCTTGCGACGACGAAATACCTGTGCGACAGGATTGCGGTCATGTACCTCGGGAAGATAGTTGAAATAGGTTCCTTCGAGGATATATACAGAAAACCCTTACATCCCTACACCAAAGCCCTGATATCCGCGGTTCCTGAACCTGATCCAAGGAGTAAAAAGGAGAGGTTCATACCCCAAGGGGAAGTACCGGATCCGATAAATCCACCGAAAGGTTGTAGATTTCATCCGAGATGTCCCTTCAAGAAAGGAACGTGTGAGGAGATTGAACCAAAGCTGGTTAGAGTTGAAAATGACAGATACGTTGCATGCCATCTATACGGGGGTGATCACCCTGTCACTTAAGGCTTACATAATAACGAGAATCCTTCTTGCCATACCGATGATGCTGATTCTTCTCACCCTGATATTCTTCATCTTGAGGATTATGCCGGGTGATCCCGTCTTGGCGATGCTCGGAGGAAGGGCTTCCGTTGAAACGATGAACAAGTTGAGGCATAAACTGGGATTGGATAAACCTTTGGTGGTTCAGTATTTGAATTACCTCGCTTCGCTGATGAAAGGTGATCTTGGAACTTCCACCATGACGAGCAGACCGGTGTGGGAAGAGTTGAAGGATAAATTTCCAGCCACGATAGAACTGACTCTGTTCGGGTTCGGAATTGCCCTGTTGATAGGGGTTTTCTGGGGAGCCAGTGCAGCGTACAAGCGTGATGAGGCTCTCGATGTATCCGCTAGGGTTTATGCCATGTTGGTGTATGCAATTCCAGCATTCTGGCTGGCTCTCATGTTCCAGTTGATATTCGGTTCCATATTGAAGTGGTTCCCCATAGCGGGGAGGATTTCACCGACTATAAACCTCAAGGTTATAACGAACATATACCTTCTGGATTCCATCTTAACTTGGAACCTACCCGCATTCTGGGATGCTTTGAAACATCTGATACTCCCTGGATCGGTGCTTGGCATCATAGTTTCGAGCGTTTTTTTGAGGATGATAAGGAACAACACCATATTGATGTTGAATCAAGATTTTGTCAAGGCGGCGAGGGCGAGAGGAATAAAAGAGAAGGCGATTCTCTACGGCCATGCGTTGAAAAATGCGTTCATACCGGTGATGACCATGATGGGACTCCAGCTCGCCATGCTTCTCGGTGGGGCAGTTCTGACTGAAACGACCTTTTCATGGCCCGGCATGGGTAGATATCTGGTCATGAAGATAAGGTACAGGGATTTTCCAGCGATACAGGGAGCGATCGTCCTTTTCGCTCTCGTTGTGGTGATAACCAGCATAATAGTCGATGTTATAAACGCACTCATAGACCCAAGGGTGAGATATTGATCTAATTCATTTCACTTCTTCTTTCTCCTCTCATCGATGAAAATTCATGGAGGGATTGAACCTTGAAAAAAGATATCTTCAGCGAATCGGAAAGGTTGGCATTCTTGAGTTCCAAATTCAGGGAGATGTTCGATCTCTGGGGATACAGGGAGATATTCCTCCCAACCGTTGAGAACTTGAATGAAAGGCTCAGAAAGGGGATAAAACTTGTTCACAACGGTGAGATATACGTTGTCAAGCCAGATTTGACATCCCAGATTCTCGCAAATTACAAAGATGATGATAAAACCATCAGGATATTCTACATATCCGAGGTTCTCAATTCGGACATAAAGGGAATGCTCCAAGCGGGAATAGAGTTCATAGGTGGAAAGGAAAGGGAAATGTGGGTCGAGGTGTTGAGTATCGTCATAACTTCTCTGGATCACGTGGGTTTGAAAGAATTCTACCTGGATATCGGTAGTCTGAAAGTGTGGAAAGATGCAACTGAAGACATAGGGGGATTCAGAGAAGAGGTTTTTCTTGCTCTCAAAAGGAGGAACTTTGGGATAATAGAGGAACTTCCGATAGATGATGAAAAGAAGGAAGAATTGTGGAAACTTTTCAACTTCCGTGGAAAGAAGAGCGGTTTCGAGGATCTCGACTTTCTGATCGAAGCCTTGAAGGATGAGAGAGTTTTTCTCGATCTCGGGACCATGAGACTCTTGAATTACTACGATGACATGGTTTTCGAAGCCTACGCACCTGGATTCGGTTTCCCGATCGGTGGGGGAGGGGATTACATCGTGAACGGAAAGAAAGGTGTGGGGTTTGCCTTCTATTTGAACAACCTGGTGAACCTGTGTGAGTTCAACGAGGTGAATGAAGATGACAGAATCGAACTGTCAGGTGATCTTATCGAAAGATACGAGAGGGCGAGGGATTTGGTGAGAAGGGGAATTGCCATAAAGCCGATGTGAGGTATGAATGGGCGATGAAGAGGCTGAAGGATGGGTTGAATTTCGTTCTACCGAAGGGTAGATTGATGAAGGATTCACTCAAACTTCTCGGGAAACTTGGAATCGTTGACACGATTCCAGAAGGTAGGGAACTCGTATACGAAGGTGATAACTTCACCATATTGCTCGCAAAATCCTTCGATGTTCCCGTGTATGTTGAACATGGGGTTGACATCGGGATAGCCGGGAGCGATGTCGTGGAGGAATTGGAAAGTGATGTGTTCATCCCACTGGAACTCCCATTTGGAATATGCAGGTTGAGTGTCGCGGTTCTCAAAGGTAGCGAATTGGACGTAAGAAGTATGGAAGGATTCAAGATAGCCACGAAGTATCCAAATTTGACACTCAAATTTTTCAACTCCTTGAATGTGGACGTGGAAATCCTCAGGCTGAGTGGATCCATCGAGTTGGCTCCGAGAATCGGGATAGCGGATGCGATAGTTGATATAGTCAAGACGGGAAGAACTCTGAGGTCAAATGGTTTGGTCGAGATACACAAGATAATGGACGTCTCAGCTTTCCTCATCGTCAATCGGATATCCCAGAAGACCAAGTTCGAGAGAATAAATGCCTTCGTGAACGGTGTGAAGGAGTTGATAAAAAGTGGATGGGAGTGTTGAGAACAAAGTCAGGAAAATCCTGGATGAACTCAGAAGGGATGGGATCAGCGCTTTGAAAAGATTCTCGATTGAATTCGATGGTTTCGGTGGGGATTTCAGAGTTGGGAAGGATGAAATTATCAATGCCGAGGCTTCTCTAACTCAAGATGAAAAGAAAACAGTTGAGAAGATCATGGACAGAATACGGGAATATCACAAGAGGCAGATGATCGAGGATTCGATGTTCATTTCAAGTGGATCGATATACGGCATTCTGGTGAGGCCGATCGAGAGAATAGGAATATACGTCCCAGGCGGAAAACCTTTACCGTCCACATTGATGATGGTTGGTGTTCCAGCAAGATTGGCTGGGGTTGAGGAAATAGTTGTCGTGAGCCCTCCAAAGGAAGGTAAGATCGATCCACGCATATTGTTCATAGCCAAGATTCTTGAAATAGAGGAGATATACAAACTCGGTGGTGCACATGCAATAGGTGCCATGGCTTTCGGTATCGGTATGAAGAAGGTTGATAAAATATTCGGACCCGGCAATCAATATGTCAACGAAGCGAAGAGACAGGTGTTTGGAATCGTTGGAATCGACAGTTTAGCTGGCCCATCCGAAGTATGCATCGTGGCTGATGACTCCGCCAAAAGGGAATACGTAATGTTCGATCTTCTGTCCCAGGTGGAACATGGTGAAGGATCGAAGGCATGGCTTTTAACCACATCGAAGGATTTGATCGAATACTGCGAGAGGAATATAGAGATTCCGAAAGGATGGGGTGAGATAGAATACGAACTTTTCGATGATATCGAAAGGTGCATGAGAAGAGCTAACGAACTCGCCCCAGAGCATCTCGAACTTCTCGTGAAGAATCCTCTGGATCTTTTGAAGATGGTGAAAAACGCTGGTGCAGTTTATGCGGGAGAATACACTCCAACATCTGCCGGGGATTATTTCCTCGGTGTGAATCACGTTCTCCCAACAGGTGGAACCGCACGTTTCTCCTCCGTCCTCGGTTTGTGGGACTTTGTGAAGAGAATCAGTTTTGCATGTGTGGGAAGAGATGAATTCATGAAGAACAGATACCTTGGTATTGCCATGGCGGATGTGGAGAAGATGAGAAATCACGGTAAAGCTCTGGAGGTAAGAGAATGAACAGAAAAACTCGAGAGGTAGATATGGAAGCCAAACTCCATTCTAAAATGGATGTGAGGACCGGTGATCCGGTCCTCGATCATCTGTTGAGAACTCTCTTCTTCTATATGGAGATACCTGTGGAAGTAACCGTGCGATCTTGGGATTTGAAACATCACCTTTGGGAGGACATGGGCATACTCATAGGGAGGTTGTTGAGAAATGAGTTTGTGGAGAACAGGAACATAGCGAGATTCGGGAATTGTATCATTCCAATGGATGACGCTCTGGTCGTGGTATCCGTCGATGTATCATCCAGGCCATTTTTGAATTTCGACGTTGATTTCGTCGAGAAGGAGGAAGGATTCGAATTAGCATTGATGAGAGAGTTCCTGATGGGTTTGACCAGGGGATTGGGAATGACTCTTCATGTAAAAAAGATGGCGGGATCGAATGCACATCATCTGAGCGAGGCGGTGTTCAAGGGACTTGGGAAGGCTTTGAAGGAGGCTCTCGGGGAAGGTAAGAGATTGGAAAGCACCAAGGGTGAGCTGTGATGAGGATACTCGTTCTGGATCTCGGAATAGGTAACATATCGAACGTCGTCAAGGCGGTGGATGGTGTTTCTTCGAGTGATCCAAAGGATGTGGAATACGCGGATAAGATCATTCTTCCAGGTGTTGGAAATTTCAAAGAAATTGCGGGAAAGATAGGTCACTTTCGCGAAAGAATATTGAAATTCATAGAGTCCGGTGGTTTCTTCCTCGGAATATGCTTGGGATTACAGCTTCTCTTTGAGAGGAGCGAAGAAGCCAACGGAGAAGGATTGAGGATACTCGAAGGTGATGTCGTCAAATTCAGAGGTGTCAGAACACCTCACATCGGTTGGAACAGGATAATCCTCAGAAGGGCTTCACCAATTCTTCATGGTATAGAGGATGGATCCTTCTTTTACTTTGTCCACTCATATTACGTGAGACCGAGGGATGAGAGTATCGTCGTTGCTGTGACGGATCATGGAAAGGATGAGAATACCGTCGTGTTTCCTTCGATAATTCAAAAGGGAAGAATATACGGGGTTCAATTTCATCCGGAGAAATCCGGTGAGGTTGGATTGAAACTGCTGAGAAATTTCAGAAATCTCGGGGAGGAATGAAGGTGAAGATATATCCGGCGATGGATCTCTTGGATGGAAAGGTTGTGAGACTTTACAGAGGGGATAGAAGAAAATTCAAGGTGTATGGTGAGCCTCTCGACACGGCACGAATGTTTTCAAAATACTTCGATAAAATACACATCGTCGATCTCGATGGTGCGTTTTCCGGGCAACAGAGGAACATCGATCTGGTGAGAAGAATAATCGATGAAACTGGATTGAGAGTCCAAATTGGTGGTGGATTCAGAGATTACGGGAGTGTCGAAAGAGCGTATAAAATTGGTGTCGAGAACGTGATAATAGGAACGAAAGCTCTGGATGAGGATTTTATGAAGATTGTAACTCGAGATTTTGATGGGATAACGGTGAGCATAGATTCAATCATAGGGAGGGTTGGAAGATTCGGTTGGATGGAGTGCGAAGATACGAGTGTGTTCGAATTGTTCATGAAGTTGAGAGATATCGTTAAAAGATTCATATACACGATAACTGAGAAAGATGGGACGTTATCCGGAGTAGATGAGAATGATGTGAGGAAATTCTGGAACGATGAGGAATTCATATACGCTGGCGGTGTATCTAAGATTGATGATCTGAATCTTCTCAAAAAGATAGGGTTCTCCGGGGTGATAATTGGAAAAGCCATCTATGAAGGAAGGTTGAACATAAAGGAACTGTGGGTGTGGGAGCAGAACACCATTTGATCGAGTGTTGATCCATGTTGACAAGCGATTGTTCCGACAATAGAATAGGATCGTCAGGTATCTGTGAGCATTTTCCTCCTTTCCTGACCACACTATAAATGGTGGGGGATAGATTGATGCTTGAAAAT
>Ga0209410_1001209_pt1 | contig 12511 bp, 9 predicted proteins | sample Mar14436cmmetaG_FD_184135 | JGI IMG/M metagenome (GOLD analysis project Ga0209410, IMG submission 184135) | Marine hydrothermal vent microbial communities from Guaymas Basin, Gulf of California to study Microbial Dark Matter (Phase II) - Marker... ... | reverse complement strand
AGGTATCATTGGCTCTCTGAGAATATTAAGAGTTTTGTTGTTGAGCCTCACTCGGCGATTATAAGCGAGCATAAAATGCCGTGCGTATTAGATATGACGGCGATGGAAAGCGAAGGATGCAGGAAGACATCAGTTGACATTGTCAAGGAGGATCCGAGGAGGCTCTCTAGGAATCTGCGTCTCCTTCAGAGGTCCAGTCAGAGGATCCTTGATGAGTGGATGCCCATGGATGAGCCTGCCGGGAAGTTTAAGGTGAAGTTTCTCTCGATGCCTCTTAGAATAAATTGGGACGCGGTGAAGAGAGCCTATGAGTTTCAGCCTAGAAATTATGAGGAGCTACTTGGCATAAGAGGTGTTGGACCGGCAACCGTTAGGGGGTTAGCGTTAATATCGGATCTGATTTACGGCGAGGAACCATCTTGGAGGGATCCCGTTAAATACTCATTTGCTTATGGAGGGAAGGATGGAGTTCCATTTCCAGTCAATCGAAGAGCCATGGACGAGTCTATCCGCATATTGAAGCATGCAATCGTGGAGGCTAAGTTAAACGATAAGGAGAGGCTTAGATCGCTTAGGAGATTAAGGAGTCTTCTACCAGGAAGCCGTAAAGACCTTTAAGCCCGCCTCTTCTTCTCTGGGAATACAATTTCATAGACAGCCATTAATCCCAGCGCAACGCCTGCCAGCGAGAATGAGTATGCAAGGAACGAGAGCAGATAGCTCTTTTCGATCACCCCGATAACCATTAGCAGGGATACTAGGAAACTCGTTATCACGAATACTGCCCCAACGATTATCTGCATGTAAATCTTATTCTTCCGAGTCTGCATAGAGCCAGCAACTCACGAGATGTCCCTTTTCAACCTCGAATTCGGGCGGCTCCTTAACGTCGCAGAGCCCCTTCTTTGCATATATGCATCTCGGATGGAATCTACATCCGCTCGGCGGATTAACTAGGCTTGGAGGCTCTCCTGGAGGTATCTCCCTGATCACGAATCTATTCTTTGCATCTGGATCTGGAATTGCCTGTAGCAGGGACTTCGTGTATGGATGTAGGGGATTCTTCAGTAGCTCTCCAGTCAGGCCCTTCTCGATTATCTTTCCAGCGTACATTACGTATATCCACTCTGAGAAATACCTTGTCGTTGAGAGGTCATGCGTGATATAGATTATGCTCAGATTATGTCTTCTCTGCAGTTCTCTTAGCAACGTCAGTATCTCGATCCTCACCGATGCATCGAGCATTGAGACGGGTTCATCGGCGATTATTAGCTTAGGATTCAGTATTATCGCCCTTGCGATCACAAGTCTCTGCTGCTGCCCGCCGCTTAGCATGTGCGGGTACTTCTTCAGGTAATCCTCAACTGGAGTCAATCTGACCTCGCTTAGAGCCTTATAGATCCTCTCACGCCTCTCCTTCTTCTCAACCTTATTTATTATCATCGGCTCCTCGAGTATTCTCATGACGGTCATGAATGGGGGGAGAGCGCCGAATGGATCCTGCTGGACGAATCCTGTCTGCCGCCTATACCATGCCATGTCCTTCGGATCCATCTCAGTTATGTCCCTTCCCTCAAAGAATATCTTCCCGCTGGTTGGATGTTCAAGTCCGAGAATAGTCCTTCCAAGTGTTGTCTTTCCACTTCCACTCTCTCCTACGAGCGATATGGCCTCCCCTCTCCTCAGGCTGAAGCTCACTCCATCAACTGCCCTTACAAACTTTGTTGCGCCGAACATTCCCTTCTTTATCTTGTACCACTTCCGGAGATCCTTTAGGACTAATAGGGCATCCTCATCCATCTTGATCACTTCGCGTATATCCAGCATTTAACGAATCTTCCCTCTCCAAGATGGACTAATGGGGGATCCTTGGAGCATAATGGCATTTTAGATTGGCATCTATCGGCGAATCTGCATCCTTCAGGCGGGTTGATGAGGCTGATCGGTGATCCGGGGATATACTCTGGAGTCCTATCCATTCTAAGAGTTGGGACGCTTGCCATGAGCTTCTTCGAGTATGGATGTAGAGGTGAACTGTAGAAGCCTTCAGCATCGTTTAACTCGACGATCTGCCCCCCATACATAACCGCTACCTTATCCGCCAATTCACTTGATAGGCCTACATCATGCGTTATGAGGATGAAGCTTATACTTGACTCGGCCTTTATCTTCTTAAGCAGATTCATGATGTTCGCTTGAGTCAAAACATCCAAGGCCGATGTAGGCTCGTCCAGAATGATTATCTCGGGATTCATTATTAGGGCCATCGCTATTATCGCCCTCTGCCTCATTCCGCCGCTCAGCTCGAATGGATACCTATCTACGAAGGCATCTGGGATTCCGACGAGGGAAAAGGTTTCCCTCGCCTTCTTCAATGCCTCCTCCTTGCTTATCCCCTTATGAACTATTAGCGGCTCGGCAACTTGCTCTCCAACACGTATTACTGGATTAAGCGAGTTTAGAGCCGCCTGCGCAACCATTGAGATCCTCTGCCACTGAATAGTCCTTCTGAATTGATCCTCATCCATCTCCATGAGATCCTCCCCATCCAGATATATGTGTCCCCTAAAGACCTCGACGTTCCTCGGCAAGAGGCGTATCAGACACTTCGCTAGGGAGCTCTTTCCACATCCCGACTCTCCAATCAGCGCCAGAGTCTCCCCGCGATCTAACGAGAACGATACTCCATCAACTGCCTTAAGAGAACCCATGGTAGTGCGATAATACATGTATAGGTCTTTAACTTCCAGGAATGCCCCGCTCATATCTCCTTCAACCTTGGATTGAATATCTTGTCTAGGGAGAATCCTAGAAGCGCAAATCCCAAAGCGGTTAATATGAGCAGAAATGATGGCTCCAGCACCCAGTAGAAGTAGCCCTTATACAGAGCCCCAGCCGAGTATGCATCATCTATGACCTTCCCCCATGTAGGCGCGATTGGATCTCCGAGTCCAAGCAGGGCCATGGCGGCCTCGAGAAAGACGAAGTCGGAGACTGAAAGGACGAGTGAAGGTATTATTGTGGGCAGAACCTTAGGTATTAAATAGAGGAATATTATTCTTAGGCTTCCAGCCCCATATGCCTTTGCGGCTTCAACATATGGGAACTCCTTTATTTGGAGGAATACGGCCCTGTAAGTCTTAACTCCAGAGCCGAATATGCTTAGGGCGATAACGACGAGAAGAAGCATCCAAATGTTAAAGCTATAAAAGACGGATAGCATTATTAGCATCGGAAGGAACGGCAGGATCATATTAACCTCAGTTACCTTCTGAATAATAAAGTCTATCTTATTTGAGTACCACGCGCTTATAGCGGCGATTATCATCTGAATCATCGCGATCGTTACTGATGCCACCACTCCAAATGATAGGGCTATCGGCGTTCCCCAGAGCAACGCGATGCTAAGGTCTCTTCTTAAATGGTCGGTTCCAGCTACTCCATAGACCTTGCCGTAGATTATGAGCTTAACATCCACGTCAACGTTCCTCTCGAAGATTGTTCCCTCAATAAGCATCTTATATCTTCCCTTCAATGGAGATGTCGTTTCAACTCTGAGGATTGAACTGTCCTCCCTTGCGAATAATCCTATCTCTGGACTAACAGCATAATTAGGTTCCTCCCCGAATTTCTGGTAGATGTAATCATGAAGCTTCTGCGCTATCTTCTCATCATTCGATATGTAGTATGCACCTGACTTCTTCAATGTGAGCTCCTTAAGCCTCATCTCCTTCCCTCCAGGCTTTATCCAGTAGATCGTTATGTGCGGGGATGATCTGCTGTAGTTTGCAGTGTAAAAGAGGTTTATCTCGCTTGGAAAGTCATCGTATGGATAATTAAATTCGAGTTCTATCCTCAACTTGCTCGCCCTCTCACCGAATGGTATGATAACCTTCGTCGCTCCCACGCTTCCCCTCTTAGTATCCAATATTATCGTCTCGGGAAGCTTCTTTGGGAGGAAAATGTTAATCCATGATGGCATGGCATTTCTCGGGCATTCAAGCCATATTCCCTCCCCTGCCCTCCAGAGATAGGTTGCCTCCGAGTATGGTATCGCAATGACCGTGTAGATCGATATGCCTATCAGTAAAAGGAGGATTCCCAAGCCCGCAACTGCACATTTATATTGAAGGATCAGCCTCAATTGATCCTTTATCCTACTGGACAATCTACGTCACCCCTAATCTTATACGTGGATCTACTATTGCGTATACTATATCGAGCACGAAGACTGTAATCGCAAGTAGATAAGCGTAGATCACAACCTCGCCTATTATTACTGGCGAGTCGAATAGGTTCGCGGCCATGTAAAATAGTGTGCCTATCCCCGGCCAATTGAATACCCTCTCAGTTATTATCGCCCCCATCCAAGAGCTAATCAATGTAAGTGCGAAGTCCGTTATTATAGGCGGTAATGTAGGCCTCAATATGTATCTACGCTCGATCATTCTTGGAGGGAGACCCTTAGCCCTCGCCATCTCAACGTAATCTTCACTTGAGAACATGAGGAAGAATGTTCTTCTAACGTATGTTTGTATGAAGGCGTATCCTACGAGCCATGAGAGTATAGGCAGCACCATGTGCTTAAGCACGCTTAGGGCATAGCTGACCGGATCCTTAGGTGGGGGAACATCAACTAATCCCCCATATGGGAGAATGTGGAGGATAGAGGCGAATATTAGGATCATGAAGATGCCGTAGAACCATCCTGGTATCGATGAGAGCGGTGAGAGACCTACGATTAACTTGTCAAATTTGCTTTCATACTTCCTTGAGGCGTATAGTCCGCCGAAGAGCGAGATGAAGAATAGGATTAGATTTGTCGTTGTGAATAGCAGTATAGTTGCGGGAAGCCTCTCCAATATTATGTTCTTGACGCTTCTTGATCCCGTGTCGCTGGTTAAGTAGAGGGCTCTCCCTAACTCCAAGGTTAACGCCTGAACCATATATTGGTAGCTCCTAAGAATGAATGGCGTATCCAAGCCGAGCCTCTTTATCTCCTTCTGATAGAGCTTCTCTATAAGCTCCCCCTTCTCCCTGGGAGTTAATCCCTTATATGCGGGATTCTGATTCACCTGCATGCCTATCCTGAAGCGAACTTCACTCTTTATGATATTATCTACATATCCGCCCATATTCGCTATGAGTATCGTGATATAAACGGCGATTACAACAACTATTAACAGCGAGACGCCGCGTTTAATGGAATACTTTAAGAACCTGTATAATTCACGCCTCAACTGTTATCACTTAACTCTATTCTGAATGAATACCATTATAAAAAATATTTCGAAAAAATGTGTGGGATATTTTGTGGTCTACTTCTTTTTCAGTATTGCGGCTAAGGCGATCACTATTGCTATTATTGCCACTCCAAGCGAGGCCATGGCCAACATGTTCATTCTTGAAATGGAAGCCTGCAGTGAGCTTATCTGAGATTGTAGGCTATTAATTGATTTCTCAAGTGAGGCTGCCTTCGTCTCTAGTTGAGCTCGAATACCGCTGAGCTTACCTCCAATGTAATCTTCAAGCGAGAGCGTGGTGAAGGAGGCCTCTTTCACTCCAGGAATACTTACGAGCTTCGATGAGACTGCTACTAGCAGCTTAGCCGAGCCCGCTGCGAGTGCTGAGGTGTCAGCTGCCTCCAGATTGACTGCCCATAATCCGTCTCCTATGGGCTCAGCCATTCTCACAGTCTTCACTTTTCCGGTGGCATCGATCACTAGATACTTGACGGATTCAACATCAGATATCTTGTAAGGCTCTCCTTGGTATGTAACTTTAACTATGAATCTTGATCCTAATCCGCTGATTACGGTGTCTGGACCCTCAACCTTTATCTCTGGAATCTTCGGCTTTCCGAATATCGCCCATTTATCAGCCTTGTCAGGATAGTTCCTGTTCGCCTTGATCACTATTATGTGCGCTGTTGGATCTACACTCTCCAGATAGAATGGTCCATCTCCAACCCAGAAGTGCCCTTTACTCTCATACCATGACTTGAGAGCCTTATATCTGGCTAGAGCCTCATCCTCAGTGATGTACTTTCCGAGGACCTTCTTGTATGGTATGTACTTGTTCTCGATAGCGTAGTTTAGCATCTCCTCAAGAACCTTCAATGTTCCACCGGTTATGTAGTTCAGCCTATCAACGCCCAGCGTCTTCGCCTTATCAGCCGTGAATGCCGCCTTTCCCTTCTCTTCCGCAAGCATTCCGATGGTGACCGTGTGCCATGGAGCTGGACCGTAAGATGCGGCGGGATAGAACCATCCGGCTACGTCGCTGACTATCCATTCCGCATCAGGATATACATTGTCAGTGTAGAATTCGCATATCAGCGGTTTCTCACTTATTATCCTGAAGCCCTTAAAGTATGTTCTGAAGACTTTAAAGCTTGGGACGTAAGCCTCATCATATACGGCGCTTACATTACTGGCACGATCAAATGTGATTATGTAGTTGTATATGAAGTCTGCAAGTGATACTTTGGAGCCGTCATGCCACGTAGTATCAAATAGGTCATCCCTAAAGTAAACTACCACCTTGGCCTTTGCAGTTGTCCCCTTTGGAGCCGTTATTATCTCCTGTTTCTTAGCGTCCCAGCCATACCACGCATCGGTCGGAACTTTTATTTCACTGGTGAAATGCAGGGTTAGCCAGTCAAGCGTTTTAGTTACTGGGATCCCCTCTTTAACGTATACTTCTGCCTTCGCGACCTTGAGAGGCCAGAATAATCCGGTATATGGGTCTGGCATCAGAACTGGATCGAAGGTAGCCCTATATATCATCGTGTCATATACCCAGTCGCTTCCTCCAAGCGGGTTCCAAGGCTCGATGGGTATGCTGGCTTGCGTGACTATCTTAACAGTTCCTCCAACCCTATCTTTGAATCTCAGAGTGTACGGCCAGAGTCTTGCACCGTAGAATCCTCCAGCGAGATCGCATGCCTGCGTTACCTCCTTTCTCGCCACCCACGCAGTCACCATGTTTGTAAGCCAGATCCTCACCGAATCTTTCATTGAGAGCTCCAGTGCGCGCGCCATAAGCCTGTTTCTCTCCTCCCATGATGTGTAATCCTTAGTTGCGAGCTTCTTTGAGACTTCATCGAACTCCTTACTTGGCTTATAGGCCTGCCAGAGTGGAAGTGGCAATCCCCTCGGAGTGTAGAAGAAGTCGAAGTTGTCTGATTCATCTCTGCTTATGGCGGTTGTGACCCATCCTCCCGTATACACATGCCACTTTCCTTCAGATGGATCTCCAAAGAGCCAGAGTGGAGCTGCCTCCTTGCTTGTCTTATACTCCCTCTTCACGGTGAAGCCTAATCGTTCAAGCTGATTTGCGAAGTAGTTGCCTATCTCCTTCCTCTCATCCTCAACCCTTATCAGAATGATTATTGTAACGGGTTCACCCTTATACTGCCATTTGCCATTAACGAGCTTCGCTCCGAGCTTCTTCATCTCCTCGGTAACTATAGTCTTGGCCTTCTCGAAGTTATAGCTGTATTGAAGCTCGATCTTCTTGCATACATCGATTAGACGGGCATAATCTGGAAATGACGGAGTTATAGCAACATATCTTGGAACTGCGAGGCCTCCGCAGATCTCATTGGCAATGTATTCCCTATCAACCAGATAGTTCATGGCCTCCCTGATCTTTGGGTCCGAGAAGGGATTTAGCTTTCCTGTAGTCGGAAATTCGGGTCCGACTGGGTTGAATGTCAGTTCATTATAGCTGCCGTATGAAAGGGCATACCAAAGGTTCGGTGATGTCTTGACCTTCTTGAAGAGCTCAGGATCAGTCAGTCCATAATAGTAGAGGTGAGCGTCCCCAGCCTCCAGCATATTGATCGCTTGGGCATCATCAGTCACTGATGAAAATATGACCTCGTCGACCCATGGTCCTTTAGGCGCCTCCTCCGCAAAGACTGGAACGTAAATTGCTGGCATCACAAGCGAGATCGCTAAGATGACCAGAAGAATTTCAGCTAAAATTTTTTTAGCCATCGCTTTTTCCTCCAAATTTTTAATGAAACTTTATATCTTTATGGTTTAAAAGAGTTTTCCTTGATTCTCTCAGAATTGAATCTTCTTAATTCCATCATGCTTAGTGCAAACTCAAAATATTAATGTGGGTTCCTGTAGAATTGAGGATGGAGGATGGTTTGATGGTTAAGATCGGCATTATAGGCGGGTCTGGACTTGAGGATCCAAAGATCCTTAAGGATCAGCGGGAGATCGAATGTGACACTCCATATGGTCGGCCCTCCTCTCCGCTGATAGTTGGGAAGATAAGCGGAGTTGATGTCGTAATAATCTCCAGACATGGAAAGAAACATACGATAATGCCGACTAACGTTCCGTATCAGGCTAATATCTATGCATTAAAGGATGCTGGATGCACCCACATATTAGCCACTACAGCCTGTGGCTCATTAAGGGAGGAGATCAGGCCTGGAGAACTGGTCTTTCCAGATCAATTCATCGACCGAACTACAAAGAGGAAGTGCACATTCTACGAGAAGGATGTCGTCTGTCACATTCCAATGGCGGAGCCATTCTGTCCGAACCTTCGGAGGCTCCTATACGAGAAGGCTGTGGAACTCGGCTTCAAATGCCATGAGCGGGGAACAGTAGTTACGATTGAGGGACCCAGATTTTCAAGCAGAGCTGAGAGCTTAATGTTTAGGCAGTGGGGTGGAGACATTATTAATATGACAACTGTTCCGGAGGTTGTCCTTGCAAGGGAGGCTGGACTGCATTATGCAGCCATAGCAATGCCAACAGACTATGACTGTTGGAAGCAAACTGAGAGGGCTGTTGATATATCAATGGTTCTTGAGACATTCAGGCGTAACGTTGAGAAGGTTAAGAGGCTCATATTGGCAGTGATCCCGGAGATAAGAGATTACGATGACTGCCCATGTAAATGGGATATTAAATCGGCGATAGTCACGAAGCAGTGACTGTTAAGAGCAGTCGATTATAAGGCTACCCTTTTGTTCCGCTACCATGAAAAGAATTTTTAGTTTCCTCTCATATCCCTAAGTGATGATTCTGGGAAGTTGATATCCTTTGATCGGGAAGGATGAGATCGAGAGTCTAATCGAAAGATACGACACAAATCGAATATCTATTGGCACGCTTGGCTCCCACTCAGCACTAAACATATTTAAGGGGGCTAAAGAGGAAGGCTTCAGAACGGTCTGCGTATGCACGAGAGACCGCGAAATAGTCTATAGGAGATTTCCAGTCGTAGATGAGTTCATCTTTGTAGATAGGTTCGGCGAGCTTTTGGATGAGAAAGTTCAGGAGAGACTAAGAGAATTGAACACCATACTCGTCCCGCATGGATCATTCAACGCCTACATTAGCATGGAGGACATACTTTGCAGACTATACGTTCCAATGTTCGGTAATAGGAGGCTGCTGAGCTGGGAGATAAGTCGTGATAAGCAGAGAGAGTGGCTGCTGAAGGCCGGACTTAACCTTCCAAGAGTTTACAGCAGCCCAGATGAGATAGATGGACTTGCAATCGCAAAGCTTCCAGGCGCTCGAGGTGGGATGGGATACTTCTTGGCGGACTCCCCAAGATCCTTCTATGAGAAGGCTGAAAAGATGGTTAGGAATGGATATCTAAGCAGAGAAGACGTAAAGAATATTCAGCTACAAGAGTATGTTTTGGGAGTTACAGCCTACTTCCAGTATTTCCGCTCGATCATCAAGGATGAGGTTGAATTGTTGGGGATGGATAGACGTTATGAGTCGGCAGTTGATGCTCTAGGCAGAATTCCAGCGAGAGACCAGATCCATATCGACTTAAACCCGACATATACGGTAGTCGGTAATATCCCATTAACCCTAAGGGAATCCATACTTCCCGAAGTCTTGAGGATGGGTGATAGCGTAGCCAAGATAGCGGAGGAGATAGCGCCTCCTGGTATCATAGGCCCCTTCTGCTTAGAGACGATAATAACTGATACTGGGAGGATATATGCCTTCGAGATCTCCGCCAGGATAGTCGCCGGAAGTAATGTCGGCATAGGAACGTCTCCGTATGCTTACTTGAAGTATGGCGCCGGAATGTATATGGGCAGGAGGATAGCCCTCGAGGTAAAGTTGGGGATCGAGAAGGGGATGCTTGGGAAGATCCTTTATTAGCATCATCCCCATTAAGGTTATAACATGCAATTTTCTGGAGGATGATGATGTGGCGATCAAGAGGGAGGAGATACAAAAGATCGTCTCTTCTTACGATGCTGATTCAATAACGATCGGTGTCTTAGGCTCCCATTCAGCAGAGGAGGTCGGGGTTTCGGCGAAGATGATGGGATTCTCAACGGCTGTTATCTGCCAGAAGGGAAGGGAATCCCTATATGCAAAATATAACAGGCATCTCTTTGATCACATCTTTATATTGGATAGGTTCTCTGACATGGTGAATCCGGATGTCCAAGAGAAGCTGCGAGAGCTAAATACGATCTTTATTCCGAATAGATCATTCTCCGTTTATGTCGGATACGACAATATTGAGGGTAGATTGAAGATACCGCTTTATGGAAACAGGATGATCCTAAGAGCCGAAGAGAGAAACGCTCCGAGGAATCAATATTGGCTTCTGGAGAAGGCTGGCATAAAGATCCCAAAGAAATTTGAGAGTCCAGATGAGATTGATAGGCTCGTCATAGTTAAGGTCCAGCAGAAGCATAAGCCACTTGAAAGAGCATTCTTCTATGCTTCCTCGCCCGAAGAATATTATAGGAGGGCAGAGGAGCTAATAAAAAAGGATGTTATAGACCGTAAGGGGCTGGAAAAGGCCAGGATAGAAGAGTATGTTCTCGGTCAGAAGTTCAATGCGAACTTTCAGGGGTGGGCCATAACTGATGTTTTCGGAGACTTTGACTTCCTCGGATTCGACGATAGGAAGCAGACTAATCTGCATGGAGTCCTAAGCCTACCAGCCCGAGATCAGCTCTCCCTTGATGTTCCAATAAAAAATGAGGAGATAGGCCATTACGGCTTAACGATGAGAGAATCTCAGAAGCCTAAGGTCTATGATGCCGCTGAGAGATTCAGGAGGATATGCGAGAAGGAGTATCCTCCGGGCATGATAGGATTATTCGCGTTACAAGGCGCCATGGCCTATGATCCGGATGATCCATCCGGAAGGAGACTTGCCTTTTACGTCTTTGATGTAAGTCCGAGGATTCCCGGCTGTCCATGCGTCGGCCCTACATCTCCGGAGATGCGTAGGCTAACGTTGAAGCACAGGCGCTTACTGGATAGGTATGGCCTAAAGGAGATTTCGGCTCCCATGGATCTTCCAATGCTTGAGATCAAATATGCTGCTGAAAATGACATGCTGGATAGAATAGTTACTTAGACAGCTCACTCATACAGGAATTTTCCCCATCTGCTCTTTATGACGACAACATTCTTTCCATGGCTTCTCTCGCATCTACCGATCCTTTTTGCTTGAAGCCCGAAGCTCTCGGAGATGCTTATTATCTCATCCTCCGCCTCGGGCCTTGAGATTATCTCGAATCCAACGCCCATATTGTAATTTTCGAACATGGCCCTCCATGATTCGCCTGATTCCCTCTGGATAAGCATGAAGATCGGATCTGGCTCAATGAGATCATCCTTTACATACTTGATATTGAATCCTACTCTAAGCCCCTTCGTTAATCCCCCGCCCATATTGTGAACCATGCCGGAAATTTCATCTCTGCATTTCTCCAGTATCTTCCTGATTACAGGTATAAAGAACCTCATGGGCGAGGTTAAAGCCTCACCCACAGTCATGCCTAACTCATCCACGTAATCTTCAACCCTGAATCTTCCATAGTATTCTTTTCCCTCTGGATCCATTATCTCCGGATACTTCTCCTGATAATCCTTCCTTAAGAGGCAATGTCTAGCCAACGTAAGCCCATTACACATTATCCCGCTATTCTCCCGCTTCTCATACTTGGTTCTACCACCGCTTCTCAAGCCAATAATCACATCTCCAGGCTGAATCTCACTTCCAGTTACGGCCTCTGACAGATCAACCCTTCCATTCACAACTCCTGAAATATCTAAAGTTCTGAGTTGGTCTGGGAGATCGGCTGTCTCCCCTCCTGAAAAGTAAACCTTCACGCCTAAACTCTCAAGTAGATCAAGGCACTCCCTGAATCCTTCATTTAAAACCTTTAAGAGTTCGATCTTCGGCAGTCTAAGCGGGTTTAGGGCTATATAATCAACGAAGTTTATGGGCATGGCCCCGACGCATACGATGTCGTCAAGGTTCATCGCCAAAACATCCTGGGCTAAACCCTTAAACCATGAGAGGTTTCCAGTCTCCCTCCAATTCAGGTATGCCTGAACGGGCTTGCTTCCAGCGCTATCAGCATGAGTTACTATTCCATAACCGGGCATATCTGGATCCTGCGTTACAACGCAGAATGCCCCTGGGAAGATGTTGCTTATTATCTCGCCGAAAACCTCGATGCCCCTCTTCTTAACGTCAACTC
>Ga0209410_1001208_pt1 | contig 12515 bp, 7 predicted proteins | sample Mar14436cmmetaG_FD_184135 | JGI IMG/M metagenome (GOLD analysis project Ga0209410, IMG submission 184135) | Marine hydrothermal vent microbial communities from Guaymas Basin, Gulf of California to study Microbial Dark Matter (Phase II) - Marker... ... | reverse complement strand
CATCCGTGCCCTGCCGCAGGAGCGGCTTGCCTTTTGCAGGGTTTCGATCGCGGGCCAAATTGCACTGGCTCTGGTAAGGGCAACGAATTAGCTTTGAAACCCGGAAAAAGGTAACCGCTTCAAGGCGGGATATAAAAGGTTCATTGCGCCTCGGAGTTGCCGTGCCCTGCCGCAGGAGCGGTTTGCCTTTTGCAGGGTTTCGATCGCGGGCCAAATTGCACTGCCCCTTTCGGTCTGCAATGAGTGAGCTTTGAAACCCGGAAAAAGGTAACCGCTCCAAGGCAGGATATAACGGGTTCATAAGAATATTTACTCCCCAAATAATTAAAGTGTATTCCTGTCAACTCGATCAAGAAAGGCCTTAAACCCGTTTATGTAAACATCACCTGAGGTAATAAATCCTTCATTGTGGCTTCCTGAAATTTCAAGAAAGGCCTTGGGCTCTCTGGCGGCCTTGAAGAGCCTGCTCCCATGACTAAAGGGAACTACCTTGTCTTCTTGGCTATGGACTATGAGAACAGGACATCGAACTTCCTTGACGGCGGCCAGGGTATTGTACTTGTATCTGCAAAGCAATTTTACAGGCAGATAGAAATAAAGCTCTCCAGCCAAATCCGGAACTGAAGTAAAAGCAGACTCTATGATAAGGGTTTTGGGCGTATATTGCCTGGCTAACCATGCGGCCACGGCGCCCCCAAGAGACCGACCGAAAAGGATAATGTCAGACGGGGCTAGTCCCTTATGCTCAATCAAGTAATTCCAGGCCCCTTTCGCATCGAGATAGCTACCCTCTTCTGAAGGATTGCCTTCACTCGCCCCATAACCACGATAGTCAAAGATAAGGGTGCTGAGTCGAAGGCGATGGAAAATCTCTACAGACTCAAGACGATGGGAGATATTACCCGCATTACCATGGCAGAATATGACCACACCTCTTGGCGAGTCGGCCGGAATAAACCAGCCTGAGAGCTTGACTCCATCCGGGGCCTTAAAGGAAACTGATTCGTACGATAAGCCGATTTGATCAGGTGTTGCGATTATCTCTCTGGCGGGAAAATAAATGAGACGTGATTGGAAAAAAAACAGGAAAGCGGCAAGGCCGGCATAAATAGCAGTAATCAGGATTAATAACTGCAGGAAAATCTGCCACATGGCGCTGATAGGCTGAGCTGATAGCTGACAGGAAATCGCTTTTTGTGATTTGGATCGAAACAGCACTCCCAAGCATCACACACTAACTTCTATAGTACTATCGGAAGCCGCAGGTCAAGGATTTTTCAAAGCGTACCCCGCCCTATCTCTCATATTTTAGGCGGTATTGTATTGCCAAACGACCTCCAGCTAAGGACATTCCCCTGATTTCTTATCTGATCCATCGAACCGGCATAGACAACATACATTTTACTTGCATCGGTCTTGGAGATCTTTGACCAGAACCTAAGTCCCTTAAAAAAATCCGGAGAAACGGTCTTCCCTGATTTTATTTCAAAAGGAATAAGTCTATCCCCTTGATCGATAACACAATCGATTTCATGGCCAGTGCTGTCCCTCCAGAAGTAGATATTTTCTCTTAATCCTCTGTGTGCCCGGCCTTTTATCATCTCGGAGACAACCCATGTCTCAAAAATATGTCCTCTGGATGCGTGCGTCATCAGGACTTGTGAAGAGGATACGTCAAGAAGATAGGAGAGGAGGCCGGTGTCAAAAAAATATAGCTTTGGGCTCTTTATTAGACGCTTATTGAAGTTCTTGTGATGCGGCCTTAAGAGGTAGACAATGTATCCGGCCTCAAGAACAGACAGCCATGATTTTGCAGTGTTGTGCGTAATGCCACAGTCATCGCCGAGGGCTGAAAGATTCAGAATTTGTCCTGAACGCGCGGCACACATTTTGAGGAAGCGTTGAAAAATAGAAAGATCTGCTATATTTTTTACCTGCCTCACATCCCTTTCAAGATAAGTTGTGACATAATTTGCACACCACTCATGGGGGTCAAGGTTCTTGTCATAAATTCTTGGATAACACCCTGTATACATAAGCTCTTCTATTGAGGCCGGCAATCTTTCCGCCCGCTCCAGCTCAGAAAATGAAAACGGAAGCAGCTCCAGGATGGCAACCCTTCCTGCCAAAGACTGACTGATTCCTTCCATCAGACCGAAATTGAAGGAACCGGTCAGGACATAAACCTCCTCTCTCCCAATTTCATCTACATGAGTTTGAATGTAGGAAAAGAGGTCCGGAGCACGCTGCGCTTCATCTATAATTGTATTTTCAGAATAGGCGCCAATGAATCCCCTGGGATCTGTTAAGGCAAACTCCCTGACATCCGGCTCTTCAAGAGAAACATATCTCCAGTCAGAAAAAACAGCTTTTACAAGTGTTGTTTTGCCTGATTGTCTTGGGCCGGTGAGTGTTACGACAGGATACTGCCCGGAGAGTTCTCTTAATTTTGAGGAAAGATCTCTTGGAATCATGTCTATATATTAAAATTTTTGCTGCAAATTGTCAATGCGATTTACAATTTACAAAATATACCCTTGCATTCAGCGCGAATCGTGGAAACGTTGATTCTAAAACCTGAGTAAATCCATCACAGAATAAGACAGGATTTACCGGATTTTCTGCCAGTTCTTATCACCACCCATTTGATGATTTACAGCAGTTGCAGTATAGTAATTATAATGAGTAGCCAGATCGTTTACCACACAGGATATTTCACTAAAGTTTGACAAAAAGCCTATTATTATGTTCACAATTACATAATTTTTTTATCATACCATTTTACCGGGCGACAGGAAGAAGTGATCTCTTGTGAAAAACACCGCTTGTGCCGGCCGACAACAAAATGGACAGACAAAGTCAAAACTGACGTTAAGAGCAAGGAGCACTGATTATGAATGATTCGCCGTTTATTCTCTGGTTCAACGAAATCGGGATCAAAGACGTACCTTTGGTGGGAGGAAAGAACGCATCTCTTGGCGAGATGTATCGGCACCTTACCGAAAAGGGTGTGATGGTGCCGAACGGCTTTGCCATCACTGCCTATGCCTACAAACATCTCCTTAAAGAAGCGGGTATCGAGCAGGCCATACGGGATGCGCTGGAGGGTCTGGATACCCACGATATTGCCGATCTCGGCAAAAGAGGGGAAAAGGTCAGGAACATAATTCTGAACGGGAAGTTTCCTCAAGATCTGGAAGAGGCTATCAAGGACTCATATTCCATGATGGAAAGGATTTACGGCAAGGATGTCGATGTTGCCGTAAGGTCGTCAGCCACTGCCGAAGACCTCCCTGACGCATCCTTTGCCGGGCAGCAGGAGACATATCTGAATATCAGAGGGCCTGAGATGCTCCTTGAGGCGTGCCACCGCTGCTTTGCCAGCCTGTTTACCAACCGGGCCATTTCCTACCGCCAGGACAAGGGTTTCGGGCATTTCGATGTTTATCTCTCCATAGTGGTCCAGAAGATGGTTCGGAGTGACAGTTCCTGCTCGGGAGTCATATTTACTATAGACACCGAGAGCGGCTTTGAGAATGTAGTCTACATTACCGGGTCCTGGGGCCTGGGTGAAAACATAGTCCAGGGCGCGGTAAACCCCGATGAGTTCTATGTGTTCAAGCCGACGCTGAAGGAAGGTTACAGCCCGGTGGTCAGTAAAACACTCGGGCTCAAGCAGAAAAAGATGATCTACACGACTGACCCCAAGGAGCCGGTGAAAAACATAGCCACTACCGACGAAGAACGCAGCCGTTTTATCCTTTCGGATGAGGAAGTCGTTACACTGGCCAAATGGGCATGCATTATTGAAGATCACTACGGCAAACCCATGGATATTGAATGGGCCAAGGACGGTGACGGAGATAAGGTCGGGTCGGGCGGGCTCTTTATCCTTCAGGCCAGGCCGGAGACGGTACATTCACAGAAGGACAAAAACTTCATGGAGACCTATCACCTTAAGGAGACCGGAGACGTTCTTGCCACCGGAAAGGCCGTGGGCACCAAGATAAGCCAGGGCAAGGTCAATATTATCGAGGACGCCGGCAAGATCCTTGAATTCAAGGAGGGTGAGGTGCTGGTGACCGACATGACCGACCCGGACTGGGAGCCCATCATGAAGATCGCTTCTGCCATTGTCACTAACCGGGGCGGACGCACCTGTCATGCAGCCATAGTTTCCAGGGAGCTTGGCATCACATGTGTTGTGGGCACCGAGGATGGTACTGAAAAGATGTCTACAGGTCAGGATGTCACCGTCTCCTGCGCAGAAGGTGAAGAAGGGCGGGTCTACAACGGCCTCCTGGATTTTGAAGTCCAGCGTATTGATTTCAGTGAGGTGCCCAAGACCAAGACACACATCATGATGAATGTCGGCATCCCGGAACAGGCCTTTACCCAAGGACAGATCCCCAACGAGGGAGTGGGACTTGCCCGTCTTGAATTTATCATCAACTCCCACATAGGCATCCATCCCCTTGCCCTTCTCAACTATGCGGAACTCAAGGAAAGGGCAGCATCTGATAAAGAAATTAAGGAAGTAGTGGATTCCATTGATGCAAAAACTGCCGCCTATGATGACAAGTCCAGGTTCTTTGTGGATACGCTGGCCCAGGGTGTGGCTACAATCGGAGCAGGGTTTTATCCCAACGACGTCATTGTGCGGCTCTCGGACTTCAAAAGCAACGAATACGCCAATTTAATAGGTGGACACCAATACGAGCCTGTGGAAAGCAACCCCATGATCGGGTGGCGCGGCGCTTCCCGTTATTATGCAGAGGTCTTTGAACCCGCCTTTGCGCTGGAGTGCGAGGCGCTCAAGAAGGTACGCAACGAAATGGGGCTTACGAACGTAAAGGTCATGATCCCATTCTGCCGTACTGTTGAAGAGGGGAAAAAGGTCATCGAAGTCATGAAAAGGCATGGCCTGGTGCAGGGTGAAAACGGCCTTGAGGTCTATGTCATGTGCGAGATCCCGAGCAACGTCATCCTTGCAGACCAGTTCGCCGAGATCTTTGATGGATTCTCCATAGGATCGAATGACCTGACGCAGCTTACCCTCGGGCTGGATCGAGATTCTGAGCTGGTATCCCACATCTACGATGAGCGCAACGAGGCGGTAAAACGTCTGGTTCGCCAAGTCATCAACACCGCCAGGAAGGCGGGACGAAAGATCGGCATATGCGGCCAGGCCCCAAGTGACTTTCCTGATTTTGCGGCCTTTCTGGTTGAGTGCGGTATAGACTCAATGAGCCTCACGCCTGATACGGCAGTAAAGACCAGACTGATAGTGGCTGACAAGGAAAAGGAACTGGGGATCAAATAAATCCTGAAAAAGTAAAGATCGCATCCCTTTGTGTTCTTTAGTTGCGTGTGAAACTTCAGATTTAAATCATGTCTGTAGATCAGGAACTGACCCTTTGCGGCCGGATTGAGCGGGTTACATACGCCTCGCCTGATACAGGCTTTGCCGTTCTCAGGATACACCCTGCCAAAGGAACGAGGTTCACAGCCGTAGGCCATGTGCCTGATCTGTTGAATCAGGCCGGCCTGGAAGGTACGGAGTTCCAGTTTTACGGATACTGGACCGTCACAAAGTACGGCAGGCAGTTTGCCTTTTCAGGCTGTCAACTCGTGGGGAGCGAACTCCTTTTCTTTTTGTCCAGGATAGTAAAGGGATTGGGGAAAAAGCTCGCACTGCAACTAATGGAACGTTACGGTGAGGAAGAGCTGATACGGATTCTGGACCACGAGCCGGAAGAACTTCTCAAGGTCAAGGGGATCAAACAAAAGCGTCTCGCCCTTATAACACGCTCCTGGCACAAGCACAGGAACCTGAAGGCACTTTCAGAGTATCTGACGGGACACGGCGGAAAGATAACGCCCAGCCTTTTAATAAGGATATACAATCACTTCGGCGACCGGGCGCTTGAGACCGTAAAGAGAAATCCTTACAGCCTGACCGAGGTCCGGGGCATAGGTTTTAAGACAGCGGACAGGATTGCCCTTGGACTCGGAATCAGGCCCGAATCGCCCGAAAGGATCCGGGCCGCTGCCAGTCATGTACTTGTCGAGGCTGCGGAGACCGAAGGCCACAGCTATCTTCCTGAGGAGACCTTTATCCAGGCAGTAAAAGAGGTGCTTTCATCAGATGAAAAGGTCCCGGGGGAATCCCTGATAAGGGGGGTGCTGAAGCCCATGATCCTGGACGGTACCTTAGTGCAGGATGACAATGGAAAGACCGGCCTTTCCGCCTATCGCTATATGGAGGACTGGCTCAGGGATTTCTCTGTTGCGCGATCAAAAGCGTGCAGGAGGCCGGTCATCCCTGTTGATGTGGTTAAGGAATTCCTTGATCATTATGAGGATGTCACTGGTATTGAATTTGCCCCTGAACAGCAGGAGATAGTGCTACGGGTCGCTACCGAGCCCAGGTTGATCTTCGGCCTTGCCGGTTATGCCGGCACAGGAAAAACTACGATCTGCCGGGCTATGCTGGATCTTCTCTCAAGGCATTATGCCGACAGGGATGATATAGTCTGCTGCGCCTTTACCGGTATGGCCTCAGCAAGACTCGGAAAGGCCACCGGGTACAATGCCGTAACGATCCATAGCCTCCTCAAGTACAAGGGCGAAGGGAAATTCGAGCACGGGCCGGAAAATCCATTACCCCACAAGGTGGTTGTTTTGGATGAGGCGTCCATGGTAAGCCTGCCCCTTTTCTATCGCCTTGCCAAGGCCCTGAAGCCAGAGGCTCTGCTGTTGCTGGTGGGGGACCCGGCCCAGCTTCCCCCGATTGGGGCAGGAAACATCTTTGGAGACATGCTGGCCGCAGGGTTGATATCCGCGGTGCATCTTACCCGTATTTTTCGCCAGAGCGAGGGGAGCGTGCTCACCCTTTTTGCCAATGAGATCCGTCAGGGGAGGGTCCCTAAAGGAGTTGAGGCACCGGGGTGGAGCGACTTTTCATTCGAGAAGATAGAGCGTCACAATATCTATGCCCTGAAAAAAGACCGGACGGAAAGAGAATTAAAGCTCCTGAGAGAAGAAAACAATCAGGCCATCCTTGATCGTATCCTTGGGCTTGCCAGGGAATACAAGGGGCGTCTCAACCATCCTGTATGGGACTTTCAGGTGCTCACCCCGATGAGAGTGGGTCAATTGGGTACGGAGATATTAAATACGAACCTTCAGGACATCCTTAATCACAAAAGCGGCGATGTAACCAGGGCAGGCATAACAATAAGAAAGGGGGACAAGGTAGTCCATCTCCAGAACAGGGATATGCAGGTAATGACCTGGGCCAGGTTTATTAAACAGGGGAAAAGGTTCGAGTCCGAGGAGTTCAGAAGGATCTTTAACGGCTATGTCGGTCTTATTTCAGAGATAGATCCTGAGACCGAGCAATTCTACGTGGTCTATCCGGAAAGAATAGTTGTGGCATACTGCTTTGACCATCTCGGCGATATAGTAGAGCTGGCCTATGCCCTGACAGTACATAAGGCGCAGGGAAGCCAGTACCGTATAGTTGTCATTCCTCTTACTAATTCCCACTTCATAATGCTCAACAACAAGTGGTTCTATACAGCCATAACCAGGGCCGAGGAGAAAGTGTACCTGATCGGCCAGAAGTATGCCTTGAGACGGGCCTGCACCAACATGGAGGGAGTCACGCCAGACCTGGCTGGGGCTGCTTGGAGCAGAGAATGCGGTTGACTGTTTTTCCTTTGACCACGTATATTGACCGGGATGTATCAACGTGGTAGGAACAACTGACCTGTCGTTTAAGATAGTGTAAAGCAGTAAATATCCGGTGAACCCGTTATATCCTGCCGCAGGAGCGGTTACCTTTTTCCGGGTTTCAAAGCTCACTCATCGCGGACCGGAGAGGCAGTGCAATTTGGCCCGCGATCGAAACCCTGCAAAAGGCAAACCGCTTCAAGGCAGGGTGGTGCGGATGGCAACCGTTCACAGGAGGGGATATTTCTTTGAACGGTTTAACGGAAGCCCCCGTAGTTTTCCCGGCTTTTGCTGTGGGGGAGACTGCATCGCCTGAGCGCAGCGTAAGGCGAATGCAAAGGGGGCAGGACATCCCCCATGTCAAAAGCCTTAGAAAACAAGGGGCTGAATGGTGGAAGTGAAAAGAAATATCCCCTGCCAGTGAACGGTTACGTGGGACCACGGGTTCACAAGAATATTTACTGTAAGTATTAATGTATCTCACCAATAACAGGAACAAGGTACGGAATTTTGCAAGATGGTTTCAGGGGCTGAGAGATGATTATAATTCTAAAACCGGATACAGATGTTCCGGGACCCGAGTATGAAAAGATAAGCACTTACCTCAAACAATTCCATGACATCAAAGTCAAACTGGTGGAGCTTCAGGGTGAGACCAGGACGGTCAGGGAAATCCACCTCATCGGACCAACGCATGATATACCGGAGGATATCCTGACCGGCATGACCGGCGTCGAGCGGGTAATCAGGGTCTCAAGCAAGTACCGGCAGATCGGCAGATACGACTTAAAACTTGTGCCGGCAGGTTTTACCTATCAGGGTATAAAGTTTGACCAGAAGACCCTTCATATCTTTCCCGGACCGTGCGCTGTTGACACACTTGAGCATGCAGAAGAAACCTTCAAGTTTCTTAAGAGTCTCGGGATAGAGACCACCAGAATGGGTGCTTACAAGCCACGGACCAGCCCCTATGATTTCCAGGGGCATGGGGCCGAGTGCCTGCCGTGGGTCTTTGATCTGGCCGGCAAGTACGGGATCAAAATCATTGCCATGGAGGTCCTGCGGAAGCAGCACATTGATGAAATCAGGGAGGCCCTGGAGGCTGCGGGAAAGCCCACCGGGGTCATGCTTCAGATCGGGACCCGGAATGCACAGAACTTTGAGCTGCTTAAGGCCGTTGGATCTCAGGATGAGTTACCTGTGCTGTATAAGCGGGGCATGGGACTCACCCTTGAAGAATCCCTGAATGCCTGTGAATACATTGCCAGTGAAGGCAATCGCCAGATAGTATTTTGCCTGAGAGGAGTCAAGTCACAGCTTGGCCTGCCCCATCGCAACATAGTGGATTTTATACATGTGCCGGTGGTTCAGAGGCTGACCAGGCTCCCTGTATGTGTGGACCCCAGCCATTCTGTAGGGTCAAAGGAACACTCCCCTGACGGGTTGCTGGACATATTTAATGCAGCTGCACAGGGCATCATAGCCGGTGCCAACATGATCCTGGTTGAATGCCATCCGGAACCGGAAACCGCTCTGTGTGACGGGCCGCAATCGCTGACATTTCCTGAACTCGAGCAGTTTATAAATGATATGTCCATCGTACGGGAGGCCTATAAAAAACGAATAAATGCATACTCCCAGGGTATGTTCAAGGAAATGACAAAGATATAGACGTTTACAGGTCTGCATTTATGCCATGCGGGGTTGTTTTGAAAAATGAGCATCGAACGTTCAACAGCTATTTCTGTTTCTCCACCTTTTCCCATTCAACGTTCGATGTTGGACGTTCGATGTTCGATGTTCATCTTTCTTCAGTCTCTCCCGGGCAAAAACAACTCCTGCCTTGGATTATGATTATATACGCAGAAATCCCTCTTCATTAACTCCTCTCTCACTGCCCCCACGAGATAAAGCGAGCCTGCCACGCAAAGCAGATCCTCCATGCTGCAGATTGAAAGGGCCTTATCCAGTGCATTTTTCCAGTTCTGCTCCATGATCGCATCTTTCGGGATATCATTTCGTCCCCACCTCTCCAGCGTGACCGGTATCCTGGGACCAGGAGGCTCTGTGATGACGATTTTCCCGAACAGGGGTGCTATCTCCCCGAGCATGGCTGCAAAGTCCTTGTCTCCGCCTTCGTCAGAGCAGGCCCACAGGAGAGTATGCCTGCACATCCCATTGTTCCCTGAGATCTTATTCAACTGGCCAAGAAGATCTTTGAGTGACCGTACGCCGCCTATGTTGTGGGCCCCGTCGAGCAACACCCTGCGGCTTCCCATCAGCAGTTCCCCCCTGCCGGGCCAATAGACGCTTCTGCATCCATTTCTTATCGCAGTATCAGTGACCTTGAATCCATGCTTCATCAATCCCTCGCAGGCCGCTATGGCAAGGCCGGCGTTTACAGCCTGATGCCTGCCTCTCAAGGCCGGATCCAACCCGTTGATTTCGAAAAATTCCCCTTTATAGTCGATCCCCGAATTTCCATGCCCTTTAATGTCGAAATCCCGGCCAAGTTGCCGGACGGGTGCGTTCAACTCAAGACATCTGTCCAGTATCACAGAGAAAGCAGGCTGCTCCCTGACCCCTGTGATCACCGGCACACCTTTCTTAATGATGCCGGCCTTTTCCCTGGCTATTTCAGGAATACTACTGCCCAGAAAGGACTGGTGCTCCAGAGAGATATTTGTAATAACAGAGACCAGGGGATTGACTATATTGGTGGCATCCAGCCTGCCTCCGAGACCGGTCTCAAAGATTGCCAGGTCCGTTTTCTGTTCCGCAAACCAGACCATTGCTATTGCAGTAGTAAACTCAAAATAGCTGAGCTCATAACCCGTTTCCAGGAAATCTCTGATCTTCCAGACCTGTTCGCTCAACTCCTCCTCAGAAATCATGATATCTCCTATCCTGAATCGTTCCCTGAGAGATGACAGGTGGGGTGAGGTATAGAGACCTGTTCTGTATCCAGCGGCATTTAGAATACTTGCAATAACGGCGCTTACAGAGCCTTTTCCATTGGTACCGGCAACATGGAGACAGGGATAACCCTTTTCAGGATTGCCGAGCGCTTTCAATATGCCTGTCATCCGCTCAAGGCCCAGGCGAAAACCATGAAACTGGAACCTATCCAGATAGGCCAGGGCGGCCTTGAAATTGTATTTGTGCGAAGGCATGGCTTTTTGCAGTGTAATCATGCATGAAAAAAACATGGATTTCTGTATAATTTATCAGTGTGCAAAATCATGATGATTTACATTAACATACTTTTGGTGTGCCTGCTTTCTGCATGCCAGCCCCCTTTTATGGATTCATCTCTTGGCAAGTCAGGATGCAGGCGGTGTCATGATGTGCAACTGGATCCCGCCCATGATATCGGCTGCAGATCCTGTCACCACGGGAGGCCTGAGGGCTATAGCCGCGCCCAGGCCCACAAGGGCCTGATTCCCATGCCGTCCCACCCGTCCCTCATGGCCCGCACCTGCGGAAAATGCCATGCCGGGGAAGTGACTGTAGCCGGTTCCTCGATCCATTTTACCCTGTCAGGTATGATCGGGACGGTGTGGTCCGGTTTCTTCCCTGGTGAGCAGGTGCCGACTTTGCTGGAATTACCCATAGAAGAGCCTCCCTGCACTGAAAGGGGGCTTGTTTCGGATGCACTCAGGAGGAGGTGCCTTCGCTGCCATGTTTATTACCAGGGTGATGATTACACCGGTACTGCTCGCGGGACCGGCTGCGCTGCATGCCATCTGGGCATCAGGGCCGGAAGGCCCTGGGATCACAGGTTCCGCAGGAAGGTGCCGGATACCCGGTGTCTTTCCTGTCACTATGGAAATTTCGTTGGTTGGGACTACTATGGCCGGTTTGAGATGGACTACGAAGATGATTACCGTGTACCTCTGGTTGAAGGTGAGCACATCCAAAGGCCCTATGGCATGGAGTGGCATAATATGACCCCTGATGTACACAGGACGGCAGGTATGGTATGTACGGACTGCCACCGTTCAGGACCGTGCGGGGACGAGAAGCGGGATGTAAAATGTCTGGACTGCCACCTGGGAGATAAAACAGGATCTCATCCGGGGCCGCCCATGGACCGGAAACGTATTGGTCACAGGCCGGAAGACGCAGACCTCGTTGCCTGCGCTGCATGTCATGGGTTATGGGCTGTCCGGGACCGGGGGAGGTCTCTGATCAGACAGGATATGCCGGATTTTGATGACTGGAGTTACCTGGCGGTCCAGGGCAGCAGTGAGATCGAGGCCGCTGTGAAGAACTACGTTAATCTGCCGTATGAAGACTGGATTATACCCAGGATGGTTGACAAGATAACCGGCGAGTACCGGCAGGGTCTGTGGTTTGAAAGTTTCACCGAAAGGCGTTGGAGCCCGGTAAAATTGGGGGAGGATGCTCATGGACGCCTTGTTGTCATTCGTCCTGTCCTGGACCTCTCTCTTTCTTATGTCGATTCTGACGGTGTGGTGCGTTTTGATAATCTGCGACCGAAAACCGTAGATGACGACCTGAGTTCAGGGAATGCTGCCCGCCCTGATGCCTTGTCTTTCTGGCTTCCTTACTCCCCCCATACCATAGGGCCGTCTGATGCCTTCAGGACCATTTATGTGCAGTCCTGGCTGAATAGACGGCTTTCGGAATCAAATGATGTAAATATTCAGTGAACCCGTTATATCCTGCCTTGGAGCGGTTACCTTTTTCCGGGTTTCAAAGCTCACTCGTTGCAGACCGGAGAGCCAGTGCAATCCGGCCCGCGATCGAAACCC
>Ga0209410_1001206_pt1 | contig 12521 bp, 10 predicted proteins | sample Mar14436cmmetaG_FD_184135 | JGI IMG/M metagenome (GOLD analysis project Ga0209410, IMG submission 184135) | Marine hydrothermal vent microbial communities from Guaymas Basin, Gulf of California to study Microbial Dark Matter (Phase II) - Marker... ... | reverse complement strand
GACTATAAGGTATTTAGAGCTGGAGATATTCCAAAGGAGATTAAGGCAGAGTTCCTCGGAGTCGGTCAAAGAAACGCCCCATATGGGGCCAAGGGAATTGGAGAACTCACGATGCTAGCATGGCCGGCGGCGATAATCAACGCGATCTATGATGCGATAGGTGTGAGAGTTAAGGAGACGCCGGTTACACCCGATAGACTATTGAAGGAGATTAAGGAGCAGAAGCCTGAACTCTTAGAGGAGGTGAGGAAGCAGCTTCTGGGGTGAGAACATGTCGACCCTAATCTTTAGAACAACTCTTCCAACGTTTGAATATTTGAGGCCGAGTAGCTTAGAGGAGGCTCTTGAGCTGAAGGCGAAGTATGGCGGAGATGCGATGATACTTGCTGGTGGAACGGATCTCCTAGTTGACATCAGGATGGGCGCTAAGAAACCCAAGTACGTCATCGACATCAAGGGGATCAAGGAAGTTTCAGAGCTTAAGTATGTTGAAGGTAAAGGGCTTGAGATAGGCTCAGCTGTAACTCTTTCAGAGATAGAGAGATCGAAGATCGTTAGAGAGAAGTTCCACGTCTTATGGGATGCTGTAAGGCGGCTTGCAGACTTCTCCCTGAGAACTAGAGCCACCCTTGCAGGGAATATAGCCAACGCCTCCCCAGCTAGTGACAGCGCTCCAGCATTACTAGTTCTCGGAGCAGAGGTTGAGCTTTCCTCGACCAGAGGGACTAGAAAATTACCCATTAAGAAGTTCTTCAAGTGGGTTAAGCAGACCTATATGGAGCCTGATGAAATCCTAACGAGGATCTTCGTGCCTGAGCCGCCGAAAGACTCGAAGGGAATGTATCTCAAATTCACCAGAATTACGGTTGAAGATTTATCGGTGGTTGGAATAGCTGGTTTGACGGCAAATCTGAGAGAGCCTGAGAAAAGGATCGTTAGACTCGCCTATGCCTCTGTGGCCCCAACCCCAATATTGGTCGAGGAAGTTGAGGAGATCTTTAAGCGTGATAGGCCGATAAAGGAGCTCATACGCGAGGCGGTGGAAGCTGTCAAGAAGAAGACTTCTCCCATTACAGATGTTAGAGGAACAGCTGAATATAGAAGGCATTTGATAGAGTTTGGCACGGCATATCTTCTAAATAAGTTATTGGGGGTGATGGAATAGATGAAGAAGATATCTATAACCCTAACCGTGAATGGGCAGAAAAGGGTGGTGGAGATAGCTCCGAATGAGAAGCTCATCGACGTCCTTAGATATAAGCTAGATCTAAGAAGCGTGAAAGCCGGATGCTTGAAGGGAGAATGTGGAACATGTCTAGTACTTATGAATGGAAAGCCCGTAAAGTCGTGTCTAGTCTTAGCAGCTGAAGCCGATGGATCAGAGATACTCACGGTCGAGGGGCTTGGATCTCTAAATAAGCCGGCCTTAATCCAAAAAGCATTCATCGAGGCATTCGGCTATCAATGCGGCTTCTGTACAAGCGGCTTCCTCCTACTTGGACACTGGATACTGGAAAACATGCCAGACGCCAGCGAAGAAGAGATTAAAGAAATACTTAACAGCATTCTTTGCAGATGCACGGGGTATAAGCAGATCATCGAAGCTATAAAGCTGGCTCAAAAATGGAAAAGGGAGCATAGGTAGTCAAAGAAACTTCTTGAATTTTTCCATCCTTACTTTCAAAATATTTCTATCAGAAATCGCGATGTGAATATGACGAATTTTCATCTATGGCTTGACTATCTGAGTCGAAGTTGAAGCAAACTATTTGTATCAGCATTGAATATTTTATAGCATGCCATATGAAGTCGAAATTTTGGGTAAGAAAGTTAAGATGTATGATCTCAGCCAGCCGCTAGGAATCCATGCGCCATTCTGGCCGTACTATCCGCCGTTCGAGATGTATTATATCAAGAGGAAGCCGGAGCATGGAGTTAACGCGCAATACATTAAGTCGGCGTTCCATATAGGCTGTCACCTGGATTGTCCAAGGCACTTTATTACGGGTGGAAAAACCGTTGATCAATGGCCATTAGGATGGTGCGCTGGTCCAGGAGTTATCGTAGATCTTAGTGATGAGATGGATGACTTAGCCGTCTATACTCCAAAGATGATTGAAGACAGAGCCGAGGTTCGCGAGGGAGACATCCTAATCCTACACACAGGCTGGTGGAAATATGCTTGGTGTGGTCCCGAAGCCGATGAGGAGAGATATATCCATAGACATCCTGGGGCGCATCCGGATATGGTTGAATGGCTGAAAAAGAAGAAGATCCATATCTGGGGAGTTGATTGCGTCTCAACAGATCATCCACTATGCCTACCAATAGGCAGATGGCTCGGTAAAGGTGGGCTTGAGATCCATCAGAGGGTGAAGAATCTCTTCGAGAAGAAGTATGGAAAGGAGATGCTTGAAATGATGCTTTCACCGGAATACTATCAGCTCACCCATAACAAGCTATTCCCCTACGACTGCGTCCACCTCGAGAACCTAGGAGGAGAGATAGGCGCGCCGGAACTGCAGAATAAGAGGGTGACGATCTTCTGCTTGCCGATACTCATTGAGGGAGCGGAGTCCGCCTGGACAAGAGTCATAGCGCTTCTAGAATAACCATCTCACCATTTTTTCAATTTTCATGTAAAAGGATCGTGTGATATCTATGCAAAGAGAGCTCATAGTCGTGGCCTTGGGTGGAAACGCTCTCCTTAGAAGAGGTCAAAAAGGAACATTTGAAGAACAATATCAGAATGTTAAGGTGACTGCCAAATTCCTAGCGGACTTAATTCAGAGAGGTTATAGATTGACGATAACCCATGGAAATGGTCCGCAGGTTGGAGCGACTCTGTTGAGACATGATGCTGGTGAAAAACTCTATCAAGTTCCAGCATTTCCAATGGATGTTTGTGGAGCTGAAACTCAAGGATTCATCGGATATATGATTCAGCAAGCATTGAGGAACGAGCTTCGCCGAAGAGGAATGGATCAAGATGTTGTTACGGTCGTGACCAGGGTGATCGTGGATAAGGATGACCCAGCTTTCCAGAATCCCACAAAGCCCGTAGGACCATTCTATACCCGCGAGCAGATGGAAGAGTTAAAGAAGATTCATCCAAGATATGTGTTCAAAGAGGACAAGGTGAGAGGAGGGTGGAGGAGAGTTGTTCCATCACCAGATCCAAAATATATCGCTGAATACAATGCGATTAAGGTTCTCGCCGAAAACGGCTTCATAGTTATAGCGAGCGGAGGTGGAGGAATACCGGTTGTGGAAGAAGACGGCGAAATGAGAGGAGTTGAAGCTGTTATAGATAAGGATCTGGCGGGCGAGAGACTCGCAACATTTCTGAGAGCGGATAAATTCGTGATCTTAACAGACATAGATGGAGTATACATAAACTTTGGAAAGCCGGATCAGAAGAAACTGACCAAGGTAAAAGTTGACGAATTGAAGAAATACTTGAGGGAGGGACACTTCACAGCTGGAAGCATGAAACCCAAGGTTGAAGCAGTCATAAGATTCATTGAGGGAGGAGGGAAGGAAGCGATAATAGCGGAATTAAGCCAACTATTGGACGCGGTTGAAGGTGATGCTGGAACCCATGTATATCCATGACTCGGAAAATCGGATTTGATTTCCAAGAATCGAATAATCGCCGCTAAGGAATAGATTGAGACTTGGAGTCTTCTCCTAGACTTTCAGAACCCCTTTTCACCTTATATCTTCTCCTGAGCCATTCATTCATCAATGTATCATGCCACTCATCATCCTCTTCGATTATCTCATATATTCCCCTCTCCCTCGCAAGCTTCACAGCGATTAGATGATAACAAGTCGGCTTCTCACCGCTCATGACTCTGAAGAAGAAATCGCTACATGAACAGTATCCAGCATCTGGTAAGATGAGATAATCTTGATGTCTCCCGACGACTATCCATCTCCTCCTACCGCTTGGCTTAAAGATGTAGAGCTTAACTCGTCTCTCCGAGACTGCTTTCTCAGCCTCCTCCCTCAGCTTCTCATACTCCTTACTCAAGTTCATATCTGATTCCGTAGATGATTATTTCTAGGTTTCCATATCCCATAGTTGATGTTCAAGTTCTCCGACTTTTCCAAGCCTCTCGCCATTTAAGGTGATAACCTCGGCTTGTTTAAGCTCGAATCCGCCGCCTCTAACTAGAGGCCAAAGCCTATCTCTCGGCGTGAGGGAGTTCACAGAGATCCCAGTCAAGATCGGATTGAAGGCAGGCATAACTATGAGTTTAAGCTTCTTTCTTCTTCTAGGCTTCGCCCCAAGCCTCTCCGCCAAGATCCTCCTATCCCCTTCAAGAATTAACCAAATCCTTCTCTTGAAAATTCCACCTACATCGGTTCTAAGACTAACCATTGGATGCAGGTGGCCCATTATGATCAAATCAGCTTTCAAGATCTCTTGACCTGGCCAAGTGTGGCCATGGAGTAAAAAGATTTTCTGCTCGGCCTCGATCAAAACCCCTCTCGTCGATGCATATGTTACGAGGTCTCCGAGCATGGAGGCTATGCTTCCATCGTGATTCCCCGGAACTAGGATGAGATCGACTATCCTTCTCAGGTCTTTAAGCACCTTCGGCATCTCCCTCCACTCAATCCAAGACGATAACGGAATTCTATGTTTGAGGTCTCCGAGGAAGATCACCCTCTCCGCATCGACCTCTTCAATTAACTCGAGTAGAAGTTCTTTAAGCCTCCAGGCTTGACTCGGAACCCTAACGCCCCTATCCGCGAGCTCGGCCTCGAAGCCAAAATGAAGATCGGATACTAGGACCGTTCTAATCGGTTTCTCGATCAGGACCGCGGGCCAACCCTCTATGAGCTTCACTTCGGGAAGACTTTGGTTCGCTGAGCTTTAAATCATTTCGGAAAGCTTCTCCAAGTCTATCTAGTTATCTCATGCTCTCTTACAAATTCATAGAGCCTTCTAGCCCTTGGATCCTTCTCAAAATGTTCTCTAATAGGCTTTATCAGCTCATCGATCTTCTCGGCCACGGCGTTCTTTAGGTCGGCTGGATGAAGTTTTCCCTCAACATAATCTCTTTCAAGCTCCTCGTATGAATAATATTCGATGTCTCCCCCATATTTCTCAGGCCTCTTGACATATAGGCTCTTGAACTTCCTGAAGACGAGATACTTGACATAATCTAGGATTGGGTTGCCTTCAACAGTTTTCGGGGGACAGTAAGCCTTCTTAATCTTCTCCTTAATCGTCTCCGGATCGTCGTGGACGAAGATGCTCGTCTCAGGGATGCTCTTACTCATCTTAGAGGCTATCTCCATATCAAGAATCTTATCTTCCTCGAATCCGCCCAGCTTCGCAGGCCCCTGTAATCCCATGAGCATGTGATGATGAACCGCGACTGGTTTCTTAAATCCGAGCTTCGGGGCGAGCTCCCTCGCCAAGATATTAGCTCTACGCTGGTCCAATCCAAGCTGACAGATATCTATGCCCATGTAGAATATGTCTGCAACTTGCATCGCCGGATAGAATATTTGTGCTGCTTCTTGAAGTTCCCCGACCCTTCTGCCCATTATCGGTAGGGCTCTTAGAATTCTTTTCAAGGTAACATTCTTTGCGACTGACACTACAATCTTCCAATATTCACTGTCTGATGCGTGGTCGCTTGCCCAAACGATCTCGACCCTGCTTAAATCTATTCCAGCAGCCCTCCAAACCTCCACGAAATACTCCCCAACCTTCCTAATCTTTTCTAAGTCTCCACCCATCTTCTTATTGATCATCGCATGCCAATCTGCCAACAATAGCTTAAACCTGCATCCAGCTTCTAGCATATCCTGAAGCTTTATCGCTCTTAGGATTCCGAATGGAAGATGTGCGAGGCCGCTCGGCTCAAATCCATCATAGGCTATTGGATGCTCCTCGACCTCGAGTAAGCTTCTAAGCTCTTCGACGGTTATGACTTCTTCAGTCGGAGGTTTGAGGATGAGCTCTAATCGTTTCTCTAAGTCCATCTCCAGCACTCAGATTAGCTGAAAACCTGAAATTAAAGATGTCTCCCACTCATCATCAACCCAAATTTTCCCTAAATGCTTAACTTAAATATGATCAACGATGCTACTATTCATGAAGGAGCTAGCGTTCCAACAAGCTACAAAGATCATGAAGAAATCGCCTCTAGTATACTCATCGACGGATACCGTTTCAATGCTCATCGGGGGTCTCTATGAGACTAATTCATGGGAAGCCCTAGTAAGCTATGAGGGCAGAATAGGTTTAGTAACCTTAAGGGATCTACTTGGAGTCTCGCATCCAGAGCGCACGCTGATTAAAGATGTGGCGAGAAGTGTTCCATCACTCTCAACTGAGGCGACGGTTTTGGATGCCGTTGAATTGATGATCTCGAATAGGATCAGAGCCATTCCAATACTCTCAGGAGAGGAGATCTGTGGTATACTCTCTGAGATCGAGGTCATGAATGCTTTACCGAAATCCGAGACCTTTGGTAAGATTTTATGCGAAGAGGTGATGAAGGAGATTACTCTCTCCATAAACGTCCATGATAAGATCTCTACTGCTCGTAGCCTCATGAGAGAACATGGAGTCGATTATCTTCTCGTTCTAAATAGAAGAGGATTATTGAGTGGAGTGATAACCGTCAAGGACATAGTATTCAACTTCATTCAGCCTAAGGAGAGAGCTACAAGAGGTGGAAGGGGTGGAGAAAGAACAAGGCTTCTCGACATACCAGTTAAAGGATTGATGGATAGAAATCCATTAACTGCCGAGGGACAGGACTCGCTTCTCGAAGTTGTAGAGAGACTTAAAAACCATGGAAGACATCTGTGCATAATTAAGGAACGCACAAAAGTTTTAGGGATGATAACGCCGAGAGAGATAATACCGTTAATACTCGGGTTTAGGGTTGAAGAGGAGTTGCCAATCTATATCTTAGGCTTACCTGAGCTTGGAGACTTTCAAGAGATCAAGACCGCTCAAAACAAGCTCATGAGAGTTTTAGATAAATGGCTAAGCTTCCACGGGAGGGTTCTAGAGATCGTAATAGATGTAAAGCGCAGAAAAAGGAAAGGTGGAAGAACGCTATATCAAGTCGCCGCGAGGATTTATTCGCCGACCAGACGCCTTTCCGCCACAGCTCATGGCTGGTATCTCTCAGAAGCCTTCGATAATCTATGTAGAAGGTTGGATAGGATCTTAGAGCGCGCAAAGAGCGTTGAGAGCTTAGATTCGGGGTAAGTCGACGAGTATATGGCCAAACTAAAAATTTCGTGTATAGATATAAGGCTGGCATATATCTCGTAGAGATCTTTGGCCATATCAGGGATGGTCGACCATCGGGGATAATCCAGAAGGATGCTAGCAGGATTCTGATGATCGACTCCAATTTTCTTGAATTTCATTAGCTGACCATTAAGGGCTTATCTCCCCGATTCTATGATCATTAATCGCTTAGCGATTTTCGGCTCACTCTGGAAAGCTTATAATTGAGGGTGAATAACATCCTAGTTTGGGGAGTTTAGCGGATTGGAGGAAAAGTCTAATAAATTCGAGGAGTTCCCGGTCAAGAAAGTCATCAAGCGAGATGGAAGAATCGTAGACTTCGACTCTAAGAGAATAAGAGAAGCGATCAGGAGGGCGATGGTTCACGTTAACCGATACGATGAGAAGACCCTGCAGAAGGTCGTCGAACACGTTCTGAACCTGATAGCGGAGAAATATGGCAAAGAGAAAGTGCCGCATGTCGAGGAGATCCAAGATATAGTCGAGCTAAGCTTAGTCAAATTCGATCTATACGAGGTTGCGAAGGCATACATAATCTATAGGAAGGAAAGGGAACGGATAAGAGAGGAGAAAAAGAAGATCCTGGAGAAAGATTACGTCGATGAAGTCGATAAGGCATTCAGCTTAAACGCTCTCCGCCTGATGGCCGCCAGATATCTGATGAAGGATGAGAAAGGGAAGCTTAAGGAAGGACCTAAGCAAATGTTTCAGAGAGTGGCAGCTCTAATCGTCATTCCAGACATACTTCATGATCCAGAGATCTTCGATAGAGAGTTCAGTCAGCCGAAGCATCCTGATGAAGACTTTGATCCAGTCGCTTATGAGGGGAAGATTGGTCTCGGAAGAAGAACTAATGGAGGATTTGAGATAACTTGGAATAGATGGCATCTTGAGAGGATGAAAAGCCTATACGATGAATTAAATCATCAGCATGCCATGAAGCTTCCCTGGAGTATCTTCTTAAAGATGTTGATGGAAGGAAAATTCGAGAAATACTATGAGAATTATCGGAGATATTATGAGCTCATGGTCAAGAAGAAGTTCATGCCAAATAGCCCAACCCTCTTCAACGCTGGAGCAAGACTTGGACAACTATCAGCCTGCTTCGTATTGGACATAGACGACAATATAGAGTCTATTATGGAGGCGGCGAAGGATGCCGCATTGATCTTCAAATCTGGTGGAGGAGTTGGGATAAACTATTCAAAGCTTAGACCTGAGGGAGACTTGGTATTCTCGACCTTTGGAGTTGCCTCAGGCCCGGTCTCATTCATGAGGATCATAGACACGGTCACCGATGTGGTTAAGCAGGGCGGAAAGAGACGCGGAGCGAACATGGGCATACTCGAGATATGGCATCCAGATATAGAGACTTTCATCCACTCAAAGGAGAAAGAAGGCCTCCTAGAAAACTTCAACATCTCCGTCCTAATCTCACCCGACTTCTGGAAACACTATGAAGAGAGGAAACCGTATCCATTGATAAATCCGAGGGATGGAACGGTCTGGAAGACCGTAGACCCGGTTAGATTATTTAGAAGTATAGCTGAGGCTGCTTGGAAATCGGCTGAGCCGGGAGTTCTATTTCTCGACAACATAAATAAGCATAACATCTTTGAGAGAAGATATGGGAAGATTAGATCCACGAATCCCTGCGGCGAGCAGCCCCTATATCCGTTTGAGTCCTGTAACCTCGGAAGCTTAAACGTCTATGCATTCATAAAATTCGATCAGAATAGAAGGGCATTCTTCGATTGGAACGACTTTGCTGAGGCTGTTAAGGTCGCCGTCAATTTCCTCGACAACGTCATAGACGTGAACAAGTATCCGTTAGCGATGATCGAGTATAAGACTAAGAGAACTAGGAGAATAGGTCTAGGAGTAATGGGAGTTGCAGACGCATTATTCGCTCTCGGAATACCATATAACAGCGAAGAAGGATTTAGGTTCATGTGCAGGCTCGCGGAGTTCCTCGCATATCATGCATATCTGAAGAGCGTCGAACTCGCCGAGGAGAGAGGACCATTTCCAGCTTATTGGGAATCGGATTATCCAGCTGGGAGAATGCCTATTGAGGGATTTTATCATCCAGAGTGGTGGACCCTTGACTGGAAGGGCTTGGTGGAGAAGATCAAGAAGAATGGAATCAGAAATAGCCATGTAACGACAGTCGCACCGACTGGAAGCATCTCGATGCTCGTTGATGTTTCTTCAGGACTTGAGCCGCAATTCGCCCTAGTCTATGAAAAACGAGTTACGGTTGGGACATTCTATTATGTAGATAAGGAGTTTGAGAGACAATTGAAGGAGAGAGGACTATTGAATGATGCGCTCTTGAAGAAGATAACGGAAAACGGCGGATCGATCCAGGGATTAGAAGAGATTCCAGAAGATCTTAGAAGAGTATTTCTGGTGGCATACGATATCCCGTGGTGGGATCACATTAGAGCTCAACACGAATTCCAGAAGTGGATAGATGCATCCGTGAGTAAGACTATAAACATGCCCGCGTGGGTGACGGTTGAAGATGTCTTGAAAGCGTATCTATTCGCCTACAAACTTGGGTTGAAGGGATTAACGATCTATAGAGATACATCTAGATCAGTTCAAGTCCTAGTAACTCCATCACAAAGACTCAATAGATACATAACTCTAACTCCAAATAATACCCTAAAGATCATGGAGAGCTTGGGGATAGAACCTCCCGCAATAAGCGTCGGGGAGGTTAAGGAGGAGAGAAGGAAGAGGATCATGGAAGTTATGTATTCCGGTGAAGGAGAGTTGGAGACCGCGCCGACAACTACCGAGAAAGGCTCTAGTCCAAAGCATCCAACGATTAAGATCGAGAAATGTCCAGTATGCAATAGCATGAACCTGGTTTACCAAGAGGGATGCACCCGCTGTCTTGATTGTGGGTGGGCGAGCTGCGTCATAGCATAGAAAAATATAGTTAGCTTAGGTTTAATAGGTTGAGTTTTTTGGTTAGGTCGGGATGAGTAGACAGATCTACAAAGCTGACAGGGTTAAGCGAAGCGTGCTCACGAGGCTTAAGAGGCTCGGAGAGCGCGTTGTATCCGATATCGAGGATGGTAGATTCCCTGAACTAAGGATACCCGCGAGAACCACTAGAAACATAATTTATGATGAAGATCTCAGGCAATATGTTTTAGGTAGTAGGAAGATTGAGAGGACCACCAGAAATATCAGACACCTTAGACCGTTCGCTCAGCTACTCTGGATAGCGACCTTCGCGAAGCAGCTCCTAAAGACGGGAAAGACTTCAACCCTCAGAGACACCTATTATGTGGCCATAGGCGAGGGAATAGACTTCGATGACCAGAATGAGAGCGATGAGATGATAATGCAGCTTGAATGTCTTTTAGACCATCCGAGAGAAGACTTCCACATCTTCCCAGAGGAGAGAGCATCAATTTATGGAGACTTAACGATAGAGTATACGGTTCCGGGGTTCAGGGGTAAGCGCGTCGATCTCTCAGCCCACCCGGATGGATTCGCTATAGGTCCAGCGCTAACGACAGCTGAATTCGTTAGATGTAACGCGGAGTTGGTGTTCGTGATAGAGAAGGGCGCGGTTTTCAGTAGATTCGTTGAGGAGGGGGCAGACAAGAAGTATAAAGCAATATTGATACATACCGCGGGTCAGTCTCCAAGGAATTGTAGAAAGCTCATTAGAAGGCTTCACGACGAACTGAATCTCCCCATCTACGTCTTCACCGACGCTGACCCCTATGGAGTTCACATCGCGAGCGTCTTAATACACGGTTCAGCTTTAAGCGCGCACATCAAGGGAATAAACGTCCCAGATGCTATTTGGGCAGGAGTTTGGCCTAGTGATATCCGGAGATACAGGTTACCTTCGATGAAGCTAACCGACCGAGATCTAAAGAGGATTAAGGAACTCGAAGTCGATCCAAGATATCAGAGAGATCCTTGGAAGAGAGAGCTCAAGGAGTTTTGGAAGATTAAGAGAAAGGCCGAGCTCGAAGCATTCAGTAGATATGGACTAGATTTCATAGTTAAAGAATTCCTACCGGAGAGACTCGCGGAGTTACAGAAGAGATGATCCGAAAGGATAACTTGAGGCTCATGAGATCCTGATTGCAAATCTAATCTCGTCAAAATATTTAGGTTGTCCGAGGCGATATCCCATCCACAGTAGATCAGAGTCTGCAATTGAGCCGTGATCGATCAAGAACCCTGTTTCATCGGTATCTATAGCTATGAGACTTATATTAGGGATGGATCGCTGAATTAAGCGCCAAAGGAGGATGAGAGACTTGAAAGAAGTGATTAGAGAGCTTGCGTCAATAGTTGGAGAGGATTGGATCATCTCGGAGGAGGAGAAGATCCTTGGATATCTCTATGATCAAACCCCTGATCAAATGAGGCCTGAACCATCGAAAGACGCAGTGGTTGTCAAGCCTGAAAGCGTAGAAGAGGTCTCAAAGATACTTTTAGTCGCAAATAAGTATCGGGTACCGATCTTCCCAAGAGGTGGTGGAACCGGGCTTGCAGCAGCATGTATGCCGACCATGAGTGGAATAATTCTTTCACTCGAGAGGATGAACAAGATAAGTGTAGATGAAGAGAATTTGATGGCTGAGGCCGAAGCCGGAGTTACCCTCGGAGATTTGATCAAAGCGGCGGATGAAGCAGGGCTCTTCTTTCCCCTACATCCTGGAGATGAAGGCGCGCAGATCGGCGGACTAATAGCTTGTAATGCTGGAGGTGTTAGAGCCGTCAAAACCGGAGTCATGAGAAACTACGTGAAGGGCATTGAAGTCGTTTTACCGACGGGGGAGATCCTAGTTCTCGGCGGAAAGCTCGTGAAGAATAACGCGGGCTACGATCTTATGCAGCTAATAATTGGGAGCGAAGGAACGCTTGGAGTTATAACCAAGGCTTGGATAAGACTTCAACCAAAACCTCAGGCCTCTGCAACGATAATAATACCATTCGAGGATAGGCGAAAGGCGTTAGAATTCGTTCCAAAGATCTTTCAGATAGGCGTGTTCCCACTTGCGATCGAATATGTGGAGAAGGAATTGGTTGATCAAACAGCTAAGATATTAGGGATGAGTTGGCCATGCAAAGAAGGCAGACATCATCTAATGATAATCTTAGCCGAGTTATCGGAAGAAGCGCTGTTAATGGAATGTGAGAAACTTATGGATCTTTGCGAAAAATTTGGCACCTTAGAACCCGT
>Ga0209410_1001204_pt1 | contig 12542 bp, 12 predicted proteins | sample Mar14436cmmetaG_FD_184135 | JGI IMG/M metagenome (GOLD analysis project Ga0209410, IMG submission 184135) | Marine hydrothermal vent microbial communities from Guaymas Basin, Gulf of California to study Microbial Dark Matter (Phase II) - Marker... ... | reverse complement strand
GGGATCTATGGGGAGAGCGATTCAGGTGGGAGTTGGGGGCCTGAACTGAAGAAGGCAGGCTTTGACGGCATCGTTATCAGCGGCAGATCGGCGAAGCCCATCTATCTCTGGATTTCAGATGGAGATGCAGAATTGAGAGATGCATCTCACATTTGGGGGATGGATACCTATGAGACCGATAGGGCTGTGAGGGATGAGACTGACAGATACGCAGTAACCGCATGTATTGGTCCTGCCGGGGAGAAGCTCGCGAGGATCGCTGGCATAATAAATGATGGAAAGCATGGAAGAGCTGCTGCCCGATGCGGCCTCGGCGCGGTTATGGGATCAAAGCTTCTTAAGGCGATAGCTGTCCGCGGAACTGGAAGGATCGAGGTTGCAGATCCGGATGGCCTTCAAGAGTCCATCAGGAAAATCGCCCCATCGATTATTAAGAATACCAAGAGGCTGCGTGATTATGGGACAAGTGGCGGAATGACAAGCATAGAGGCTATAGGCGATCTGCCAATAAAGAATTGGCTCTTAGGATCCTGGAGGGAAGGAGCTGAGAGGCTGTCAGGGCAGGAGATGGTGAGGACCATACTCAGCGGCAGATACTACTGTAGCGGATGCATAGTGGGATGCGGAAGGGAAGTCTCATTTGAGGATGAGAGATATGGAAGGGTTGAGGGAGCCGGCCCAGAATATGAAACTCTAGCTATGATAGGGGCGAACTGCCTAATTGATGATCTGAAAGCCGTGGCGAAGGCGAATGAACTATGCAACAGATACGGCTTAGATACTATCTCAACCGGTGCGGCGATAGCCTTCGCCATGGAGGCCTACGAGCACGGCCTCATCAGCCGCGAAGATACAGGTGGGATAGAACTCGTATGGGGAGAACCTGATGCGATGCTGAGCTTGATCGATAAGATCGGTAGGCGTGAGGGCGAGTTGGGGTGGATTCTTGGGGAGGGCGTCATGAGGGCAGCTGAAAAGATAGGTGGAATCTCAGCGGAATTCGCGATTCACGTTAAGGGATTGGAGCTGCCAGCACATGATCCAAGAGCATACTATAGCCAAGGACTCTCATACGCAACCTCAAATAGGGGTGCATGCCACCTACAGAGCCTAAGCCACATCTTCGAGAGAGGAGTCACATTGCCAGATCTCGGCTTCCCAGAGATTCAGGAGAGACATAGCACCCACAGAAAGGGTGAACTCGTGGCTAAGGCTCAGAATCTCATGTGCATGTTCGACTCCCTGAAAGTCTGCAAGTTCATCCTATTCGGAGGGGTAAAGCCAAGCACTCTCGTAGAATGGCTGAATATGGTTACAGGATGGAATATGAGATTAGAGGAGTTCATGCGTACAGGTGAAAGGATATTCAATCTAAAGAGGCTCTATAACATTCGTGAAGGGATAAGCCGGAAGGACGATACGTTGCCGCCTAGAATACTCACCCACAAAAGGGGAAGCGGAGGCTCAGCGGACGCTCTGCCTCCCCTCGGCGAGTTACTCTCACAATACTACAGTTATAGGGGATGGAATGAGTTTGGAATACCCTCAAGAGAGAAGATAATAGAGCTCGGATTAGAGGAGGAGGCCAGATTCCTGTACAAATGACGCGAAGACACTGGGATACCGTATGTTTTACAGTAAAATTTTATCGACGAAGATGCCGATCGCTTTGATGCCGAGAGACCCAAATTTTCTATGAGGATAAGATTATGAACGGCAGATCCAGCGGATGCTCAAACCGAAATGGCATAGATACTCATTCATGGCTTAAAATCGCATTAATATGCCTCCTCCTCTTAGGAGGAAGCACATACTCCCTGCTACATCAATATTCAGTCATCTTCTCCGAGAACAAAACCGGTCGTTCCTTCATTCTCGTGATTACCACACAACTCGAGAATACAAGTCCCCAAGGGAAGATCTGGAATCTCTCCGAGGAGGAGAGAACAATAGGGCTCTTTATGAATAATTCTTGGCAGACCGTTTATTTATTAAATTCTTCATGTCCCATTGATGAGATTCGAGTAGATGAGGATGGAAACTTAATCGCAATCCTATCCACGCCTATATCCAAGATTCCACATGGAGAAAACTTTACTTTTCAAGTCGCCTATAGGATCATCCTAAGACCCCGTCGATCCCCGCCAATAACTGAGAAGCAGGCTGGAGATTTGGATGACATCAGCGATGAGTTGAAGGAAAGATTCTGTGGATCGGATGGCCCCTGGCAAGTCGATGAGAAACTCAGAAGGCTAGCCTTCAAGATCGCTGGGAATGAAACTAATGTTCTATCCATACTTAAGAGATTCATCGATTGGATCAAGCGTCACATATATTATAGATCGCAGGATCTTCCTAAGTATCCCGCTGAGACCTTAAGGGATGGAGCAGGCGACTGTGATGATCAAGCAAATCTACTTATCACATTCTGCCGCATAATCGGCATACCAGCCTATCTTCAGATTGGATGCATATACCTTCCCAGAGGGGAAATAGAAGTTGATTACTGGGAGGGACACTGGATGATGAGGCTCACTAGGATAGGATGGCATGGCTGGGCAGTAGTTTATGTTCCTCCATGGGGATGGATGCCAGTTGACTTGACATTCGCTCCTGGAATATTCTCGGATCCATTAAATGCCATAAGAAACTCCGCTCTAATCCGTCAGGCGACAATTCAATATGCGAATATCACCAGATCAGATTATATAGCCTCCTCGCGGAAATATAGAAAATTCATAATCTCCAATGAGTTTAGAATTTACGAGCATGACATTCTTTCAGAGGAGAATGCTATGTCTCTGCGGCTTCCACGCATATACATGCAGATATTATCGGTCAATAGCGAACACTTATAAAATGGTATTTATTTCATTAATTTTCGCATTTAACAATAGAGGATGATGCTATGGCTAAATTTAAGGTTATAATCTCTGATCCCGAGACTGGTAAGGCGAGATCCGTGGAGCTTGAAGGAGAACGTGCAGTTCCACTGATCGGTAGGAGAATAGGCGATGTAATCGACGGTGCGGTCGTTGGGCTTTCAGGATACAAGGTTCTTATAACTGGTGGAACGGATAGTTCAGGCTTCCCTATGCGGCCTGACATACACGGTGGAATCAAGACTAGGGTGCTGCTCAGCAAGGGCGTGGGCTATAGGGCCCGTGGAGCTAGGAAGGATAGGAGAAGAAAGACTGTCCGGGGGAACATGATCACAGAAGATATAGTCCAGATCAATATGAAGATAGTTGAAAGACCGAGGAAGGCTGAAAAGGAATAGACGAGTAATCCATACTCGCCGTCCTATCTTCTAGAACTGACTGGAAGCATATACTCCGAATATTTATTTTCACTTCAAATTCTTTTTATATTCCGCCTCTCAACCTCACTTGGGTTAAGTTGTGAAGCAGCTGCTTGAAGTCTCTTCGGGTGAATCCTAATGGATCACTCGAGAATGGTCATTAAATCATTCCTCGGATACGCAGAGAGGCTACATAACATCAGATTAGAATCTGATCCTTCACCTCTTAGGGAGATCCCCCTTTCAGTTTGCGATTCACCCGTTGATCTTCAGCGAGAAGAGAACAGTGCTCCCACGAGGAATGGAGAGTTGATGATTATATGAAGAGGACTATTGGAAGAAGGACTTGCATGAGCCCGCAGATCCCACTTGTCCCGATCGAGGAGGAAAATTCAGATTTAACTTTTACCTATCTTGAGGGGATATTCGCCGCCCTCTCAAGTGTGGATGCCCTCAACATCTTTTATGCTGCTGAAGATGGAATAGAGAGCTCCACTCAGACTATTAAGGAGCTGAATCTAACTCAGAAGAGATACTATACGAATCTTAAAAGGCTAATCGATGCTGGACTTGTTGAGAGAGTGAATGGCAGATACGTTCACACAACTTTTGGGAAGATAGTCCATAAGCTGATTGAAGCCCTAAAAAACGCTGTTGATCAAAAGGAGAAGCTAGACTTGATCGATAGGATATTGAAGGTGAAGAATCTATCAGAGGATGAGGCAAAAGAGATCATAAGCGTGCTACTCAAAGATGTTAATCTGATACCAGACGGCTATATAACGGATACTTTAGGCCCAGTTAGGATCATAGAGAATTGGGAGAGGGCCGTTCAGGAGATAATGAAGGCAATATACGAATCTAAAGAGAAGATTCTATTCGCGTGTAGATACCATGATATACGCTTGGTAGAGGCTTGCCTTGCAACTGCTCAGAGAAACGTGAAGATACGATTCCTAATCGATGAAGAATTGAAGACCTCACGCACAGCCCAGATATTACTGAGGATCTTATTTAATGACGCTTCGACCGGCCACATCTCTGGGATCCTTGAATCTTCAGACTTCCAAATTAGATATGCATACATACCCTACTCATTTCTGATTGCAGATGGAGAATACGTTATGCTTGAGGTCCCGATACCCACGCACAAAAGATTCTTCTTTGCATTCTTCTTTCATAATAAGAGGATAGCCGAGAAGCTATCCTCGCTCTTTAAGGATCTTTGGAAAGAGAGCTCAGATACGGAGATGAATCAAGAACGAGGCTTCTCCTCCGATGGATCTATTCAGAGGATGAGCTGAAAGATATGAATTTTGGATCCATATGCTGAATTCATAACTTAGAAATAAATGGGATTTTGATCATTGAATCGAGTTTCGCTTGTGGAGCTAAGCATAGCTATTAAGAGCGGTGAATCCATTGAGTAGAGAGCGACTATTAATAGTTGATGATGACGATGCGATTCTCAGGAGCTTATCTAGGATACTTAAGCTGGAGGGATACGATGTTGATACTGCAAGGACTGGTTCGGAGGCCATAGAGAAATCAAAGACAAACTTCTACAACCTCGCACTTCTGGATATAAAGCTCCCGGATATGGAGGGAACGGAGCTTCTAAAGAGGATGCATGAGACCTATCCGAGAATGATAAAGATAATGATCACTGGCTATCCTGACTTGGATAATGCTGTTAAGTCTCTTAATGCTGGAGCCGACGCGTATCTAATTAAGCCAGTCAGCGTTCAGAAGCTCATAGAGGTCGTAAGGCAGAAACTGGCCGAGCAGAAAGACGCGGAGATGATGACTGAGGAGAAAGTAGAGAAGTGGATTGAGACCCGCGTTCGTAAGATTAAGAGCGGCGAATTGTGATGCAGAGGCTTGAGAGGCTCATAATGGATACCATAAATGAGGTGATAAGGGAAGTATTCAACGATGAGGTAGCTAAAATACTCTTCGATAATTTCTTTGAAAAGAATAGTTCGGCGCCGTTCGACAAGAAGTTGAGAGCCTTTGAGGACTCCCTGCCTAAGATTTTGGGTTCAGGAGCCATTATAATTGAGGATTTAATCTTGGAGACGCTCTACTCGAGGCTGGGAGTGAAATTTGAACGAGAAGAGAAGAGTTTTACGGATTCGATCATGGAGTTGAGGCTCATAAAGGTGGAGAGTTAATGGATAATCGTAAGATAGCCATAATTAAAATCTTCCTGATCAGCCTTAGTCTAATAACCTGCGGAGAGATCTCCTGTGCACTAAAGGCTGAATCGGGTTTACCCGTGGATCCCCCAGGCTCCAATCTATGGTTGCATCTATCCATACTATTAACTTATGCCATATTACCAGTGATCTTCATTCTCATAGATAATCATCTTCTCTACGTATTATTGACTGGCGCATTTGCTCTTAGAAGCATAATCGAATTTGCTTGGAGGATAACATCATTTCAGACGCTCATAGCGCTCCTATACATCCTCGCGGCCTTCCTCTCAATTATATTAGCCGCTGAAAAGTTAAGTGCAAAGATTCGAGGCGAAATCTTAAGTCTGAAATGGTCACAATTCTAAATTAAGCGTTCCTTAAGATCTCGTAGATCTCATACTTCTCAGGCGGAATAATCTTTGGCGGCTTATACTGGCCTATCGGAACTCCCTCCTTCGCCCTTATCATAGAGTATCTCAGGAAAGCTCCCGGCCTCAAATATACTACTTTGATGAATTCAGATGGATCCTTAACCCTGAAGTCTTCCACGTAATCTTTAAATGTCTCGCCTGGCTGCATCATAGCCTTATCAACCTCCAACATCGCCTTAAAAATTATCTTCTCGGCCTGCCGCTCAGTATACGGCCATGTCTTCTCCATCAAAAATTCTAGGTGCTCTCTCGGCTTCAGCAATTTTATCACAGCCCATTTGTCAGATGATCTTAAGCCTGCATTGTATAGTGCCTGAACGATCACGCTTGGGCTTATGACGTATCGGCTATAAAGTTTTATAAGAGCCTGCTTTCTACCCTCAAAAGCGAAGATTGGCATGCCGTCATCCCGGAAGTCGACGACACGAAATAGATCATCCATTACGTACCTGAATAGGATTGAGCCGAATGGGGTTACGACGATATTGTATGTCTCCCCCCTCTTTAATTCATCTATCTCCTTAATCTCCCCATTCATCGTCTGAAACTCCAAGTAGCTCGTCTTCAAATCCGGAATCAGATCCATCTTTCTATCTGGATCACCCCTCATCAAAGGCCCTGCCTCAGTTGAACCGTAGATGTGAAGAGGCTCCAGCTGGAGCTCTCTTCTAAAGAATTCAAGGTATAGCCTCGCCTCCATGCCTGCGACTAGCACTCCCTTTAAGGGCAGGATCTCCGTTATCTTCCTCCTCTCCTTTCTGCTCAGCCTACAACTCAAAATCTTGAGGTAGAGAAGAGCCTTCTTTATCCCCGGCCCCAAAGAATTATAGTATTCCCTGTAGAACTCTTCTGGATCGAGGAAGTACTTGCATATCATGTAGAACATTGAGCCTATGCCTCCGCCGAGCGCTATCTTCTCTCCCCTCCCAATGATCTTCAATATGAGATTGAATTTCTCCCTCATCTCAAGGTTATCCGCAACCTCTATTGGGGGAACCATCTGGAAGAGAGTATGGGATGCCCATGCCCCCCACCCTGAAACAAACGGTATCGGAGCGTTCAAATTTAAGGCCTTATCTCCCGCCTTCAATTTGGTCTCGCCCCATTCATCACTGCAGGCTATAACAGCCGTTGCTATCGACGCTTCCATAAAGTTTCTCCAGAATGTCTCGCCGTGAATTATCCATTTATTAGCGCCAGTCGTTCCAGTCGTCTTCATGCAGAGATAATATGGCTCAACCATGTATCTGTTAAGTGTAGAGCCTATGTTACGGCCGATGCGATCATAATACTCCTTAAAGAGCTCTCCGGGTCTTCTAGGAATCTTTTCGGCCGCATCCATGATCCTCCGACCAAAATCGTGGAGCATAGGATAATCAGCGTATCTCGTCAATGGTACATCTTTAAAGCTCCTCGGCCTTTCTCGGCATAGAAGCTTCGCGAGATCCGTCCCCCTCCACTTCTCAAAGTATCTCCTCATCCTCTCCCGGTTATACTCTACCTGATCGGTAAAGTCCTTCTCGTAAAAGCTGCAGTATTTCTTCCATAGGTCGATGCTCCTCATAACAATCACGTGAGCACAAAATTAATTTACAAAAAATTATTTTTAGGCCTTAATGCTTAAGAGATTTTCTTTTCCCGACCGATTGTATGGATCATCCCTACTGATCAGTGAAATAGACTTTCCCTTCATAACCCGAATATATAGAAGCATTCAGAGAACTGCTACGGGAAAATAAGAATGTATGAATATCAGTATCTCATCGGCGGAACCCTTTCATTTCTCACGTCTCTATACCTCCTCATTAAACAGCCGAAAACCCGACCATTAAAGTTCCTCATCATCTTCGGCCTAATAACCTCAATATGGGGAATCTCATCTTTCATGTATAGAGTGGCTCCAGCTGCAAGTCAAACAGCCTTCTACTTCAGACTAATAATGATATCGAGTCATCTGGCCCTTCCAATTTACCTGCTGACAATAATAAATATACGCGAGAGAAAAAGCTTAAAGCTTCAAGCCCTGATCATCATCCCCGCGATATTGCAGATTCTCATGATATGCAGAGGAGACTACATATCGAGTTTCATGTTTTTCTTAACGAGTTATGGTTGGGCCTACAGGGTAATCAGCTTCAGTCCTACATTAATTGTTACAGGCGTGATCTACGTTGGATACTTACTGGGAATACCATCGGCTCTACTAATACTAATCAGGAAAGCGAATGTCCCTTCGCTTAGAAGAAAGTATCTAATACTCCTACTAAGTTTTGTCTTATTCCAGATCTGCGGGACTACTTTAGCAAGTAGCCTAATCGGGCTGGGCCTGCTTAACCCGATCTTCCAATTAGGCGGATTATTCGAGTTCTTAACGTTCATCTCAATCCTTTATGTATTGGTATCGAAGGAAAGGAGGACCATTCTATCGCTGAGAAACGGTCATGATTTCTGGAAGGTTTATTCCTCCTTCCTCACGATATTCTATAATTTATCGGCCAATATAGGCCTCGGCGAGGGATTCTTCAGATTTACAAGATTCATCGAAGAATCTGGAATAAAGGAGCATGTTCAGATAACAAGAGAGAATATAACTCTCAAAGAAACTGATAAACTCGACATATTTGAGCTCATAGATAAAAACCTGAAGTTCTTCGCTAGAGAACACATCGACAATAGGATTGTAGATCGATACCTGCGGGTTTTAAAGGCTGCTGAGAAGAAACTGGACTGGAAGTTCGATGAACTTGTGAAGGAAAACATTGAATTTCTGAAATCCTCAGATCTGATATATGGCCTTCCGGGATGCCGACTATGCAAGGAGATCTCACGGGATAAGAGCCTCAATAATCTAGATGATGAAGAGGCATGCTTAAGGATTTATAAGCGAATACTGCTTTCCATCCTAAGCGAAGAACCAAGATTGATCATGAGGATAAGGAAGATATTCTCCAAGCATCCTCTCAGTGAGATCATCAGAATAAACGAGTATGGCGAAATCACGATAAGGAAGAACAAGGGTAAGGCTATTGGAGTTTCGGGAAGCAGAAGGATACTAAAAATAATTGACGAATTGAATAACATTGTGAGCGAGACTCTCGAGTATCTACTGGAATCCAAGAGGGACATAGATCCGATATTAACGAAGCTTAAGCATGTATTGAGGCTGAATAAGGAAAAGGCTGAGAAACTAGGCATATATCCTAAGCTTCTGGGAACTCTGGCAACGCAGATTCCAAGATCTCAGATTCACAAGTTATACTCCGACTACTTGGAGGAGCTTGTTGAGGAGAAGACGAGAGAACTAAAGAGGACTCAGGAGAGGCTTCTTAAATCGCAGAGGCTTGCGGCGATCGGTGAGGCTGCGGCGATGGTTGGACATGACCTTCGAAACCCATTACAGGCGATAATATACTCGCTCTATCTCGCAAAGAAGGAGCTTGATTCTAATCCTAATGAGAATTTAAGGGAGATATTGAGGGTAATCGAGGATCAAGTGGAATACATGAATAAGATCGTCTTGGATCTGCAGTATTATGCAAGGCCGCTGAAACCAAGCATCGTAAAGGCGAATCTAAGGGAGATCCTTGGAGATATCTTTCTAACGATAAAGGTTCCGGAGAACATTAAGGTATTAATCGATGTTGAAGACGATCTTACCTCCTTCCCAACGGATCCAGTATTGATAAAAAGGGTTCTAACGAATCTAATAATGAATGCCATTCAAGCCATGGAGAATGGAGGACTGCTGAGAATAAACGCCTTTAAGAAGGACGATTACGCCTACATAAGCGTGCAGGATACAGGAGTTGGAATTCCGAAGGAGAATCGTAGCAAGATATTTCAGCCTCTATTTACAACTAAGGCTAAGGGTCAGGGATTAGGCTTGGCAGTATGCAAGAGAATAATCGATGCGCTTCATGGAAGCATAACATTCCAGTCGGAGGTTGGCAAGGGAACGACGTTCACCATAAAACTTCCATTCAAAGATCTGAAAGATACGCTGCAACCCGTAGTTTCTACATGCAAAAAAGAAAGTATGGAAATTCAACGTGGATAGGCTTCTAGGCTCTCAGAGATTCTTTAAGTAGAGCTCTTTTAATCCGTAGAATCGACGCAGAAACTCATAGCCCTTTCTCGTCGTCTTTATTATGCCCCTATCATCCTTTGAGATAGTTATAAGCCCGGCTCTTTCAAGCCTTCTCAGATAATCCCCCAACATCTTAAAGTTCAAGTTGGCGCCATAAACTATTCTCGTCTTCCGCGCACCCCTCCTAGCCACCTTCAATATCTCAGCAATTATCTCAAGACTACTTCTCCTTTGATATGTTCTGCTCATCATCCTTCTAATCACCCATTCTTATTTCAGTTTCTGAATAAGAAAACTCATTTTTAAGATTTTCTTGCCAAAAAGGCAAAAAATATGGTTTATTGGAAAAAATAATGAAGATTCTTCCAGTTTATGGTCGAAAAATCGCAGTTTTCCAATAAAGGAAAATATAGGAAGAGTTTAACCTAGAATGGAAAATTCGTGCTGATTGTTGATTAGTGGAGAACTCTGCCGTGGATTATCTTCTCCTTGGGCATCCCGAGCTCGGATGAGAGAAAGCTTCGGAGGAACTCCGGATCGACTGTAGCCTCATAAGAGTCATCTTCCATCTGCAAAGGAATATCACCTATGGACTTACACGCCCTTTCCCGCCAATTCACCTTAGCCTTACTCAAAGAGCCCATAAATTCCAAGAGCCCTCCGGAGAATGTGAAGATAAATAGATCCGTAACCGAGGAGACAATTACCTCTTCTCCGGAAAACTCGAAGGTTACGATTAATGCTCCTTGACTTGAGGAGCGGAAGGTCTCCCAGTCATTACATTCTATCCTCGTGAGCGGGCCGTTAATTCCAGAAGCCTTAACGATGTCCTTGACTCTTAATTCGCCGAGACGCTCCAGAATCAAGCCTAAAAGGTTTATATTCTCATCTAGAATGGTCATCTTCCCGCTGATCTCCTCGAATCTCTCTACGAGATCAGATAGTGCCTCCTCGTGATCCCTAAGCACAGCAATTATTAAATCCAAAACGTCTATCTTCCCCTTGAATCTCGAGTATGCAGGCATCATATGAGCTCCCTACTCAGCATTTCTCATATACAATTTAAGTGCTGCGAAATCAAATTTAGAAGCCGACGTATATAGCGGATGACCAGAATTATCCTTCTTAGACAGCTGGCTAGCAGATAATCAGCGAGAAAACTTTCTTTAGGCCTTGAACCATCTGAAGATGAGATACTCTATTCTTCTCCTATCGAGATCAGGCACTGCAATTATAAATCTCTTCCTGACAGTAGTGGCGAGTCTTCCAGCCCTAACAATATCTGTGGCTGAAACCTCATCTTTCCTACTCTTCACGGAGACGACATAAGGCGCATGATCAATTCCGGGTCCCCGCTTATATACGGCGAAGTCGCATCCATACTTAACTCCAGGCGTAACCACAAGTCCCTTCTCCCGCAGGTCTCGATAAACCATATATTTTAGATCGAAGTCCTCATAGATCTTTCTAGCCCTTTCCCTTAGAGCTTCAAAGTCAACATTGCATTTTCCAGAGGATTCGGTGACCCTTATTATTCCCTTCTCAAGGAGATATAGGCCTTCCATCAAGTCCAAGATTAAGGGGACATCGAAGTCTGGGCTTTTAGGCTTAGGTATGCCGAGGGGCTTCCCATAGAATCCCGCCTTGAATAGTTCGGAGCCATCCTTTGGATTCCATACGATCAGGAAGTTCTCGACGAATTCAGCCTCTATCGGCTTTGGCATTAAGGCTTAGGCCTCCTCAAATCGCAAAGGCCAACATTCGAACAGCATCAGTTGCATCCTCGATCTTATCTGCAGTATCCTCCAAGAGCTGAATTATATCTCTTATTAAGAGCAACGTTGGAATCTTCATGTCGCTGCTGAGAACCCCCATCTCCAATTCACGATACATATTATCCACTTTCCTCTCTCCAACCTCAACATCCTTAGCCTTTTCCAGAACCTTCGGCGAACCATAATTTAGCATGAGAAATGTATCCCTCAACTTCGTGAATGTATCGAAAACTGCAGTGGCGAGATTTGACACTTCCTTCTTCAGATCTTCCGGAACGCTCCATCCTCGAATAGATAGCTGCAGAACTCTAAATGCAATTCCCTTACAGAAATCCGATATCTCGCTTATTAGATCCGTGAATCTTAGGAAGTCCTCTCTATTCAGTAATATCGCGCCTATCTCAACAAGCTCCTGAACGACCATCCTCTTAGAATCGTCCACTTCACCGCTGAGCTCCAGAACTTCCTTATAGAGTCCATCCATCGAGTTATGATCTTCATCTACAAATGCATTTATGAGTTGCATCGCCTTCCGATAGACGTTCATCACCTTTCTAAGATGATCATGACAAAGCCGGAGAGCCTTCCTTTTTGCTCGATGCTCCGCCTCTATCGGGAGAACCAATAGCTCCTCGCCTCATTTACAAAAACCTATCCGCATAAAAAATACGAAGTTAAGATTAAAAAACATAACTATGATTAGGCCGATAAAATTTTGGGCATCATACCTCCTTAACGGGAATTCCG